>Ga0209809_1003195_pt1 | contig 10624 bp, 6 predicted proteins | sample YNPMSTMetaG_FD_186172 | JGI IMG/M metagenome (GOLD analysis project Ga0209809, IMG submission 186172) | Anoxygenic and chlorotrophic microbial mat microbial communities from Yellowstone National Park, USA - YNP MS-T MetaG (SPAdes) (version 2) ... | reverse complement strand
TTCCACAATGTAGTGCTTTTAGATTACTTGGTGGAGATATCTTTGGAATAGAATAAACTAATGGACTAAAATAAGTGCTTATTAAAACTTCACCAAAATAACCATCGCCTTCATCACCCTTATCTAATGTAATTATTCTAAAGAAGTAAGTTGTACCATTTTTTAAACCAAATATTTTAGTTGACAAATCTAAAGAATAATTTACAGTTGCAATATGAACTACATTTTCTCCGATTGAATCAAAACTAAATGTTGCATAATATACCCAGTATTTGTCAATATCTCCAAGGTCAGGCGATGGATTCTGCCAGGAAAGATTTATTTTTCTGTTTGATGCAGTTGCTGAAATTTGTGTTGGAGGTGGAGGTGGTAAATCTAATACCCAGGCATAATTTGCAGTATTTGTCTGAGCATCCTTTGTCCAGGTTGACCAGTTTCCTGAATCATCACAAACAATAATACCAAAATAATATGAAGTTCCTGGCTTAAGCCCGCTTAAAACATAACTTACTGCTGTGCCGGGCGCAATACCTGTTGTAGAGAAATAAAAATCATACGAGTCGGTTTTTGTAAAAGAATTAAACGATGTAGTTGAATATTTTATTCTATAAATCGCATTATTAAGTTTTCCTTCCATACCATCATCTCCAGGGGAGGTCCAGTTTAACAATATAGAACCTTCGTTATCAGTAGTTAATGCTGTAAGATTTTTAATTTCTGCAGGTGGTGTTTTATCAACACTTGGCCAATCAGATGGTGGCAATGTGTCAGACAACCACGTTGCACCAATATAAAGTTTTTCTACTGTAGTTGTACTACGCCTCACAACTCCAATCTTTATCCCACCTAAAGAACCGGAGGTATTATTTAATCTACTATGAGAAACTTTTGTCCAGTAATCTTCACTCAATACCTTTTGTTCTCCATATGTTGCTGTCCCTCCACCTCCTCTTACTATACCAACTCTAACCTTTCCTGTTCCTTTAACCCAAACTTCTGCATAATAAGTTTTAGTACTTATAAGAGACACTCCTGTTTGAGAAAGATATTCTTCAGATGATGTTAATGAAACTTCTGCTGAATAGTCGCCAACTAAGGATTGAGTACTTCTTTTTAAATTCCTTGCTGTCCCGCTCCAAACCCAATATTGTGCAGAATCACTTGATAAAGTTATAACCCACTCTTCAAAAAACTCGTTTTTTAACAAATTACCAGTTGTTTTTGTTTTAGTAGAAACAAGAACAAAATCAGTAGGTGTTAGATCTACATTAAATGCTCTTACTCTAAACCAATATTCGGTATTTGTGTTAAGACCAGTTATCTCTGCTTCTGTTGAAGTATAATTATCATTTAATTTTATTGGCGTTGAAAAATTTGTCACAAAATTGTCAGTTGACATTGAAACTTCATATTTTGTTCCTAAAGGGTTACCGTTTGATGACCAGGAAAGTTTTACCTTTGTATAACTTACCTCTACAAAAGATAAATCAGACGGTGAGTTTGCTAAAGTATATACTGATTTTGTTTCACTTTGTTCTGAAATTCCATATTCATTACCAGCTTTTACATATCTTGAATATTGAGTATTTGGCGAAAGTTCTGTCTCAACATAAGTTGTGTTTCCATTACCTTCAAGGTTTTTTAAAAGTGTGCCATCAGTGTTATAAATTTGATAATATGTAGCACATTTTGTTATACTCCACTCCCATTTTATAGAAACTGTTGATAAAGCTACACCATAAAAACCTATTGGTTTAGCTGGGATACCTAAAAGTGTTTTCGTACTTATCACTTCACTATAATATGATTCAACTCCATCGCCATTATACGCCCAAACACGGAAGTAATATGTTGTGTCCCCACTAAGACCTGTAACCGTCGTTGTAAGTTGTATCAAGTTATCTGTGAAAGTTACAACTGTTGTAGGGTTAACAGTAAAATTTTCGTCTTCAGCTCTTGCAACACCGTACCGTGTCCATACTGGATTTCCACCATTTTCCCAAACAAGCGTTACTGAACTTGAGTATACCTCAGTAATTTGTAGATTAACCGGTGCTACTGCAAGAGTATAAAATGTTGTATGGTTTGAATCTAATGATTCACCTAATATGTTATATGCGCGGACAAACCTCCCATAAGCAGTGTTTGTTGAAAGACCTGTTTCTGTATAGGATGTTGTTAATGAAGTAGCAACTAAAGTGGTAGGTGAAGTGGCTTGATAAATTCTAAATTCATCAGCAAAACCAACGGGTGACCAAGTCCATGTTATTGAAATTGGTGTAACTGCTATTTTAGTAAATCCCGACGGTGCAGCTGTATAAGTGATAGTACTTGTGATGTTGCTTGGCATGCTATAATTCGGCACACCAACAGCATTTACAGCGATAAGACGATACCAGTATGTAACACCAGGAACTAAATCTATGTCAGTATAAGAATTGACTGGTGCAGGCACACTTGAACGCCATATCCAGTTATATGGTGAGGAAACCGAGGAATGTTCAACCCAGCAAGTTGCAGCATCTGAAAGCGACCATGAAAGCAATATAGTTACTGATGAGACCACAGTTGCTGAAAGATACGATGGAGCATTAGCAAGTGGTGTGATCTGTGCATAAGCAGTTGCACCGTCAGAGATTTCTGACCAGTTCCCAGCATTATCTTTTGCCCAAATTCTGAAATAATAAGTTACACCTTCTGCAAGCCCACCTACTGTATAATAACAATACGAACCTTGTATAACAGGACCCGTAGATATTTGGATGTCAGAAACATTCTGTGGTGATGAAGTTGAAAACACAACATCTTCTGTCATTGACGAGTATTGGATATAAAAAGTGCTTCCTTCTGGAAGGTTCCCTGTGTAGTTGTCATTGCCAGGACAAACCCAAGATAAATTTATCTCACCACCGTTTGTTCCTGTTTCAGCAACAAAACTTGTGATTTTTCCCGGCGGGTCAACATCACGCCAACGGTAACGAAGCATATCTGAAGAACCTACTCCTGTAGTACCTGATGTTCCTCCAAAACAATAAATATAATCTCCAATACAAGCTAATCTTTGTCCACGAGCAGAACCAATGCCTATTGGTGTATCTGCGGGATCACTATATTGAAAATCATCCTGAGTACAATTCCAAGAACTGTGAATTAAACAATATTTATGAAAATCGGTAGAACCTGCTCCTCTATTTCTAAAAAGAAAATTGGACCCAGTCCAAACCAATGAACCACCAATGCCAGGATTTCCAGGCGCTCTTCTAGCAGTACCAGCTTCAGTCCAGCTTGTCCCGGAAATACTGTAATGATAAAACATATTCTGTGAAGTATATCCGCCTCTTTCCATATATATAAAATTCCCACCTGCCCAAGCCATTTCTGAACCGCTGCCTATCGCATTAGGAATTGAAGTAGTAGAATACCAAACATTTTGACTTATATCATACATATAAAATCCAGTTGCATCACCCTGAGTAGCATAAATATAATTTCCACCTGTCCATGCTAAAGAACAACCAGAACTTACATTTACAGGCAATGATGCTTTTATCGTCCAGGAATCGCCAGAAATATGATATTCCCAAAATTCGTTTGTGAATGCACCACGGGTAGCGTATATGAAATCTCCTCCTGTCCATACTAAATCTGAACCTGTTCCTGTATTAGCAGGTGCGGAAGATAACCACACCCATCTATCTTCGGTAGGTATATATTTCCAGAATGTCACACTTCCACCTCTAAAAACATATACAGCATCATTCGTCGCAGTTACTGCAACACCACTTGCTGCTGCAGCAGGTGCAGATGCTACCCACACCCAACTGTTAACACTTTGTCCTGTGGAAGAAAAAATTTTGTATGAAATTAAAAAATTTAAAACCAACAAGAAGAAAATTTTAAGATGATATAAAGGAAACCCATGCTTTGGTGAGATATATGAAAAGATACTTTCTAAAAAGTTTATTTTTAAAAATTTATTTTTTTGCAATTTTTATAATCCTTACATATTTATTTTTTTTCTCCTTCCTTTTTTAAAATTTTTGTATTTATCGCAATTTTTATATAATATTAAAAGTTTATTTTCAATAAAAAGAAAGCCAGGGGACAAAATTTAAAAGCCTAACCGGCTTAAGGTTATAATCTTTGTCCCCTGGCTTAGAATTTTCACAGGGCTGGGGAAGAAAAAATTTTTATGGGCTCTCCAGCCCCACGGGTTTCTTCTTCCCCAAGCCCAATATTTTTATTTTAAAACCTCCTTATGTTTAACTCCCTACCACCACCCTATCCCGCGGTTTGATTTTGAAAGAACTTTTTCCAATTTTATTATATATACACGAAATTAAATTTTGTCAACTAAAAATTTTTAAAAATAAAATTTTTCGACGGAAAAAATAAAATTTTTTATTCACCCCTTAAGTAGTAAGTAGATTAGTAGATGGGTAGATGAGTGGATGAGTGTTTACTTAAAAATTTCGCAGTGTAAGAGTTTTTTACTTTTAATAAACCCTCAAATGGCCCTTGATATACAACATAACCACCTTCATCTCCTCCTTCAGGACCTAAATCTATAATCCAGTCAGCTGTTTTTATAACTTCTAAATTGTGTTCTATAACAACCACAGTGTTACCTAAATCTACAAGTTTATGTAAAACATTAAGAAGTTTTTCAACATCATAAAAATGAAGTCCAGTTGTTGGTTCATCAAGAATATATAATGTTTTACCAGTTGATCTTTTACAAAGTTCAGCTGCTAATTTTATTCTTTGTGCTTCACCACCAGATAAAGTTGTTGCTGGTTGGCCAAGTTTTATATATCCTAACCCAACATCGTTTATCACTGACAAAACATTTCTTATCTTGTTTATATTAGCAAAAAACTCTAACGCTTCTTCAACAGTCATTTCTAAAACTTCATATATATTTTTGTCTTTATATTTTATCTGTAATGTTTCTTCATTAAATCTTTTTCCACCACAGACATCACATTTCACATATACATCAGGTAAAAATTGCATCTCAATTTTTATCATACCATCACCTTGACAGTTTTCACATCTTCCTCCTTTAACATTAAAAGAAAACCTTCCTGGTTGATACCCACGACGTTTTGCTTCAGGTGTTTCTGCAAAAAGTTCACGAATATAACTGAACACACCAGTATATGTTGCAGGGTTAGACCTTGGAGTTCTACCAATTGGTGATTGGTCAACAATTATCACTTTGTCAATATGTTCAGCACCTAAAATTTTTTTATGTTTTCCCGGTTCTTCTTTTGAATTATACAATTTTTTAGCAAGTGCTTTATATAAAATTTCATTCACTAAAGTTGATTTACCAGAACCTGACACACCAGTAACACAGATAAAAAGTCCTAATGGGAATTCTACATCTATATTTTTTAAATTAAATTGTTGAGCACCAATGATTTTTATAGATTTATCCTTAGGTTTTCTCTTTTTTTGATTAATATTTATTTTAAGTTCGCCACGAAGGTATTTCAAAGTCAACGAGTTATCTGCTGAATAATTTTTGTCTAAAACATCTTGTATTGGCGCTGAAACAACAACTTCTCCACCATGAATACCTGCCTTTGGTCCTAAATCTACAATCCAATCAGCTGATTTTATAACATCCTCGTCATGTTCAACAACAATCAAAGTATTACCAATGTCTCTAAGTGAATGCATAGCATTTATTAATCTCTGAGTATCTCTTGGATGTAGACCTATTGTTGGTTCATCTAAAACATACAACACACCTGTTAACCCACTACCTATCTGTGTAGCAAGATTTATCCTCTGTGCTTCACCACCAGCAAGTGTAGATGTTTCTCTATCAAGTGTTATATAATCAATTCCAACTTGTAACAAAAATTCTGTCCTATGATTTATCTCTTTCAATACAGGTTTTGCAATTTCTTGTTCTTGAGGCGTTAATTCAAGAGAGTTTATAATTTCTTTAAATTCTTTTATTGAATATGAACACAACTCAGCGATGTTTAAATAACCTTTTTTTGTCTTAATTTTTACATACAAACTTTCTTTTTTTAATCTTGCTCCATTACATTCAGGACATATCACACGGCTTATATATTTGTTATAAATTTCTTCTTTAACAAATTCAGAATCTGTTTCATTGTATCTTCTTTGTAAGTTTGGGATAACTCCTTCAAAAATACCATCTCCATACAATATTATTCTTTGTTGTTCTTTTGTAAGTTTATTAAACGGTTTTGAAAGATCAATATTGTGTCTTCTTGCTACTTCTTCAAGAATTTCTTCATAATAACTTCTCCATGCTGACTTCCACCTATGAGTTCTTGTTGTAATAGGTTCAGCAAAAGGTTTTATGGCACCTTCATAAATTGATAAATTTTTGTCAGGTACGACTAAGCCTGGATCCACCTCAAGTTTGTGTCCCAAACCATCACAAGAAGGACATGCTCCATAAGGTGAGTTAAAAGAAAACATCCTTGGTTCAAGATTAGGAATACTATAACCACAATTTATACAACTAAAATGTTCAGAAAAAATTTTTTCTTGAAACTTTGTTCCCTGCTTAATTAAAATTAAAACTAACCCATTTGATTTTTTTAATGCAATCTCTACAGAATCAGCGATACGAGATTTATTTTGAGTATTAACAGTAAGTTGGTCAACAATAATTTCTATATTATGTTTCTTATATCTATCAAGTTGAATTTTTTCAGGTGGTGTTTCATCTAAATCATAAATTTTACCATCAACCCTTACAAAAACAAAACCTTCTTTCAAAACTTTGTTTAAAAGTTCTTGATATGTTCCAATTCTTCCACGGACTAATGGTGAACAAATATAAATTTTTTCTCCTTCGTAAGATTTAAAAATTTCTTCAACAATTTGTTGTGCTGAAGTAGACGAAATCTGAGGATGGTCTTCACAATTTGGACAAAAAACTTTTCCTACCCTTGCATATAAAAGACGAAGATAGTCATAAATCTCAGTTGTTGTACCAACAGTAGAACGAGGGTTATGAGAAGGCGCTTTTTGTTGTATAGCAATCGCTGGAGATAAACCTTCAATTTTGTCAACATCAGGTTTGTCCATTAAAGGAAGAAACTGTCTTGCATAAGCAGAAAGTGATTCAACATATCTTCTTTGTCCTTCAGCATAAATTGTATCAAACGCTAAAGACGATTTACCAGAGCCTGAAAGACCTGTGATAACAATTAATTTATTTTTTGGTAACTCAAGATTAATATTTTTTAAATTATGTTGTCTTGCACCACGAATTATTATTTTATCCATAAAAATTAAATCTAAACAAAAAGAAGAGAGTTAAACGAATGGATTATTTTACAAGTTTCCAACCTGATGGTAGAACTAAAGTTGCAATAAAAATTTTTAATATATCCCCTACAATAAAAGGATAAACTCCTAACATTAAAGCTTTTAGAAGGCTAAAGCCAGTATAAAACAAAAGTATACTTACACCACAAATATATATTAATAAATTACCAACCAACATAACAAAAAATGTTTTTACAAAACTTTTAGAATATCCATATTCTGCGTACAATCCACAAATATAACTTGCAGCCAAAAATCCTAAAATATATCCTCCAGTAGGTCCTAACAAATATCCTAATCCAGCACCTTTTGCAAAAACTGGTAATCCCATTATACCTTCTACTATATATAACATAACCATATATACTGCTTTTCTACCGAACAGCATACTCAAAAACAAAACTGTAAATGTTTGCATCGTGACGGGGACAGATGTAAAAGGTAATACAAAATTTATTTTAGAAGACAAAGCTAACAAAACACTTCCTAAAATAACAACAGAAACATCATACAAAAGTTGTTTAACTTGAGAGTTGATCTTGAGTATTCTTGTTGCGAAATAATCTGAATATGTTTGTAAAACCATTTTGTTGCCTCCTTATCAAAAATTTTAAAAAATGTTATACAAAATTTAATTAAAATTGACAAGTGTTTTCAAAAAGTTTTATTATGTCTTCCAAGATATAATTTCTGTTTTCAAAAGTAACTTCGAAAATTTTTACATTTTTCATCTCTCTAATTGTTTTCACCACAGGATGTACATCTTTTATAGGCAATGTTGCAAGGAAATTTAATTTTTCATCAAAAACTATTTTTGAAACTAAATCAACAAAATTTTTAGAAAACAACTCCATTTTCCCCTATTTCATCAATTACTACAATTTTATTTGGTTTATTCAAAGCTTCATAAAGTACTTTTAACGCAATTGATTCAAATTTATATAAATCAACTTTGTAAGAACCGACAATATAATTTGAATTAAAGTTTTTGCTTGCAAAAACAGATTCGTTCCCAAACTTATCAACAATTTTAAATCCCATTCTTTGATGAGTTGTTTTCTCTCTTACTTCTTCAGTCCAAAATCCAATTGTTGTATCTTTGAAACTTCCAACAAACTTTTTTACAATCGTTGTTTTTCCAACACCAGGTTTTCCCGTAAGAAAAATTTTCATATATTTTAAATTTTACAAAATCCATATTTTTTTCCTCAAGCGGAACATTTTGAAACCAAAATATAAGTTTTTGCATCTATATTTATGGAAAGAGCGAAAAAGGAGCTTAAAGGTAAAAAACCTTTGAGCTTCTTAAATTCTAAATAGAGGAGGTGATACCTATGAAATGGATAAAACCAGTAGATGAATTTGAAAAAACAATTGAACAAACTTTTAAACCACTTCAAAGATTAAAAAGATTTTTTGAAGATTGGGATTTAGATTTACCAGCAGAAACTGTAAACTTCCCAAAAATTGATATTTGGGAAGATGAAGAGAAATATGTTGTAGAAGCAGAACTTCCAGGTTTTGATAAAAAAGATATTGATATAAATATAACTGATGATATATTAACAATAAAAGCTTCAAGGAAGAAAGAAGAAGAGAAAAAAGATAAAAACTACTACTATACAGAAAGAATTTATGGTGAATTTGTCCGTAGTGTAAGATTACCGTCTGAAGTAGATAAAAAATCTATAAAAGCAAAATACAACAATGGTGTGTTAGAACTTACATTGCCTAAGACGAAAGAATCTAAAGAAAAAACTACAAAGATTGAGGTTGAGTAATCAGCGGATTTGTTGAAAAATTAATGTGTGGATGAGTGAGAGAAGGAGCAATCCTACAATTTGTGGGATTGCTCCTTTTTAAATAAAAATTCTTTATTTTAAATTTTTAATTTTTCTCTTAATTCTATAAGTAATTCCATTGACATCTCTCGACCTTTACCATCTGGATAATTACAATCTTCCTGCCCCCATATCCACTTATATGCTTTAAGTAAAAGTTCCGGTGGTTCTCCTATTGGATTATTTAAACCAGTGGCTTGCAAAATATCATCAGGTTCTTCACCATTAAAAACTCTTTCAAGAGCATCTATTATACTAATAGTTGTTTCAGGATTAATTTTACTCTTTTCTTCAAGATCTTCATATATATCTTTATGAGAAATTAACCAAAGAGTTGAATTGATAGGATTATAAACCCAAACCATAAAATCTTCACGCTTATCTGTACCAAATACAAATTTACCACCTGGTTTAGTTATTACAATTTTTCTCCCATCTTTTAACTGTTCTACTTCATAACCTCTGTATTTTACCTCCTCTAAAAGTTTTCTAAATTCCTCACGAGGCCTGTTTTTTATTTTTAAGTGAATTAAATCTATTTCATGTTTGTATAAGTTTTTCTTCATTGTACTTCCTCACCTCATAAACAAGGAGGTATTGATGGATTATTTCGAAATTATTTAATGAAGCTTGTGAAATAATATTTAATCTTTCTGGAACGACTATTATAATTTCTTTAAGATATAAATTGTCATTTAACAAGATATCTATTATCCTTTTTGCTAATGGTTCTATATATCCATTTATTCTAATATCTTTTGTTTGAATTACTAAAAATCCTCCATCAATTATATTAGACATTTCTTGCATCACAATATTTTTTATCTTATTCAAATAGTTCTCAACATTAAAGTAATCAGATTTATCTAAAAAAGATGATTTTATAAAAACCAAATCTATATTTTTTTCTTTTTTAAGCTTATTGTTTTTATCACCTAAAAGATTAAAATCAAGTACCAAAAATTTCTTACTATGTGAATACCTTGCAACAATATTTCTATTTAATTTTTCTTCAAAATCTCTCTGCGGTAAGAGCCATACAGTTGTTGTTTCAAGTTTATTTATTTTTTTCTTAAACCTAATTTTTTCTTCTAACACAGAAATTTCTGAAGTGTAATATATACTTTTTTCTTTTACCATTGAAATATCTTCAAACTTTGGCTTTTCAAATACTGGTAAATATTCATGAGCCAAAAGCAAAAAATTATATTTTATACTTTTGTTATACCAAAATCCTGTAGTTTTACAATTATGCTGAAGCTTTATCACAAGTTCTTTTAATTTAAATCCTGATCTAAGATAAACATCTATAAGTTTGAAACCCAATGGAATAACATATCCTTTTTTACGAATATCTCCGATCAATATCGCACATTGTCTACCTGGTTTTAAAACTCTATAACTTTCTTTTGCTACTTTTGACATCTCTTTTAAAAACTCATCAACTTCGTAAA
>Ga0209809_1003194_pt1 | contig 10624 bp, 7 predicted proteins | sample YNPMSTMetaG_FD_186172 | JGI IMG/M metagenome (GOLD analysis project Ga0209809, IMG submission 186172) | Anoxygenic and chlorotrophic microbial mat microbial communities from Yellowstone National Park, USA - YNP MS-T MetaG (SPAdes) (version 2) ... | reverse complement strand
AATCTATAAGATTGTCTTATACTTTACAGGAAATAAGCTTGTCTCTTTTCTAAGTGCTCTATTCTATTTAGCGATAGACTATATCTATGTATGGGGAATATATATGAGGATAGATACTTTATCTATCCTTTTTAATATCCTTGGTGTATATTGGGTTATAAGATACGAGGATGACTACAGAAGACTAAGGTGGTGTATACTTTTCTTCCTCCTTGCCCTTTACACAAGGCAGTCTATGATTGCCGGAACCGCCGGAGCATACCTGTACCTTTTAACAAAGGACAGAAAAACCGCTGGTAAGCTCATAGGTTACACTGCCCTCTATGGGGCGCTGGTGTTTATCTTCTTCACCCTCATAACAAAGGGACAATTCTATCTGCATATAGTAAAGTATAACAACAATATATTTACATTGAGGCAGTTGTGGTTCTTTATGTCGAAGGAGCTATTTACATATACTGTCTTTACAATAGCGTCTCTGGTAACTTCAATAATCTGGTTGTGGGATAAGAAGAAGAGGATAATCAGTCTTTATTTTATCTCTGCATTTTTAGTCCAGCTTACCGTTGGTAAGGTTGGTTCTATGCTCAACTATCTTATAGAACCGGTATGTATTATGGGTATAATAGCTGGAATACTTGTAGGTGAAGCCCTTAAAAAGAGGAATCAAATCGCCCTTGTGGGGGTATCACTCTTAATACTATTACAGCTGGCTAACTACTATTATGGTCCCAATACTTTGAGCTGGGGCTGGAAGCCTTCTCCTCCTCCAATCGCTCTTGATAATTATGTTGAGGAAACAGATGGGCTCATCCTGGCTGAGAATCTTGGAATCTTACCAGCCCATAACAGAGACATCTACTTCGATCCATTTATATTTACACAACTCTATTACCAGGGAATGTGGGATCAGAGTAAGATAGTTGAAGAGATCAGAGAGAAGAAGTTTGATCTTATTATGCTGGAATTTAGCCTTTACTATGATCACTGGAGCGATTCTGACAGATGGACCAAAGAGATGAAGCAGGCTATGTATGAAAATTATTATCTGATGGATACTCAGGGGTACATAAGGGTATATAAACCGATAAGGTAGGAGGTGTTTTTATGAGAGAACTGATTGCTGTAGCACCTGGAGAGGTAGTCTTCAGAGATTATGAAGAGCGAGAGTTAAGACCTGATGAAGTCAGAATAAAGAGTGAAATCTCTGCAGAGAAGCATGGGACACACCTCTCTTTTTTTCTGGGTAAGGTACCAAATGTCAATAAGGAGTGGGATAACGAATTAGAATTATTCGTTGCTAGAAAAGGGAATTCTTCGCTCTTTCCGTTTCATCTGGGTAATATCACTATAGGCACGGTGATAGAAGTTGGAAGCAAAGTGGACAGATTTAGATTGGGCGATAGGGTATGGGGTTATCTCCCAATAAGAGAGACTCATACTGTTGATGCCGATAGGGTAAGTCATATCCCTGAAGGTTTAACCGATGAAGAGGTTTTATGTATAGATCCAGCTACTGTAGCACTGATGTCGGTAAGGGAGGGGAGATTTTCTCTGGGAGATAAGGTGGCGGTATTTGGATTAGGGGCTATCGGGCTCTTGACTGTTCAGATGGCAAGGTTAAATGGAGCGATATTTATAATTGCTGTAGACCCGATAGAGGAGAGAAGGAATCTGGCTAAGAAATTTGGTGCAGATTTGACTTTAAGTCCCGAGATTGATGTCGGTTTAGAGATAAAACTGGCTACCGGTAAAAGGGGTGTGGATGTCAGTATAGAGACGAGCGGTTCATATAAAGCCCTGCATCAAGCTATAAGAGGAACCAGATATGGAGGAACCATAGTAACTACTTCCCTATACCATGGCGAAGGTATAGGTCTGGATCTTGGAGAAGAGTGGCATATAAACAGACATACAATGGTTTCAGGTATAAGGGTTGAAAGTGAACCTTACAGAGATCATCCGAGATGGGACAGAAAGAGAATCTACGATACTGTTATAGGACTATTCAGGAAAAAACTCCTAAATATAGAAGGTTTTCTTCATACAGTTTCATTTGAAGAGGTTCTATCCGCCTATAAGACTTTAAAAAATAACCCTAACCAGTGGATTAAGCTAGGGGTGAGATACTAAGACTTCCTCCTTCCTTTCCTCAATGATAAATAGGTTCTTTAGTTCTTTCAGAGTAATTATCCTCCAGCTCATAGATAGGATAACAACAGTGCATACAGTGAATATTATTGGTATTTTTACATATTCGGCAATTATTCCTGATAGACTCATAGAGATGGGTTGTAATCCTCCTACAAAGAGCCCAAGAAGTCCAAAGAATCTGCCCCTTTCCTCGCTAGGAACCATCAGTTGAAGGGTAACATTTATGTATATATTAACAAATATGTTCAGTAACTGAATAATAAAGAAGAGTACGACAAGCTGTATTCTGCTCAGTGGAAGAGCTAGAAATCCTATAGCTACACCCTGTCCCATAAGTGAAAGTTTAAACATACGGTACTTTTTGTCCCCTGAGGGAGAAATTGCTGAAGTGATAAGGAGCCCAACGAGGCTTCCTATACCACCTGCTCCAAGGACAAATCCATACATAGAGGCATCAAGATGTAAATAATTCCTTATATATACTGGAAGGAGTATGAAGAATGGAACGTAGAAGAAGTTGAGTACCGCTGCAGTTATTCCCAACGTCATTAGAGTCTTATCCTCTTTTAATCTCTTCAGCACCTCTCCTATATCCCCAATAAAATTCACCTTTCCACCTTTGTATCTCTGAGGTATTCTTGTGAATATTGTAAAGACAGACGCTATAAAGAAAGAAATGGCATTGAACGAGAATAATAATCCAGCACCTACAAATTTATAGAGTACTCCACCAGCTGAGGGACCTATTATTTCTGTAACCCTACCGGCTATAGAGAACAAAGAATTTGCTCTGGGGAGGTCTTCCGGATCTACCATCTCAGGGATAGATGAGGGAATACAAGGGTTGAAAAAGGCTGAAGAGATACCTAGAAGAACAGTAAGGATGAAGATCTCTGATATACCGAGTCCTTTTGTAAAATAAAATAGAGCCAAAAGAGTTACTATAAGACCCCTTATAAGGTCACTCAGGAGTATGATCCTTTTCCTTGAGTATTTATCAACAATTACTCCAGCGAATGGACCAAGCACCAGAGAAGGTATATATGCAAGGGCGGACAAGGTCCCCATAATTGCACTGGAGCCTGTTTTTTCGAGGATAAACCACATAAGAGCTATCTGGTGGGCACTATCCCCCAGTCTTGAGATAGACTGCCCTAACAATAAGAGTACCAGATCCTTACTCCATATCTTTCGCATTTTAAACCTCCACTTTAAAATTTTATATACATTATTATATTTTTATAAAACTATTCTGTCAATATTTAAATCTTTTGAAATTGTTCTGAAAGTATCAGATATCTCGCACAGGAATTGTCCAATAAAAAAGTATCTATATTGATATTACAGATGCAATAATCTCGGAAGAGACCAGAAATATCTATAAGAGATATCTTGGCTAATAAGAATAGTTCCAGATAGTTTCGAAATATGCCATTATATTTTCAAAAGGCATACTATTATCCAACTGGCCTGAAGATGAAGCAGTGCCCTACCTATAATGTTCACGTAATTCTTTGTGATAAGGAAGAGCAAATATATCATCAATGAGTTCATTAGCATGTTTTTCCGAAGTTATCCATTTGTCAGTTAAGACCAGTTGTACCAGTAGATTTCGGCTTCCTTTATTATAAGCTTCCAGTTCGATCTCTACAGGAGCAACTCTATCCCTTAAAATATGGGCAATTATAGGCTTAGGCAACCCTTTAGTCCTGATCCCCTCGATACCACGCTTACTTACGAGGGCAGGGATTTCAACCTCAAAGTCTTTCGGAATTCCAGGTACATATTCACCATCGTTTTGTATATTTACAATAATTATTCTTGGGATATCACAGACGATAGATTCTATAATAGGGATCATCGGTTCACCGGTAAGCTGTTTTATATCTAACTGAAATGCTTCGGCGATCTTTACCGATTGGTCTTCCGCTACAGCCCTCAGCCTGTTGGGGGTATTAGAGATATAATCTATATATTCCCACCACCACTTCCTTGAATCAGTACCCCATTGTTCTTCAACATTTTTGTCTGAATGATACCACCATGGCCATGAGGCACCGGTTATACTGGCTGTATCACCAATAGGTATAGCTCCCAACTTACGATATAGATCCATCTTCTTCTTTCCCAATGTACCTTCAGGATGAGTCTTCCAATATTCTTCTGCCTTTGTCTTGAGCCACTCATCTATCATAGGGAATATGTCCTGTCCTTTATAATATGCGTGAGTGAGCCATATAAAATGGTTCACACCTGCTATCTCAAAAGTCATATATTCCTTTTCAAGACCTAGTACCTCAGCAATTTCATAAACTCCGGCAAAACCATGACATAGACCAACCAGTTTTATATTAGGATACTTTCTATAGAGGTAAGTTGTTCCAGCTAATACAGGATTTGAAACTAACAAGTGCCAGGCATTCGGACAGATTTCAATCATATCTTCAGTTATGCTTTCAAACAATCTCAACTGATAGTAATTCAACCAGAATGGTTCATCGTACAGGATATGATAACTCCCTCCCCACTTTATCCCGTGTTTCTCAGCTATCGTCCATCCGTCTCTGAGCCTGCGCGGTCCATCTATTAAAGCTGTAGTGATAACAAAATCAGCACCTTTAAGAGACTCTCTACGGTCAGTAGTCTTTTCTATCTTGAAATTAGCTTCCATCTCTTTGATATATCTTTCGCAGATATTATATGCCCAATTTAATCTATCCTCGTTTATATCCATAAGACTTATGATAGAGCCATATAAATTTGGTGTCAGACATAAATCATGTATCAGTCCAACAGTAAAAGATCCTCCAGCTCCTATAATACTTATCTTGACGTTATTCATATATCTTTGCCTCCTTATCCATAAAGTCTCTTATAGATAGAGATATAATTCTTGTATAAGTCTTCATAAACTCTAGAAGTTTCAGGATTTGGGTTAAAAGTCTCTCTGATTTTTATTAAATCATCTATGATATTCTCTGAGAAGATTCCGCATCCAATACCTGCCAGTATTCCTGCTCCTAAGACAGAAGCCTCACTGTAAAGAGGAACTTCAACCGGTATATTTAATACATCTGCTTTTATCTGAAGCCAGATATCACTTTTAGAAGCTCCACCCAGAGATCTTACCCTTTCAACAGGGATAGAGAGAGACCTTAATAGTGCAATATTCTCCTTTAACATAAAAGAAACTGCTTCAACTATGGCTCTTATAAAATGAGCTCGACTATGATTCAGAGTTATACCAACGAATGCCCCTCTAGCATTAGGATTAAAGTTAGGGCAAAAACTTCCTTTAAAATAGGGGATAGCTATGAGTCCATCTGAACCAGGCGGTATTTGACTTGCAAGGGATAACATCCTGTCATAATCATCTATTCCATCAATGGAGGGGAAATTGTCTCTAAACCACCTTAATAAGATCCCTGCTGTCTCTGTATATGGCATAAGTACATATCTATCTGGTAAACAGTGAGGAGAACAAGGGACTCTCCTTTGAGGATCAAAGATGGGTTTATCGGTAGTAGCTATTATAGCTAAGGCAGTACCAGTAGTCTCTGTTATAATACCTGGCTTAATATTCCCTGCACCTAAGGCACCTACCATCTGGTCCATACCACCATTTATAATAGGAATGTCTAGAGGTAATCCAAGTTCCTTACTAACCTCTTGGTTAATCTTCCCTACTGGAGTATAGGATTCCACGATACTTGGTAATCTTTCATATCCTATGCCTAAGATATTTAACGCATCATCCCACCAGTCCTTCTTTACAATATCTAGATAACCAGTGGAGGATGAAACCGAAGGATCGGTAACAAATTCGCCTGTTAGCTTCCAGATGAGATAGTCTTTTAGCACAAGAAACTTTGAAGTCTTATCAAATATTTCCGGTTCATTCCTTTTGAGCCATAGGATCTTACATATAGGCCACATAGGAGAGACTTCAGGTAATCCAGTAGTTCTATACCATAGTTCGATAGGAATTTCTCTACCAATAAACTCTGACTCCTTCGTAGCCCTTGAGTCTAACCAGACTATTACATTTCTTAGTACTCTACCCTCTTTATCCAGGCAGACTAAGGTCTCTCCCTGACTAGATAGACCAATAGCAAGTATTAAAGAGGAAGAGACGCTGGATTTTCTTAGAACATCTTTTATTCCAGCCTTGCAACTATTCCAGTATGTATCAACTTGGGATTCTACCCTGTTATCTGAGAAGGTCTTCAATGAATACTCCTGAGTAGATAGAGAGACAATTTCCCCCTTCTCATTTATCAATCCAACCTTAATTGAAGTAGTGCCAATATCTATTCCCAATAGATACATAGGTTTACTCTACTTATAGTGTTCTCTCATCTCTTTATGATATGGTAGAGAGAGTATTTCTTCTAAGAAGGCTCTTGCCTGTTTCTCGCTCTTTGTCCAAGGGTCCATAAGGATAAGTTGAAGGAGTTTTTCCTTACTGCCCTCTATATAGGCTGATAATTCCATCTCTACTGGCGCTACTCTTTCTCTTAATATTAGACCAATAATTGATTTTGGTAATCCGTCGACCTTTATCCCCTGAATGCCTTTTTTACTCACCAGGGCAGGTATTTCTACTTCAAAGTCCTGTGGAATTCCCTCTATAAATCCTCCAGTGTTTGGTATATTTACCTGTAATATTCTTGGTATATCAAGAGCAATAGATTCTATAAGAGGGATAATAACTTCTCCCGAGTTCTTTGGTGGATAGACGTCAGTTAACTTCACAGAGTTATCTCTGGCTAGCCTGTTCATCTCTTCTATACGTTGTTTCCCACCTACAAAATAACCTTCATACCAGGTCTTGGGGTCTTCTTTCCATCTCTTTTCTGTTTCATCATCTACGTGATACCACCAGGGCCAAGTACCTCCTCCAGGAGTTGCTGTATCTCCAATTGGATATAGTCCAAATCTCTTATATACATCTACTGGTTTGGGTCCCATATGGTCGCTGAATCCACAGGTTTTCCAGTAATCTTCTGCCTTTTCTTCGATCCATCTATCCAGTAGTGGATAGGCATTCTCCCCTTTATAGGTAAAATGCGTAAGAAAGATAAAGTGATTTACACCGGGGATCTGGAAATTTATATGTTCCCTTTCCAAACCAAGGACACTTGCTATATGATATATACCGGCAAAACCATGACAGAGTCCTACCACCTTCATACCTTTATACTTTCTAGATAGATAAGTTATACCTGCCAGTACTGGATTTGCAACCTGAATATACCATGCGGATGGACATAATTCTTGCATATTATTTATGATATTTTCAAACAACCTGAACTGATAAAAGTTTATCCAGAAAGCCTCATCATGGACTATATGAAAACTCCCGCCAAATCTATAGCCGTGTTTAAATGCTATAGACCATCCCTCTCTAAGTCTATCATGACCGGCTGATAATGCAGAATTTATAACGAAGTCCGCATCTCTTAAAGACTCTTTCAGATCTAGTGTCTTTTCCAAATTTAGTTTAACCCCAAGCTCTTCTGCATATCTCTTACATAGAGTATGTACGGTATCCAACCTCTCTTTATTTATATCCATAAAACTGATCGTACTTTCCTCAAGACTTGGTGTGAGACATATATCTCTGACAAGTCCAAGAGAAAAGACCGCACTTCCCGCTCCTATAATGCTTATCTTTATACCCATAATTTTCCCTCCTACTGTAAAATTATTTATCTCTGGGGACTCCTCCTATATCCTTCTTATATTCTCTATAGTGATACCTGTCCTATCTAAGCCAATTTAAACGTAGAGTTTCTAGCTGTTTATCAGTTTTACGGACTGACGATACCTACTCACAAAAATTTCTCACATATTAAATCTATATAATTCTGCGTCCATATTTCCGATAGTATGCTAATCCTTCTATTAGAGTTTTTATATTTTCAATTGGGACTCCAGGAGTAACTGAACTACTACAACCTAAGAAGAGCCCTATCTTTGGACCTTCAGCTACTAGCCAGTCTAACTCTCTTTTTACATCACTAGGAGTGCCATAAGGCAGTGTTCGTGTCACAGATACTCCTGCTATAATAAGCAAAGGGCCTCCATTACGATCCTTCATTTTGCAAATAGCCGGATAATCCATCCCTGCCTCATATTGGAATCCTTGAAATCCGCTTATACCTGCTTCGATTAGCCTTGGAATCATCTCCATTAGGTTTCCATCACAATGCCAAATCAAGCGTATTCCAGCATCGATAAATGGCTGAATAGCTCTAGCAAAGTAAGGGAACCATATTTTTTCTAGAGTTTTTATATTTACTAGTGTTCCGCGCGAATCCGCCATATCATGATCAAGACGGAGGAGTTTTGGTAGGTTACCTTCTAAAATGGCACGAGCAGCTAAACGATTATATACTATTCCTACCTCAGCCTGTAATTTAAAGCATTGTTCTATGACTTCAGGATATAATGCATAGGCCATAAAATAGTTTTCGTAACCATAAGTATAATACATAAGAGTAGGAAAGACGTAAAAACCATCGTATGGTCCTTTAACCATATTCATACCAAATAACTTCTGTATTTTAACTTCATTTTCTATCAATGTGCGAACAAGAACATCAGGTTCCTTTTGGATGTCTTTACACCATTGTTTTAATCGTGGAAATAGCACTTTCTCCATATGTTCCACAACTGCTTCTGGAGAGTTAATTGTTACACCATCGAGGACTATAGTTTTAGCACCCGTAGTGATTCCTCGTGGTGTTTCTTGGTCATAACCTTCATCTTTCATAGTTAATGGATTTTCAGGAATCCACTGGTCTATATAGCAGGTTCCTGCTTTACGTTGAAAGTCTAGATAAACCCGTACTGGATCTTTAGGGTAACTACCAGGTGGATTTCCAGATAGTTCTTCTAATTGTGACCATTGCATAATATGGAGCGCCACCGTGGGGATTCCTGTGGTTGATTTCATCTCTATAGTATCTAGTGCTAATTGCGCATTCTCTTGCCACTTATCTGCAAACTCTTGATAACCAGTAACTATGCTCATAAGACCCTCCTTTTTTGAGTAAATTTTCTGCAAATTGAACTTTACTTGATATTCTTTACCAATATAGCCACTTTTTGTTTATATCCTCAATGCTGCTGGTATCAAGGACTAGTCTCAAATTAGTTAGCAATTCATTCTGACTTTTTGGATTAAAGTTTCTTTCTAAGCAAGTAACCACCCCTTACATTTTTCAGGAGCTTTATTCCATTGTCATAGAAAATACAGCTTATCTCCTTGTTACTCAACCCTGCCATTTCACCTGCTATTCTTACAGCAAGTGCAATTTCCCAGGTCATAAATGTAGCTCTTATAGTATTTGAAGCAACACGAAAATCGCTTTCTGGGTAACCTTCAAGCACTACATCTACCCAGTGGTCCATTACAAAGACCCTTCTCCCCCTCATTGCTGCAACAGGGAGATCGGTCCCATATAGTACTCGTTTGGAATCAATATTATCAAATACTATTTCTAACACTATCGGGTCCATAACCATTGAGGTATCAAGATATATATTTTCCGTATATTTTATGGAATTTATAGATGCTTTCATCTCTTCGTATCCGTAACATCTGCCACAGTGAGCAAGTACAATATTCACATTTGGATACATATTTGCATATCTTACTACAACATCTTGCACTTCAGGGTTAGCAAGCCTTTGTGCACCAGGGACATGAAGTATCACTACCAAACCCAATTCTTCGGCAACCTCCAGTTCAGTACTTCCTATCATATCCTCAACCTTGATATTGCCATAATCATTACCCACCCAGGGCAAGAATACCTTGTAACCGAAAAATCCACCTTCAATTATCTTACTTTTCAAGTCATCCTTAGAGTACATATTTTTTCTTACAACCATTAGAGGAAATAAATTCTTGGCACTTCCCACATTAGATATATACATATTTGTCAATTCTAGATTGCACATAGGTGTTGGGTTTCCAAAGACGACTGCGTAATATTCTTTGTCCGGAAACATCCTTCTACCATCTTCTTGCAATTTCTCCACGCCATATTCAACCTCTGTGACCATATATCTGGCTGACTTGAGGGTACCAAGAGCTGTGCTGTTATTAATGCCAAGGTTGCTTTTTACTTCATGTTGAATCCAGTGCTCATATTTCCATGAATGAGTGTGAAAATCTAATATTTTCTTTGGAAGAAAGGGCGCAATTTTTTCTTTGTAAAATGGTATATCAATCTTCTCATAACGTTCTAATGTATCCATATTGTAACCTCCTACTGCTAATAGTAGATTCTCGGAAACTCTAAAGCCTCTTGTAATCTCACTTCTAGTTATAGCCTTATTGCACTTCACCCCCACAGCCCAACCCCTTGATTTTTATTCTTTGCCTCCTTATCCTAGTACTAAAATTCCTACCTTATCCCCTTACTACTCTAATACCGGTAGACCTGCTAAATATCAA
>Ga0209809_1003183_pt1 | contig 10648 bp, 5 predicted proteins | sample YNPMSTMetaG_FD_186172 | JGI IMG/M metagenome (GOLD analysis project Ga0209809, IMG submission 186172) | Anoxygenic and chlorotrophic microbial mat microbial communities from Yellowstone National Park, USA - YNP MS-T MetaG (SPAdes) (version 2) ... | reverse complement strand
TTTCATACTTGTATGTACGGATAAAAGTGAGAAAACTATGTTAGACAATTTAGTGTTTCCACAAAGCGTAGTTTATGGTTATAAGGTTTTTGCAATAAATCCAGAAGACTACATATTCCTTTACAATCTAGATACTGATACTTTACATGGAGTATTCGTAGCCGTAACGGAAGGGCGGTATGAACCTAACTTATCTCTTTTCAATGGCAAGTATCCATACTATGTAAAAGTCAAAGTAGCAGGCGAAATAAAGCAACTTAAGAACACTAAAGCTTTCTTTAACCAAATTGGTATATCATGGAAAGATTACCTAACACATAAAGGCGTGAATGCTATCGTATCTGCTCTTAACGGTAATCCTAGTATAAAGAAGAGTAAAGACTATGTAGATAAAGATTATAGGCCCGCCATAATATCCACAACCCTTTGGGATTATCATAAGCAGAGTTATGGTGTTACACCTAAGGGTAACAATAAATATCCTGGAGTTACACCTGCATTTATTATATATAACTTGGTTTGGCGATACACCAAACCGGGTGATCTAGTGCTTGATCCTATGGCTGGCTCTGGGACTACCATAGATGTGTGTAAAGAAGAGAGAAGACGGGTTATGGCTTTTGATATAGTCCCAACTAGAGATGACATTATACAAGCAGACGCAAGAAAACTACCAGTAGAAGATGGTATTGTGGATTTAGTTTTTGTGGATTCACCTTATGGAGACAACATCCGATATAACGAACATCCTGACAACATCGGGCACATTCCCGCTACTGATGAAAATTTTTACGATGAACTTGAAAAAGTAATGATAGAGTGTTATAGAGTAATGAAAGCAGGAGCAGTGCTCGGTTGGCTTATAGGCGACCAATGGGCTAAAAAGAACTTTGTTCCAGTAGGATTTAAGATCTACGAAAGGCTTACAAAATACTTTGACCCCATTGATATAGTTTGCGTAGTTAGAAGAAATCAAACGTCTAACACAGCGTTTTGGCATACTAAAGCATTACAACATAACTTCTACCTACGTGGTTTCAAGTATCTCTTTGTAGTTCGTAAATCTTGCAAAAAGAAACATGGTAATGTAAAGATTAAATGGAATTTTTATGAAAGATGAAAGTGAATAATTTTATTTGTATATTCGGATTGGTCAATTTTTATATTTAAGCATCCTGCTTCGGCGCATGATAACTTCTTAGGTACCAGTAGAAGCTACGGCCATCCACCAAAGCATGCACTGCTTTAAAACGAAAACCCTACCCTCACGGGTAGGGCTATGACGCACGCGCACAACCAGCGAATTGTGGTAAGATCAACGGCGGGGACTATCCAGTTCTACGATAGCCGCCGCATCATAGAGCGTATTGAGTTCCTTCTTGATTTTGTCAGCTTCCAGACAGTAGTACGTCAGCTTCTTCATGATGTCATACAGCTCTCCAGTAGTAAGCTTCGGGTCTAAGGTGATGCCCGTCTTCTCATCGTGTCGGGGCTGCAACCTGTTAGCCACTGTCTTCAAGACTGGCAATGTGCCTATCCTGTGTTCTAACGCTCCCTCAGGGAAGCCGCTGATTTTAACAATGCCATTGATAATGAATAACTTGTCCCGACTATCGTAACGGATGTACTCAATAATCTTGTCTATGTCAGCATCCCCTGTGATTTGGAGTGGATACTCAGGGAGATTACGGAGACTCTCGTCTTTCCACACTTTGAGTACCATCCCCACCATGTAGTCTTGATAGAGCATTTGCAGTTCAGCAAGATTCCTGCCTACCGCAGTAATCTTTTGGAAAGACGCCCGATCAAAGATGGGGACGCGGTGGTGAGAGGAGATGAGGTTATTGCCATACTGCTCCGAGTAACGCGGAGTGGCAATGACACCAGCAATGTAGTAGAACAAGTCTTCATCAGTCAAGTTAGGAATGTTGAGAGCTTTGCGCACCTTTTGTAAGAATTCAGCGTTGATGTTAGGGTTGCTAATCGCGTTGTTGGAATCGCCGTTATTGCTATCAAAAATCCCGTTGGCTTCGGATTTAGTACGGAGTGGGTAGAGCATAGTTTGGGTACCCTGCAAATGTTCGTCACATATATATTTTGTAGTAAATAAGTCTACAACACCATTGTTATATAAAGTAGTTATTATAGCATAATTAGTATCTATAAGTGTTGTTTTGCAGACTTGTCGCAAAGCATTTTTGTGATAGTATAGCCACATTGGCACAAAAGGCCTGTAAGAGGCTATCTTGATGTGATTATGCGCATCTTCTACCCAGAATTGTTTGCAAATTTTTCTCAAAAGACCTGACTTCGCAAAGTCATATAAAATATAGTCTTTACCTGTTTTAACACCATTGGTAAAAATATTAAATATAATCTTTCGCAGTTCTGGGTATTTGTAGAAGTTTAAATCAATTTGATTTAGCCAATCGCATTGTGCGTTCGGGATAATATTCCGCCACTCAATATATTCAGCTTTTTTACCAACAATACTTTTGAGTTTATGCAGCTTTTCTTTTGCTTTCAGACCATCTCCTATTTCAGCATAGTATATCTGCGCTCTTTTGTTTTGAGATTTAGAATTCTTGACTAAGAAAATAACACATACACCTAAACGTGTTTGTGAGCCAAAGACATTCTCGCCTTCTTTTTTTCTAAGTTCAATGCTTCTCATCCCATTGTTAATATTACCCTTCAAATCGTATATGTATATGTAGTCATATTCTTTTTGCAGTGAAGCACGAATGCCAGCACCAATTTTTGATGTCAAGAAGCTATTATTGACTACCATAGTAACAATACCTTCTTTTACCTTATCGGTGAGAATTCTAAGAGTTTGAATATAAGGATCATTATATTTACTTACACACTTAACCTCCATAGCCAAAGCGTACTTAGTGTATGTTTCTTCAATGCGTTTAGCTATTGTTGTTGATATAGAAAACTCACTTTCATTTTCTTTATCTTCCCGATGTCCTCTCCACGGTGGATTAGTAACAACGATATGGATAGGTTTTTGCTTGTGTTTTTTAGCATGTTCTTTGAGCGGGTTTGTGTCGAGAAGGCCTGCTTTTTCTTCCGAGAGGAAGTAGAGGCTGTCAGTCCACAGTGCATCGTCAAAGAGAGGCGGGTCATCCATTTTCCGCTCTAAGGTATCCTGAATGTTTTTGAGTAGGATGAGGTATGGGAGTAGCTCAAGGTCAGCAGCGCGTATCTCTTCACGTTCCACTTTTGCTTTCGCTTCTTCGGGTGTTATCATGTCTATAACCGAAGCGATGAAGGAGCCTGTACCCGCAAATGGGTCTACAACATGAACATCCTCATCGCCTAATGTCTTCCTTAAGTGCTTCTTAGCTAACTCATTAGTCATGTAAACTGCAAAATTCACTACCTCAATGGGTGTGTAGGCAATTCCAGATTCCTTAGCAACATCTTTGAAGACATTATTGAAGAAGTTAGTAAAGAGTAACCTAATGAATTCTTGCCGCTCGTCGTTATTGACTATCGCTTTTGCTTTGCTAGTGGCTTTTCGGTAGAAGTATTGCAAACGCTCACTATTGTTCTCTACAAAGTGCTTGAATTCGTCAAACAAGCTGTCCAGTATTTTTTCTACTTTTGACTTCTTGTCAAAGAACAGAGCGTCCAGAATGGGTTTTGCTATAATATACTGGGTTATGATAGCTATAAGCTTTTTGTCTTCTATTGTAAGTTGCTCGTAGCCATACATTGCTTTTAGCTGCTCTCGTAGCTCCTGTATTTTTGCTTTTATAGGTGATTGTGGGTTTTGTATTTCTTCTTCTAGCAAGCTTTTGACTTCCTTTGCGAGTTTTGTCGCTTCTGATGTCCAGTCAGCTATGAACTCATGAGCTAAACGGAAGATTTTGACAATCTTAGGAATGATGAAGTTGCGTATTTCTAGCAATTCTGGGCTACGACCACCTATTATCCCTAACTTGATTTCGTTTTCTCTACTATACTCTACTTCTTCTGTTTTGTCTTCTCTTAAGGGTTCAAAGGTCTCTTCAACTTTTTCTTTCTTTGGGTCTATGAAGAGAGCACGCATTTTAGCTACTAAGGTCTCGTCCATGGATTGGAGAGCGCTAATCACCTGCCAGATAACCTTGAAAGCACTTTTGTCAATCTTCTCTTTCGTCTCTTCCGAGTCATCATTGACCAGAATAGGCAGTATCACGTACCCGCGTTTTTTGCCTGGTGCTTTTCGTACTGCCCGACCAACAGCTTGTACGACGTCAACAACGCTTGACTTCGGGTCAAAGAAGGTGATGAAACTAAGCGCAGGCACGTCAATACCCTCCGTCAAAACCTTAGCGTTAGCTAAAATATGCACATCGTCTTCTTTACCTTCGCCGAGCCACTTGATGAGACGTGCTTTGTCGTAAGCGCTCATCAAACCCTCTATGTAGTCAATGCTGATGTTTGACGAAGCGCTGACTACGTTTTTGTACTCCTGACTGATTTCCTTAGCGCGCTTGACACGGTTGGTGAAAATGATGCCCGACTTAGGTTTTACGCGTATGGGGCGGTCTCTCTCATCTACTGCGTTACCTAAGATGAAATCTTCTATCGCTTTGATTTTAGTAGTATAATCTACATTCAATGCGCCTTGTTGTTCAAGATATTCTTTGAACTCCTTTTGGATAATCTTCTTTTTGCGTTTATCCACGAATAATAGCAGCAGCGTGTAAGGCAGTATCACACCATCGTTTGTAGCCTGTACAAAAGTGTATTCAAAGAATGTAGGCCCGAACAGTTCCGGGTCATTCATGTTGTACAGGGCAGCTATCTCGTCAGCTTCATCGCTATCTTTTACTTCCACTATTTTCGGAGTGGCGGTCATGTAGAGTCGCTTCTTAGCCTTGATGTATCCGTTGTAATGCACTTTTTTGAATACGCTTTCCTCAGCACCTTTACGGCGCACACCAGCCGTCCTGTGCGCTTCATCGCAAATAACAAGCTCAAACTCTGGAAGCCCTAACGCATGCGCCTCAATCAAGACATCCAAAGATTGGTAAGTGGAAAAAATGACATTCAGCTTATTCGGTTCAAACCTGAGATTTTTGACTAGGTCATGAGCAGTTGTAGTGGCTGGGTAACTCAAAAGTGAGAGTTTGTGCCAGTTCGTGGTGTCAATGACATTGTTTTCATCGTCGTCATCTATTTCTGTTTTTTTCTTACCATTTACTCTCCCCACTTTGTTGTCCGACACAACAGCGTAAGCATTTACTTGATACGCACTTTTCAGGTGGTATTCCCTAATCGTTTGGTCAAGAAGCGCGATAGAGGGAGCTAGAAAGAGTACCCATCCCCTGTCCCCGACTAGTTCTTCTGCAATCTTGATGGAAGTGTAGGTTTTGCCTGTTCCGGGAGGCATGATGAGCTTGCCACGATCGTACTTCTCAAAACCTATCAGAACTTTTTCAATAGCTTGCTGCTGATGCGGTAAGGGTGAAAGCTTCTGCTTTACAATAGTCGCCTCACCATGCTCATTAGCATACTGCTTGACATCAGCAGCCTTTATGAAGATTACATCTAACCCAAAGTCTTTGATGTCTTCTTCTACCCGTGTGCTTATTTTATCAGCTACTACGATAACCTTTTGGAAACCCTCCTTTTTCGCTTTGTGCAGGAAGTTTAGGAGGTCGTTGATGCCTACCGTCCTTTCCCAGTTTTTACATTGTACTGCGTAAGCTTCGCCGTTTTTGTATGCTACGAGGTCAATACCTACGTCCTGACCGCTTAGTTTGTTTTGCTTTGCGTAGGCATACCAATCGACCACATCGGCTCCCCAGACTACACTGAGGTAGTGGGTCGTAGCTTCTTCTAACTGTTTACCTAACGTGTGCTGCGTGGTCATAACATTCATCCCGCTGAGTGCGCAAGGTAAGAAAAAACAACCGTTCGAGAGCAGGGTAGCCGACTATCATCTTGCCTTGCGCTATTCGGATTAAAAGAAACTGCCCTGCCCGTAGTGGGCAGGGCTTACCTACTGTTTGACGGGCGAGCGGTTACTCGTGTGAGACTTTCGTTTGGAGGCGGTCAGCGATGTTGAGATACCGCTTGACCAAAGTGCGGATTTGCTTGACCATCAGGTTAGTGTTAGACGGGAGGGTGTCCAGCACCTCTTGGAGCGCTTCAAAGGTGGGCAGAGCATCAAGAAAGTTTTCCACAAGCTGCTGCTTTTGCTCGCGTGGGATGCGTACATGCGACCTGCCCGTTCGCTTTGATATACCAGCGTACTTCGCAGGTACATCCAGTCCAAAAGCGCCGAGCGACTCACGGAGAGCCTCGTTACGGAGCTTTTGTACGGTGGGAGCTACATTCTTCTCCTCACTCATGCTTTTGACGGCCAGAAGCTCGTCCAGTTTGGGAAGCAGAAGGTACGCTGCGATGCAACGGTACCAGCCGCCATGCTGCGATACCGCTACACCAGCCTCCATAAGCACCTCACGAATCTGTGTCTCTACTTCGTGAGGCAGGAAGCTGTGTTCTCCATTCAGCTCCTTCTCTAGATTCGTGATGAGCTTCTTCAGGCCTTTTTCGTTCAGGGCCTTCTCAATCCGAACTTTGAGTTCGGTTCCGCTGACTTTCACATGCGTCGTCATACCAAGCATTACAACAAAAGCGCAAGGGAAGTTAGTTCCCGTTTTTACAATTCAGCGTACGAGGGCAAACGAAAAAGCGGGGCATTCGCCCCGCCTACCAATATCGTCCTAAACTGCGGATGTGAATGATTATATTATGACTTGTTCTGCGATTTTACGTAAATTCTCTAAAACCCTCTTGCTTTCATGTTCTAGATCATATAAATCATTTGATATCACGTAACGAGCCTTATCTATGCTTTCTAATTGATCTTCTAGACTTTCTATTTGTTCTTCGAATGGTTTAATCTTTCTATACAATTCATTAATTTTATTCCATATTTCTTCGCTCATTTTTTTCAACTTGTTTAAATCATTTCTTAAAGTATTGATTCTTGATTTAGTATTATACAACTCTTCTACAAGATTTACAAACGATGATTTATTAGAATATAGGATATAGGCTGCGATCCAGTACTTCTCGTGGTACTTTGAGTCTACGGGGATGAAGGTTTGCGCCTGGTCGTATAACTGTTTGAGACGCTCGGTGTCTTCCCCAGCTTCGTTCATCTTCCGAATGATGACTTCCAGAACGTTTCTTACATCTTCATCGTTGATGAGGTACCAGAGTTCTTTTTGAACTCCTGTCATGTTTTCGCTGTGCGTCGTCATACCAAGCATTACAACAAACACGCAAGGGAAGCCATCTTCTATACGGGCTACCTAAAAAGCCATCCTGCGACGAAGCAGGAAACTCAACTGAGAAACGTTGAGCAGTCCTTTAGTATATTTATATACATGATAGACACCTACGATACTCAATCAGCAGAAAAATCTTTTCAGTTATTCAAAAACGAAATGCTAAAAATAATACGACAAAACGAAAAATATTACAAAGAACTTTATGATTTAAATAATGAGATTAGATATAGTTTGAATTTATTGTCTCAATTTCAGCAAAGAATAGCTAGAAATAATTTTTATGATGAATTAGATAAAGAACTTCAGTATCCAGACTACGATAACTTGGTAAGTCCGATAATGCGACAGAAGATAGCGGCATATTATGAAAAGTATAAAAATAAAACATATAGTACAAAGTATAAGATAGACAAAAAAATTCATAAAATGATAATGGAGATGGGCAGATATCTTGAAAAGGTAGAAAGTAAAATAAAAGCTAAAAATATTAAAAAATCTCAGATAAAAAAACATTACTATTCTATTATATCAAGTGTCGGTAACGATTTTAAAGATTACTTGGCTTTTTTGTCCAAATTGCTCAAAAAGATTGCTATAAAGTTAGGAGTTTTAGGTGCTGGGATGTTTTATGGCACTACATTAATGTCTACTTATACTCCTGAAATGATGGATTGGGTAAAAATAATATTTTTATGCAATAGAATAAACGACTTGCTTGTTATAATATCTCTTACAATAGACCCTAATAAAAAAAGAAAAATAGAAATGATGAAATATAACATTATAGACATATTTGGAATACATAAAAATAGATTATACAGCATTTATATCAAGTTTATATACAAATTATACGACATATTGAATGCTATAATGTCTTTTATAGCGAACTTAAAATCTTATCTTAGAGGTTCTAATAATTGGCAAGATTTTTACAAAAAGTTAGAAGCTCACATAGCAGCAATGAGTGGTATAAGTCTTAATAGGTTGGTGGATGTTATTGATTTTGATATAGTGGCTATTGATGAATTTCTTGAGAGTTTGAATGATCACGATAGGCATGATACCTATAATTACAGTCTGAGACTTTCATTTAGTGCGTTAAGTAGACTGAAAGAATACTATGGCGATAAAGTCAATACTGAAAACGGATGGATTAGATTTGGCTTAAGATACTCTGGTGGTCGGTATTATGTTCTAGCTAATCCATTAGATGAGGGAATGATTCTAGATATCTTGGGATTTGACGGCGACATACCAGAGAAAGCTGATTTTATTACTGCTGCTATACTGTTAGCTGATGAGATTATACTGGATAGTATAGGACACAAGCATTTATCAAATGCTATAATACGTATAGACTTACAGGAGCTGCGATGGTTAGCGTATAAAAGTCGGTCATGGCTCGCGAGAAGACTAGATGCGATTTTGCTCAGGGAGTCCATATTACTAACTCCACAAACACTCGGTTACAGATTACTAGAATCATTTACAAAACTGAATTTACTACAAAAGTCTCATTCGGGATCTATCATACAATAAAGCAAGAAACTCAACTGTAAAATTTGAGCAGTTTGTGTAGTTGTCTTTGTGGTAAGCTCCAGTTACATTGAATTTAAGGCGTCGCATCACAAAAAAAGCCAGTGCTAACTTACGGTGAAGTCGGTAGTGCATGCTCTGATTACAAACCGTAGCCATCATGCGACGAAGCTGTAATTTCAACCCTGAAACGTTGAGTAATCCGCTCCCCTTGCGCGTTTCGTCTTAGAACGGAAGCACCCTGCCCGCAGTGGGCAGGACTTCCGTTTTGAGCTGGTGAGCGGTTACTCGTGTGCTGCTACGCTTTGGAGGCGGTTAGCGATGGAGAGGTACCGCTTGACCAAGGTGCGAATTTGCTTGACCATCAGATTGGTATTCTTAGGGAGTGTGTCCAGCACATCTTGGAGTCCCTCAAAAGTGGGCAAAGCGTCCAGAAAGTTTTCCACAAGCTGCTGCTTTTGCTCGCGCGGTATGCGTACCCGTGTCTGACCTGTACTGCTGGATGTCCGAGCGTACCGTGCAGGCACTTCCAGCCCGAAAGTGCTGAGGGACTCCCGAAGGGCCTCGTTACGGAGCTTTTGCACGATGGGAGCTATGTTTTGCTCACCGCCCATGCTTTTGACCCGTAAAAGGTCGTCCAGCTTAGGGAGAAGCAGGTACGCTGCGATGCACCGGTACCAGCCGCCATGCTGCGAAACCGCTACACCAGCGCTCGTAATCTCCCTACGAATCTGTGATTCCACCTCGTGAGGGAGAAAGCTGTGCTCCCCATCCAGCTCCTTTTCCAGATTCGTGATAAGCTTCTTCAGGCTCTTTTCTGTGAGAGCCTTCTCAATCCGAACTTTGAGTTCGGTTCCGCTGACTTTCACATGCGTCGTCATACCAAACACTACAACAAAGACGCAAGGGAATCCAGCGCACAAAAAAGGAATTTTAGTATATTTACTCATGACCAACTTACAGAATTACTTATTCAGAGTATATAACAAGTTCCGCATAACATCACTGGATAATGATCAGAAACTTAGTGGAAGCGTCCGAGTTTTAAATAAATACAAACTGAATGACCTGATCAAATTACTCGTTTTTGGCCATATAGAAGGCAATGATTATTATGGTAAAGACAATGAGGCAAAGTTGGCACTATTATCACTTTTATCTATGCAGGGCGACGGCAGTGTATCGCCAATGGCTGTTAGTTTAATTAGCAATAGACCCGATAGCCCAGTGTTTCGAGTAGACTTAGGTTATCTGTTGCTCGGTCCAAATAATGCGCAAAAATATAAAGTTAGTCTTGATACTTTCATGTGGATTCTCATATTCTACTCTAGTAGAGATTACATTAACATAAGACAGAACTTGATTGAAGCTGTTGAAAAATTGATTAAGTACTGTGAAACAGAAGGTGGAAGTATTATATTAAAACGCTTTCCTAAAATAGATGAAGATAAAGAAAATCTTAAAGCAGTTATTCAGGAGGCAAAAGGTAAATCTCATGTAACAAAACCGAGTGACTTTTGTCATGTTATTAATTCTATAGGTACCGAGCTTTCAGATTATATTGGAACAAAGGGAGGTAAAATATTAATGGATAACAAGATAGAATCTAAGTCTATGGGTGGCGGTTCAGAAACTGAGGGGGGACATTTAGCAGCTATTTTGAACGCCATGTTTGAGATATTTAAAGCTGGGTATTATCCGGCATCTATATCGTCTGTACTTCCTGATACAATTTTTGCTACTATGAATATTCTTGGCGCGGGTGATGTGAGCGGGTTAGCTGATTACCTCCTAACCCTAAGCGGGCT
>Ga0209809_1003181_pt1 | contig 10649 bp, 9 predicted proteins | sample YNPMSTMetaG_FD_186172 | JGI IMG/M metagenome (GOLD analysis project Ga0209809, IMG submission 186172) | Anoxygenic and chlorotrophic microbial mat microbial communities from Yellowstone National Park, USA - YNP MS-T MetaG (SPAdes) (version 2) ... | reverse complement strand
GCGGTCAGTCCGGTCATAGAACGTAATTTCTCCGGGTTTTCGATGATGGATCGATACTTGCACATCGCGTCTCCCTCCATTTCAGTTCGTATGAAAATAGTATACCATTAAACCTTGATGAAGTCTATTGTATGAACAAAAAATCGAGTGAGATTTATAACGATACACCGGAATGGACTGCACTATCGCTACGCCGAGCTGGCCACAGAGCTAATATAAACCGGTGAAGCCTGCACATTTCTCCTGAGAGCGAGGGCATCCTGCCTTCGTAGACGCGACGAGAGCGGGACACCATTACCCCCAGGCGCGTGTATTACCCCAGGTATGCACAGTTACCAGACGACCGACTGTTGACACAGGGATGAAAACTGATATATTTGTGCGAGGAGTACTATAGAAGGGGGGCATATGGCACCATTCAACCGCAAACGTCTGGGAGTTGTGACCGACGGCTCACTGGTCGAAGGGTTGAATGTCCGTCTCGACAGCCAGCTGAGTGTCGAGGATGTGCGCGTTGGACAGTTTGTAGTAATCCAGGGGGAGAAGCACGAGTTCTTTTCAATGGTGACCGACATTGCGCTCGCGGCAACCAACCGCAACGTCCTTGCGAGTCCGCCAGATGGCGATGATTTCTTCCATGAAGTTCTGGCAGGAACGGCGACCTATGGCGCCATGCAACTCAAACCAATGCTAATGCTCCCCCACGACACAAACGAAGGGCTGCGCCCGGTCAAGACCGTCCCGCGCCATTTTGCGCCGGTGCTCGAAGCGAATGAGCAGGATTTTATGCGCGTCTTTGGCGCGGAAGACGCCACCCACTTCGAGATCGGCAGACCGCTCGATATGGATATTCCAGTCTGCATCGACCTCAACCGTCTGGTAGAACGCTCGAACGGTATTTTCGGCAAGAGCGGCACCGGCAAAAGTTTCCTGACCCGTCTGATCCTGTGCGGCATCATCCGTTCTGGCGTGGCGTCGAACCTGGTGTTCGACATGCACAGCGAGTACGGCTGGGAAGCGGCTGCGGAGGATGGGAGATTCGTCAAGGGGTTGCGACAACTCTTTGGTGCACAGGTGCTGATCTATTCACTCGATGCCGAATCCTCGCGCAAACGCGGCGTCAGCGTGGATGAAGCCATCACGATTGGGCAGGATCAGATTGAGGTCGAAGACATCCTCCTGTTGCAGGACGAACTGAATCTGACCGCCACTGCCGCCGAGTCAGCTTACCTGCTGGTTGATCGTTACAGGCAGGAGTGGATGAAGACGCTGCTTGAAATGAGCAGCGACGACATTCGGGCATTTGCCGAGAGTGCTGGAGCACATGCAGGATCGATCAGCGCCTTGAAACGCAAACTGGAGCAGATCCCGCGCCTGGGGTTCATCCGGCAGCAGTCGCAGACGGATGCGATTGACCGGATGATCGAGCATCTGGCGCGCGGACGGCACGTGGTACTAGAGTTTGGGCAGTACCGCAGCGCCCTGGCGTATATGCTGACAGCGAACATCATTACCCGCCGCATTCATCGTCGCTGGGTCGAACAGACTGAAACCTTCCTGCGGACGAAGAACGCTGCCGACAGGCCACGGCAACTGGTGATTACCATCGAAGAGGCGCACAAGTTCCTCAACCCGTCTGCTGCGAAACAAACAATCTTCGGTACCATTGCGCGCGAGTTGCGCAAATATAGTGTCACGCTGCTCGTCGTCGATCAGCGCCCATCGTCAATTGACCCGGATGTAATGAGTCAGCTTGGTAGCCGGATTACAGCGCTCCTCAACGACGACCGGGATATCGAAGCCGTCTTCACCGGCGTTAGCGGCGCTGCCGGTTTACGCGCCGTGCTTGCCAGCCTCGATACGCGCCAGCAAGCGATGGTGCTGGGGCACGCCGTGCCTATGCCAGCGGTCATTCGCACCCGTCCCTATGATGCAGCATTCTATAAGGCGATGGGACACGTCGAAACGTCACCTGCCGAACGCCGACGTCGTGCATATGCAGAGGCAGATGAGTTGTTTCCGTCATAATCTCACTGTTCAGGCAGGCACTGCCCGCGCCTTCCCTTCCATCCTTAGCGTTCCACATTCAGCGGCGGCGATTGCAGGATCATGCCCAGGCGTGTTTTGGCAATGACTTCGAGTTGTGGTTTGTTGGCAGTGGCAGCCAGGTCGGCGGCCTGCTGAAACGCAACGATTGCACCCTCACGGTCACCGCGGGCTTCACGCACGCTGCCGAGGAGCAGATGCCCTTCCGCCCGGGCGTCGGGCTGCGCAATGAGTGCCGCAGCATCAGCTTCTGCGGCATCAGGAAGACCTGCCTGGATCAACAGATTGCCGCGTTCAAACAGAAAGCCAACATCGCTGGCAGCCTGGCGACGCGCCTGCGCAAAGAGTTCCTCCGCCACCTGCGGATTACCGGCGCGCAGTTCGAGAACGCCACGCCAGAGCGCTGCCTCTGGATTGTCGGGAAAGCGCTCATACTCCGCGCGCGCCAAGTCAAGCGCTGCGGCAAACTCACGATCGGTGAGCAGACGACTGATCGACGCAATATCAGGTGCCGGTTCGGCAGGAACAATCACTGACAGAAGCGCCAGGAGAGTAATCACGACTGCCGCACCAGTGCCGATGAGCGCCATCCGGCGGAAACGACGGGCGCGCGCATCCGCAGCAATCGTCAGCGCTCGCTTCCAGGAGGGGCTATCGTGCAGGTCACGATCACGACCGGCACGCTGAACTACACCGACGATCGCTTCCGCATTCGCCCGCAGTCGCTCCCGCAGGAAGTCGGCGCGGTTTGTTTCCGGGCGAATATCGGCACCCGCGCCAACTGCATCGATCAGCATATCGATTGCGTCACACGCACGGAGAAATGCCACTGCATCGTCCGCTGCCATACGGGCACTGACCGCCACCCGCTCGGCGTCGTCTAGTGCGGCGCGCAACCGCCCCAGCGGGGTCTGCGCAGCTGCTTCAATCGACGGTCGCCATTCACGTTTCATCGCACAGACAGGTTCACTTTCAGATATAATGCCTGACGTTTGTATCATATCGCACAATGGCACAGAATGGTGCATCATCCTCATATCAGCAGGAGGAAGACGACCCATGCGCCTGATCATCATTCGCCACGGCGAAAGTGTGTGGAACCGCGAGGGGCGGTACCAGGGGCAAATGGATGCGCCGCTTTCCGAACTCGGATTGCGCCAGGCAGAAGCGCTCGCCGAGCGCCTGCGCAACGAGCCGCTGGATGCGATTTTCACCAGCCCATTGCAGCGCGCGGCGCGCACTGCAGAAGCAATCGCGCGCTATCACCCTCACGTTCCGATACACACTGCACCCGCACTGCTCGAAATCCACCATGGCGAGTGGCAGGGATTGCTGGTCGAGGAGGTGATCGAGCGCTACGGCGATGGTCTGCGGGAATGGCGCCTGCATCCAACCCGCTCCCAAATGCCCGGCGGCGAGAGTTTCAGCAACGTGCTGAAGCGCGTGCTCGATTTTAAAGAATGGTTGCTGCGCGAGTACGACGAACGCACGGTGCTCGTCTCAACTCACGATGTGGTAGTCAAGATTCTGGTCGCCGATGCGCTCGGCATGGATATGGATCGGATCAATCGCATCTGGGTAACAAATGCCAGCATCAGCGTCATTGAATACGGCGATGACCTGCCATACCTGGTGAGCCTCAGCGAAGCGTGTCATCTTGGTCGGCTTGAAGTCGCGCGCGAAAATCAGAAGGCACTGTAGACGCTGAACGTTGCATGTTGCACGCTTAACTCCTCACTCTCGTGGTATAATTTAATGCAAAAGGTGTGCAAATTCAGGCAAAAACCTTTGCAAATAATTCCAGTATTGACACACGCAGTGACCGGGCGCTATAACTGTTCAGCATTTCACAATCTTATGCGCTGCATAGAAAGGTGCGCGTAATGGCACACACCCCTTTGCACCTCGGCGTGCCTGAGCAGCGGTTGAACGAGCCAGCTGCGACGACGCGCACGGTGCCGATTGGACTGGGAGACATTCTTCGCCGCGCCGATCTGCTCAACGATATGGCAGAAGTCGAGCGACAGATGCTGGCGCGCACTGCTTCACGCTCACCGTTGCTGACCGCAGCCGGAACCTACACAATTGCTGCTGGAGGGAAACGGCTGCGCGCTGCGCTGGTGCTGCTCAGTGCCCGGCTCGGCACCTACGACCTCAGACGCGCGCTGCATCCCGCGATTGCTATCGAACTCCTGCACGCCGCTTCGCTGATCCACGACGACCTTGTGGATCACGCCGGGCAGCGCCGCGGGCATGTGACCGTCCATACCCGCTGGGACGCCGATGTTGCACTGCTGCTGGGGGATTATCTGTTTGCGCTGGCGGCGAACGAACTGGCCGCCGAGCCTGATCCGCGCATTATTGCCTTCTATACCTCCGCAGCGCAGACGATGGTCGAAGGGGAGCTGAATCCGGTAACGCATGTTGAGCCGCTGGCAACTGCGGTTGAACAGTACTACCGCAAGATCGGGCGCAAGACGGCAGTTCTGTTCGAGGCGGCGTGTAAAGCAGGGATTGCTGTAGCGGGCGGCAACCAGGAACAGATCGATGCCCTTGGACGATTCGGCTACGACCTGGGGCTAGCGTTCCAGATCGTAGACGACGTGCTCGACTATACTGGCGACGAAACTGCGCTCGGCAAGCCAGCTGGCAATGATCTGCGCGAAGGAACGCTAACACTGCCGCTCATGTATGCAGTGGCGCAGAGCCGCAACCCGCTGCTGCGTGCGCTTGCGAATGGTCAGCGCCCGGAACCGTCGCGTGTGCCACAGATCGTCGCTGCGGTGATCGCTAGCGGCGGCGCCGATCGTGCGATGGAGGAGGCGCGAATGCTGGTAGAACGTGCCCATCAGCAACTTGCATTATTCGCAGCAACCCCAGCGCGCCGCGCCCTGGCAGAGATCGGCGAGTTCGTGTTGAACCGGAAGAGTTGAAGTGTCTGCACGCCTATTATCCATTTCCTTCCTGCGCCAGGGCGCGCAATACGCCGCGTCGGGTGACCATGCCTACCAGGCGCCCTTCGCTATCAACCACAACCAGATGCTGGCGCCGGTTCTCAATCAGCATGCGAATGGCGTCGTACTCACTGGCGCGCGATGATATGAGATCAGGGGTCGATGCCAGTTCCATCGCAGTGACCCCGCTCGTCGATGCCAATGCTGCAAGCGGCGCCCGATCCCCTGCCAGCGCCGCAATCCAGGCAGAACGCAGCGGACTGCGTACCCGTCGGGTCGCGTCGGGGATCGAGACGACACCGGTCGGATAGAACCCATTTACCAGCACGACTGCCTGGATCGGAGTCTGGAGCGCCTGCAACAGTACGGTGGCCGCATCGGCGCTGCTGGTGGCGGTTGGCACGAGCATCTGCATGATCAGGCTCACAGGTGGCGGCTCACTATTGCGCACATGCTGCGACGGTTGCACTCCGTCGAGTGCAGCGCGCAACGCCTGTTCGACCCCAAAGATGCCGACTAGCCGCCCATCACTATCGGTGACCGGCAGGGCATCAAGACCCCATTCGACCAGCAGGTTTACCGTATGGGCAAGTGGCGATTCGATATAGATCGCACGCGGCTCGCGCATCACATCGCGCACCGGGCGCACTGCGACGCGCGCAAGCACTGCGGCGCGTTCAGCATCATCGAGTTCTGCCAGCGCATCGAGCGCAATGGCACCGAAACGTTCGGCATCACTCGACATCAGAACGCCAGCAAGACGCTGACCCTCAACAACTGCCAGCAATGGCTGACGTGATCGCGCCAGACGTTCGATCGCTTCAGCAAGCAGCATATCCGGCGGAATGGTCGCAATCTCGTCGCGTGCGGCATCAGCGACCGAGCGACTGCCAAACGGACCGCTCGAACGGAGCACCGCGCGGTACGCCTTGATATCTTCGATGGTGATCAATGCGTCCCCCAGCATCTCATCGAGCGTCGGCAGTACCCGCGCCACCCGCTCAGCCCGATCAAGCCATTCGATCACAACCGGCGTCTGCTGGCTGAAATCGGCGATGCCAGCGGTGCGCAGGCGATGGCCAGATCCAAACCCAGCAATACCGCGCAGCACCGTGGCGCCCGATGCGCCTTCGCGTCGCAATCGGTCGAGCGCAACGAGATAGAGCGGTTGACCATCAGCGCTGTCACGCTCACTGAGGTAGATCCGCACACGCTGAAGAGGTTCGCCTGCTGTCATGGTTCTTCACCTTATCGGTTGTGGTCGCACTGCCCGGCATCGCCGGTCTCGGGCATGGCACCCGAACAGGTTCCAAGTATAGCACTCCTGTGGCGGATGAAAAGTTTGTTATCCGATTACTCTTGACAATGCATAAAGCGCGTGATATACCAGAGCATCAATAAAGGCATCAGCGATGCACCGCCCTCTTTCCTCGTTCCAGCCGTGACGGTCATCCGTGAAGTCTCTGGAAAATGTTCGAACAGCGCACACCTGGCGTGTTTTCTAGCGCACTGCGCTCTTCGGTCAGACCACGCATGCAGAGGGAGAGGAACGATGGTCAAAGCGCTCGTTCTCACTGCAATCACCGGCACGCAGATCGGTAGGCGCTACACCGTCAGCGAGCGCGTCAACACGATCGGCAGCGGATCACAGTGCGACATCGTGCTCAATGACCGCCATCTGAGCACGCGCCATGCCGAGATCCGCCAGATTCTCGACCGATGGTTCATCGTCCCGCTGAAGCCTGGTGGCATTTCGCTGAACGGGCTGCCGGTGCGTGGGCAGAGTCGGCTCAACCCCGGAGACCAGTTAACGCTTGGCGGAACAACCTATTGCATCTCTTACGAGGAGCTGGAAGAGCGCGCACTGGGCGTAACGTCCAACACACAGACCAGCAGTGTCCCACGGTTGGGCGAGTATTTCGTCCGACGCGGCATCCTCACGCCGGAACAGGTTGCGCAGGTAGTGCAACGACAGTGCAACATCTCATCGAGCGACGTGAAACTGCCGTTTGGACAGATCGCCTACGAGATGGGGCTGATCAGCCGGACGCAGCTCGAACAGGTATTGAATGAACAGCGCGCCGACTTCCAGACCAACTTTCACGATTGAACGTTCGCACCAGTGTGCGCTGTCAGCGCTGCTCTTGCCGCTTCCAGGCGGCGAAGTGTGCGCGATTTGCCGAGTGCAACCAGGGTATCGAAGAGCGGTGGCGCAACGGTTCGCCCCGTTACCGCAACGCGAATAGCGCCGAACAACTGACCGGCTTTCAGCCCCAACTCCTCGCACATCGCGCGTAGTTCGGTTTCGAGCCGATCATGCGTCCACGGTTCCAGCGGCGCAAGCCGGGCGTGCGCCGCCTCGAGCGCGGCGACAGTTGTGGCTGCGTCCATTTTTTTCTGGATGAGCAGCAGTGGATCGGGCAGCGTCACCTCACGGAAGAAGAACTCCAGCAGTTCAGGCGCCTCGCCCAATTCCTTCAGGCGCTCATGGATCAGCGGCGTCAGTTGCACCAGATACGCGCGCTCGTCGGGTGTTGGCGGATCGCCGATCAGACCGGCGCGCGCCAGAAACGGCGCGATAGCATCGGCGAGTTGCTCCGTCGTCAGGCGACGAATGTAGATGCCGTTCATATCGAGTAGTTTCTCGGGATTCCAGCGCGCCGGCGACGGTTGCACCCGGTCGAGGGTGAAGCGTTCGATCAACTCTTCACGCGACATGATCTCAGTGTATCCATCGTAACTCCACCCCTGAAGCGCCAGATAGTTGAGCATGGCTTCAGGGAGATAGCCGCGCTCCCAAAAGCGATTGGCCGCCACATCATCGGTGCGCTTCGACAGTTTGCCGCGCCCGTCCTGGCGCAGGATCGGCGGGAGATGGGCGAACGCCGGCATCTCCCAGCCAAACGCCTGGTACAACAGCACGTGATACGGCGTGCTGGCAACCCACTCATCACTGCGTAACACGTGCGTGATGCGCATCAGGTGATCATCAACCAGGTGCGCCAGGTGGTAGACCGGCATCCCGCTCGACTTCACCAGCACAATATCGTACAGTTCCTCATTCCTGAACTCGATGCGTTCACCGCCGCGCACCAGATCGCGAAACGCTGTCACCCCTTCGGTTGGCGTTTTCAAGCGCACCGTATATGGGCGACCAGTGGCCGCCATCTCACGCTGCCGGTCGAGTGGCCAGTCGCGTTCAGGACCGCGGAATCGAAAGGCTCTCACGCCGCCTGCCAGCGCCTCAGCGCGGAGACGCTCAAGCTCCTCTTCGGTTGTGAACGACATATACGCATGCCCGCTCTCCAGCAACTGTTCGACGAACGGACGATAAATGCCAGCCTCGTGACGCAGCGACTGGACATACGGCGCATACGGGCCGCCGATGTCAGGACCTTCGTCCCACTCAATGCCGACCCAGCGCAGCGACGCCATGAGATCGTCGGCTGAGCCTGGGACATACCGCTTCTCATCAGTATCCTCAATGCGCAGGATAAACTGCCCACCGTAATGACGGGCAAAGAGCCAGTTGAAGAGGGCAGTGCGTACACCGCCAATATGGAGATACCCGGTGGGGCTGGGAGCGAAGCGCACCCGCACCGGACCCTGAATCTCACCCATTGTTGTGCTCCGTGATCCTTATCATAACGGGGAGTATACCAGTGCAACAATCGGGCGTCAAGGCGCTTGACATTCACACGGAAACGGATATACTATACGAAAACGTGTAGGAAGACGCTATGATCTATCTCGGCATCGCCGCCAAAATCCTGGGACACGCACGGTTATCCCGCGCAGGCGCACATCAATCGGAAGCCAGCGCACACCTCAGTGTCCGGCTCCTGTGGGTCATTGAGGCGCTCCGCTATCTGGACGCGCACAATATCCGTTTCTATCGGCTGCCCGACAATCTGCTGGCGCCGGAGGATCGCGCCGGGACGCCAGCGGATCAGATCGCTGCTGCCGCTGCCATGCTCGACGAGGTGGGCTCGTATGCGCGGTCCGCCGCCATCCGGCTCAGCATGCATCCCCACCCCGGCGCAACGCCCGGCGCCGCCTCTGAGGAAACCGCAACACGCGCCATGGCGCACATCGCTTCCCTGGCAGCACTCCTCGATGCGCTTGGCGCCGGTCCGGAGAGCGTTGTCGTGGTCCACATCGGCGGCGAGGGCGGGGATTGTGCAGCTGCGGTGGAACGATTCGCCGTCCGTTTCGAGCGGATGTCTCCCGCAGCCCGGCGGCGCATCGCCATCGAACCCGATGGCGAGCGATTCGGGTTGCTCGCTGCGTTGCGTCTCCACCGGTTCACCGGCATTCCGGTGGTGTTCGATGCGTTCCATTTTCAGTTGAGCAACCTGGAGCGCATCGGGCTGAGCGAGGCGTTGGGGCTTGCTCTGGCGACGTGGTCTCCCGGTGTGCGCCCGGAGGTCCATTTCAGCACCCAGCGCACCGAAGCGCATCTCAAGCGAGCGGGGCATGGCACGCCACAGGTGGTTGCGCCGCGCGCCGGGCAGCACAGCGATTTTGTCAACCCGTTCGAGTTCATTGCATTTCTCAACGCAGCGCGGGGGTTGCCGCCCTTCGATGTCATGATCGAAGCCAAAGCCGCCGATCTGGCGCTACTGCGGCTGCGCGACGATCTCCGACGCTATGCGCCTGAATATGTGGGTTGGGTCGTCTGAGCGCATGCCGGGAGCGCAGGCGTCTCCCCGCTGCGTTGACATGAACCGTGGATGGCGGGCGATACCTTCGCATTGACATGAACCACGGATGGGCGTGGTAGCAGGCGGTGGTGCGCTTTTGCCCCTCATCCCCCCAATCCCCTTCTCCCACACGGGGAGAAGGGGGAGTGTGGGCGTCCTGATGGCTGAAATGGGAGATGGCACGCAGGGGCTTGCCAAAAAATCTACCCCTGTGAGCAACCCCCTTCTCCCACACGGGGAGAAGGGGGAGTGTGGGCGTCCTGATGCCTGAAACGAGGGAGGGAACGCAGGGGCTTCCCAAAAAACCCGCCCCTGTCAGCATCCCCCCTGTCCTCTTCTTCCACGAGGGGAGAAGGGGGAGTTTGGGTGACCTGATGCCCTTTTTCCCTCACCCCCTGCCCGCTCTCCCGCGCGTTCAAGGGCGGACAGAAAATATGTGCGATGCACATTTCCGGCAGCATCAGAACGCCATGGTAGGCAGGTTTGGAACCCGCCCCTACCAGTGCAGTGCGTAGGGGCGGACAGAATAGCAGACTGCGCATTGCAATGCCAGAAAACATATCTTTGCTCAAACGTTCTGTCCGCCCTTAAACTCCCGCGCGCGGGAGAGCGGGGAATTGGGCATCCTGATGCCCCGCCGATGCTCAAGAGTGACACAGGAGCGACCATGCACGATCATCATTCAAACAGCGCCTTCCTCGACGATATTCCTGCCGACGCGCCAGTGCTGGTGTGCGTGGTGACGCGCGTGGCAGATTTTGACCGGATTCGCGCCGGGTGGTATCGCGTGCCGCTCGACAGGGTGCGCGTGCCGCTCACCGCCAGCTACCTGGCGTTCTACCAGACGGCGGCGTTCGGTGCAGAGCGCTGGTCGGTGCGGTACCTGGCGGCCGTGCGCGCAGTCGGTCTGGCGTACCGTTACGAACTGATCCCCGACGAACCGTGC
>Ga0209809_1003167_pt1 | contig 10695 bp, 9 predicted proteins | sample YNPMSTMetaG_FD_186172 | JGI IMG/M metagenome (GOLD analysis project Ga0209809, IMG submission 186172) | Anoxygenic and chlorotrophic microbial mat microbial communities from Yellowstone National Park, USA - YNP MS-T MetaG (SPAdes) (version 2) ... | reverse complement strand
CTGGACCCCTTGCCCATTGACCGGGTGGAGCGAGAGAGCCTATCCCTAGCAGGGCTTTTCTGGCGCGTACTCAGGGAGAGGAGGAAGCCGTGCTCCAGTGGGTCTACATAGAGCTCTGGCGCTTCTTGAAGGCTCTTAGTCGCTATCCGATGGAATTACTTGGGGGCTTTCTGAGCGTGCTGATGGTCTTCGCCCTCTTTTTTTACGGGGCCCGTTACCTGGCCGGCCCCGCCTTTTTCGGAGATCGCCTGGAGACCCTGGTGGTGAGCCTCCTGGCCTGGACCTTGGCCCTCTCCCTTCTCTCCCATATCGCCTCCACCCTGGCAGAGGAGGCTTTGTCCGGCATCCTGGAGCAGCTGGCCCTCACCCGCCCTGGCCTGTTGGGTGTGGTCTTGACGCGATCTGCACTCTCCTTGCTGCAGATGGGCCTTTTGAACATCCCGCTTTTCCTGGCTGTCACCCTCATCTCGGGAGCCCGGCTAGACTTCGATTGGCTCATTCTGTTACCGCTGTTGACCTTGGCCTTGGGCGCGCTGGGGCTGGGGCTTCTGCTAGGCGGTCTGGCTTTGATCTATAAGCGGCTGGGCCAGCTCATCAGCATCTTGCAGTTCCCTCTGTTGGGTCTTTTCCTCATCCGCTTCGAAGCCCTGGCCCGGCCCTGGGGCGACCTCGGCTACCTCCTGCCCCTAACCCCCTCCGTGGGTGCCTTGCGCCTCATCCTTGGGCGGGAGCAGGTTCCCGAGTGGAGCCTCTTGGTGCTGTCGGGGGTCAACGCCCTGGCGTACCTGGTGCTGGGGCTTGTATTCTTTCGACGTGCGCTCCGCAGCGCGCGGCGACAAGGCACGCTGGGAACCCACTAAAAACAACAGCAAATGAACTCATCATGGGGATGCCGATACAAAAGGGACTTGCCGCCCTCTGGGTGGTGCCAGAAGACTTAGAAAAGTTTCGCAGCTTTGGGTCTCATCAGGGGCAGTGGCCTCGGTAGCGCGCTCGACCTGGCGTTGATCGGGTTCCTGGTCTTCTTTTCGATGTGGGGCTTGGGCCTGGTGCTAGCAGGAATGCGGCTGGTGTTCCATAAGATCGGCTCCCTGCCTCAAATTCTGTGGCTTATTCTCCTCGGCACTGCGTTGGCCGCCTCCACTCCCACGCTGGGGAGCCTGGCCCCTTTCTCCCCATTCGCGGGGGGCCTGCTCTACCTCAGAACCGGACAGATCGATCTGTTGGCATTTATCGCCTCTTGCTTGTTCAGTCTGCTGGTCGGGGTACTGGTCTTCCTGTGGGGCGAGCGTAAAATTCTCAAAAGAGGACTGATTGGTCAAGAGTGATTCGTCTTCCGGCTAGGCAAGCCTCGTGGGATTTCACAAAAGCCATGGTTTTGCCGCAAATGTGCCTGGGTTTGTACCCTAGCAACGCCTGGCCGGATGTCTATCTTTTGATCTCAACACGCTCGTTCGCCCCTTGCTCCAGCGCAATTTACCGAAAGAAAGTGCCGCACCTGGAGAGGGCTCAAGGCGCACAACCACCGATTTTGATAGCGAAACCGCAGGAGTATCGCATGAGCTATAGCGCCTGCTGACGGATTTCACCCTGGACGAGCCATACGCGCCATGAACATCTTTTGGCATCTTCTGGGAAAGCACAAAGCGGGCTTCTTGCTCCTGCTCAGCGCCAGCAGTCTGGTGAGTTCGGCCGAGGCCCTGCTGCATCCGCTGATGCTCAAGTGGCTCTTCGACGAAGGGGTGCTGCTTCAGGATTTTCGCCGCTTCGTGTTTTTGAGCCTGGCCTACCTGGTCCTCGGCCTGATCCTGACGGGTCTTTTCTACCTTGTAACGCTCTGGCGCAAATCGTTTACCAATGGATTGGTGCTCGAGCTGGAGCTCAGGCTCCTGCAGCACGCCACCCAGCTCGACTTCAGGGACTATAGCCGCCAGGGGGCCGGGGCTTTGGTAAGCCGTGTGCACAAAGACACCTTCGAGGGGCTGGTGCCCATGGTGGGTTTTATCCTGACCCTTACGCAGGAAATACTGGCCTCGGTGGTCTTTTTGGGGGTCCTCTTGTACTTGTCCTGGAAGGCCACGCTGGCCCTGCTGCTCTTGGTTCCCCCGCTGCTGTGGGTCGCGCAGCTCATCGGAAAGCGTGTGCGAAAGGCCACAAGCGAGGAGCGCGAGCAAGAGTCGGTCTATATGCAGGTGCTCACCCGCTCGCTGGAGGCCTTCCGCCTGCTGCGGGTTTTTCCTATCCTGCGAGGGCGCACCCTCGAGCAAAACCGCCGCAGCCTGGCTGCCTACCTGGACACCACCTACCAGAACCACCGCTTGCTCACGCTGCAGCAAAGCTGGAGCGACCTGTTCATGAACCTGGCCAACACCCTCTCGCTGGTGGCAGGGGGCTACTTCGTGCTGGTGCGCGAGCTGACCTTTGGCGGGTTCATGGCCTTCGTGAACGCTTTTTGGCGGGCGGTGGGCAACGTCTTCTCGATCCTGCAAAAGATTCCCCAGCTTCACCGCTACGACGAGATTCTCCGGCGCATACAGGACCTGCTCAGGGTTGAGCCTTCGCCCTATGCAAAGCCCGCTACTGAGGTGCATCTTGCGGGGGTGAGGCTGGCCTACGACAATAGAACCATCCTCGATATTCCCTTGCTGCACATCGGGGCCAAAGAGCGCGTGCTGCTGGCGGGTCCCAACGGCAGCGGCAAAACCTCGCTTTTGCACATCCTGGCTGGATACCTGGTCCCAGACCAGGGCGAGGTGCGGCTGCCGCAAAGGATTGCTGCGCTCACGGCTCCGCCCGAACTACCGCCCCTGCCGCTGGGGGAGATCGTCTCGGAGACCGCGCTGTTGCAGGCCCTGGGGCTGGCCGCGCAGAAGGATCAGCCAGCTGATCAGCTTTCCTCAGGCCAGCGTCAGAAAGCCGCCATTGGCGCGGTGTTGTCCCAGGAGGCCGATCTTTACATCCTGGACGAGCCCCTGGCCAACATCGATGAGGACAGCAAAGAGGCCATCATGGATCTGATCATAGAGCGCACCAGAGGCAAGGCCTTGGTGGTGGTTTTGCACGGGGAGGAAAGGTTCCAACCCCGCTTCGACCGGGTGGTGCAGATCGGCCTCGAGGGGAGGGTGGTGGCCGCTGGATAGACCCCGCCCCCTCTGGCACCTGCTGCTTCCTGCGCTGCGGCAGGTTTTTCGAGCGGCCCCCCTCGAGGCCACCCTCTTGGTGGGCCTCCTTGCCGCAAGCGGCCTGATACCGGTGGGGGTGTTAAGCGCGACGCGGGCTTTGGTGGACGGTTTGGTCTATGGGTTGGGCAGCGGTGCCCTTACCCCTGCGCTGCTGGGGCCGCTCTTAGGGCTGGCCTTGCTGTTTGCCCTCGACTTTTTGCTGGTGCCCTGGGTGGCCTACCTACAGGGTTCGGTGAACGAAAAGCTCACCGCCCGGGTACACCTACTGCTGATGGAGAAAGCGGCCGGCCTGCCCGATCTCACCCCCTTTGAGGATGCTGGTTTTTACGATGAGCTTCAGGTGCTGCGCGATCAAGCACCCTATCAGCCGCTCAATCTGTTGGTTTTTTTCGGCAATGCCTTTCGTGGGGGTATTGCTGTGGCCGGGGTGCTGCTCTTGCTCCTGACGTTGGCCCCTGTTTTCCCCTTGTTGTTGCTGCTGGCCACCCTGCCCCAAGCGCTGCTGACCTTCAGGTTGCAAAAAGGGGTGTGGGAGGCGGTGCTCTTCAGCGCTCCCGAGGCCCGCAGGATGCGCTACTATGCCGAGGCTTTGCTCAACCCCGAGGCGGCCAAGGAGGTGCGCCTGTTTGGGCTGCTTCCTTTTTTCCGTGGGCGCTATCTCGAGGCTTTTGGGCGGCTATACCAAGAGCTCCGCCGCGCGCGCGGGCGGCAGGCCCTGGGAGCCAGCGGCTTGGTTTTTGTCAGCGCTCTGGCCACGGCGGCAGCGCTGTACCTAGGCCTGCGCCAGGCCCTCTCGGGCGCGAGCGGGCTGGGGAGCCTGGTGCTCTTGTTGCAGTCGGTGGGGAGCCTGCAGCAAAACCTGTACGGTTTGGTGCAGGACGGCGGCATGCTCTACGAGAGTCTTCTGTACTTTGAGCGGCTCGAGGGCTTCCTGGCCCGCTCCTCTGCGCTGGCCCCTTCAAACGCAGGCTGAATGGTGCGGGGCTTTGAGGAGATTCGCTTTGAAAACGTGGGGTTCAGCTACCCAGATGGCCGGCGCGCGTTGGAGGGGATCTCCTTTGTAATGCGTCGGGGGGAGCGGTTGGCCATTGTGGGGGAGAACGGGGCCGGTAAAACCACACTGGTTAAGCTTCTGCTCCGCTTCTACGACCCCAGCGAGGGCCGTATTTTGGTGGATGGGGTAGACCTGCGGGAATTAGACCTGGAGGCCTGGCGGCGCCTGGTGGCGGCAGTGTTCCAGGACTTTGGTCGCTACGCACTGACGCTGCGGGAAAACATTGTCCTTGCGGATTTAGAGCACCAATCTGACCTTGGGCGTTTGGAAGAGGCTGCCCGCGCCGGGGGCGCTTCGGAACTGCTGCGGCGGCTGGGTGCCGAGGCTCTTCTCTCCAAAGCTTTCGGGGGTACGGAGCTGTCTTTAGGGGAGTGGCAGCGGCTCGCCCTTGCCCGGGCTTTTTTCCGTCAGGCGGAGCTTCTGATCCTCGACGAGCCCACCGCCTCCCTCGACCCCAAAGAGGAAGCCCACCTCTACGGACGCTTTGCAGAGCTGGCCCAGGGCAAGACGGTGCTCCTTATTACTCATCGGCTGGCCTCGGTGCAGATGGCCGACCGGATTCTGGTGCTGCGGGAGGGCCGCCTGGTGGAGGAGGGAGCGCACTGGGATCTGCTCGAGCGAGGCGGAACCTACGCCGAGCTCTGGGAATTGCAGGCCCAGCTCTACCAGACTGGTTGAAAGGAACCTTTGGGCGCAAAGGCAGATGTGCTTTGCGCGCAACGGAAACTTCCCTTGCAAACTGTCCTTAGCGGCCAAAGCTTATGAGTTCGCTGCTTTGCCCGCCAAAACTCCCCTCGCTCACCTGCTTTATCACCCCCACGCCCTCGGCGAACCAGTAAGTGGCCCTACCGCCAAAGCTGATGCCAAGTTCGCCCCGGAAGCTGGCCTCGACCCGTAGGGCCTCGAACCGGCCTGCGGCCACGCTGATGGTTTCCTTAGCTACAATGCGGTTTTCGACCTCGAGGTAGCCCGAAAGCTCAAATACAGCGATCCGGCCTTTGAGCTCGTAGCGGTAGGTCCAGCGCCCGCCTATCCGCCAGGTCTCGTCGCTGGGAATGACAACGCCGGTCAGCTTGGTTAACCGCACACTGCCACCAGGAATAGGAAACTCGCCCTGGGGCAGGGTGCGCAAGCCCTGAGGGGTGCAGGTCCACGGGGTGGTCTCGGTGCGCTCGGTGAACTGCCGCTGTTCTAAAAGCGTGTCGGGGCCTGTACGAACAAAGGTCTGGGTGTAGATCTGGTTGTTGGTCAGGTTGCGGTAGCGCCAGCGCAGCTCAGGCTTTGTGGGGTAGAAGGCGCTCGAGCAGACATCGCCAAAAGCCAGGCTGCCCAGCCACACCACGAGCCAGAAGCCCCAGAAGCGCATACTTCGAGTGTGGGGGAATAAAAGTGAACGGATGTGGAATCACCCAACAAAACAGAGGCATGCCCCCTTACAATACCCTGGTGGGTGGTTTTGCTCAGACACAGCTATGGAGACCCTACCCCACTGGCCCCGGCCACACTGTGGTGGGTGAGATACTGGTATACAAGGACTTGCGCAGCCCGGAGCTGGGGAACAGCCGGGATATTCTGGTCTATCTGCCTCCTTCCTACCGCAAGAGCAGCCGACGCTACCCGGTGCTCTACATGCACGACGGCCAGAACATCTTCGACGAAGCCACCAGTTACGCGGGAGAGTGGCAGGTGGACGAGAGTATGCAAGGGCTATCCCACGAGGGCCTAGAGGTCATTGTGGTGGGGATTCCCAACATAGGAGTGGGGCGGCTCGAGGAGTACAGCCCCTTCCGCGACCCCAGGCATGGGGGTGGCAAGGGTAGCAAATATCTCAAATTCATCACCCAGACCCTCAAACCCTTTATTGACGATGAGTTTCGCACCATCCCGGATCGCGAGTACACCGGTGTGATGGGCTCCTCCATGGGCGGTTTCATCAGCCTGTGTGCGTATTACTTGCACCCCGAGGTCTTCGGCCTGGCAGGCGTGCTAAGTCCAGCCTTTTGGTTTGCCGATGGGGCCATCTACGGCTTTGTCGAACGGGCACGGCAGGTTCCGGGAAGGCTCTATATGGACGTGGGCTTTTACGAGATTACCCTTTCTCAGGTGAGTAACCACCGTTATCTGGAGGGGGTGCGCCGCATGCACCGCTTATTGCTGCGAAAAGGTTGGCGGCCCGGCCAGGACTACTTGTATCTAGAGGACCCAGAAGGGGCACACAACGAGTGCCACTGGGCAAGGCGCTTTCCCGAGGCGGCGCGGTTTTTGTTCGCTGGCCGGAGTGATCAGCAGGTTTGATCAGGCTGCACCCGAGGAGGAAAACGCAGCACCGCGCCCAGCGCCCCCTGTAGGCCTGCTGCGGGATGTTTTCAGCTTGGCATCAAAGCGCTGGTGGAGGAACTTAGAACTCGTGTACAGGATGCTTCACTTCGATTTCTGCCCGGCTAGGGAGATCTGCTGACCCGCCCTCTAGCGAGATTCAGGCCGGGGTCAGATCAGCCCCAGGGCCTGGAAGTCACCTCCTAGTACCTGCCGAGGGTCGGCGGCGATCCACCTTAGGGCCGTGGCATATACGTTGCGGAAGTCGGTCTGGTACTTGAGGGCGTTGAGCTCGAGGTTCTCCAGATCCGGCTCGCTGCCATATAGCCCGCCCCTAATGCCGCTGCCCATCACCAGCATCAGGCCGCCTTCGCCGTGGTCGGTGCCAAAGGAGGCGTTTTCGGCCACTTGACGGCCAAACTCGCTAAAGACCATCACCATCACGTCCCTGTCCCGGCCAATGGCCCTCAGGTCGGCCCGAAAGGCCGCCATGGCCTGGGCCACATACCCCAGCAGCTCGGCCTGGCGCGGGGGCTGCCCGGCGTGGGTGTCCCAGCCCCCCAGGGTGGTGTAGTAGACGCTGCTGCCCAGCCCACCGGCAATCATGCGGGCGATGTCGGCCATGCTGCGGCCAAAGGCATTTTCGGGGTACTGGGCCTGGTTCTTGACCTGGCGTAGCTGGCCCACCTTGTCCAGGGCGCTGCGCAGGGAGCGCATGGCCTGGCGCACCTCTTCGGCGGTGCCGCTGCGAAGGCGCAGGGCCTCCTGGTTGAAGGCTTCCTCGAAGGGCCTTGGCAGCCGGATGCTGAAGGTGTCGATGCTGCTGATGGCCGGTGCGGTGTGGCGTTTGCCTATCTGGGCCTGGGGGGTAGCCCTGCCTAGAAAGGTCTCGCAGAAGGGGTCGTCCTGTAGGTCGCCCCAGCGGCCCAGCCAGCCGGTTTCCTGGCGTTGGCTGGGGTCGGCGGTGTGCCAGATAGAGGTGGAGATAAAATGGCTGCGGTTGGGGTTGGGGTAGCCCACCTGGGGAATGAGGGCCAGCTCGCCGTTGTTCCACACCTGCATCAAGGGCCTGAGCGCAGGATGCAGACCCAGGTGCGCTCCGTCGGCTCCGAGATCCAGCACCTCCTGGCGCGGGATGGCGATGTTGGGCCGCAGGCGGTAGTACAGTTCGTTGCGGTAGGGCACCAGGGTGTTGAGCTGGTCGTTGCCGCCGAACAGGTTGATTACCACCAGGATTTTGTCTTTGGACCGGGCCGCCAGGGCGGTTTTGGAGAGCAGCGAGGGTGCGCCCTGGCCCAAAGCCAGCGTGAGCAGGGATTTGTGGATAAACTCACGTCGGTTCATATCCACCTCGGTGGGGTTACAGCAGTTGGGCCTCCGGTTTGACCAAAGACAAGACCCCGCCGGCGTTGTCCATGAAGACCTCGAGGTCGAGCCGGCCCTCGCGACCGGCAAAGCCGGCCAGCAGGTTGAGGCGGGTCAGGAAGGGCGACTCGGCCAGCCAGGCCATACCGCCGTCCCAGCCGGCCACGCTGGGCGGGTCGAAGGGAACCTGCCCCATGGCCGCCAGGGACTGATAAAGGGCGCGGCCTGAGCGCTCCTCAAAGCTCACTTTTTCCACCCCGGCGGCATACCACAGCCCCACCAGGTACTCCAGCGGGCTTTTGACCAGGGCGTTGCGGTACTCGGGGCTATAAAAGACCTCGCTGGTGAAGAGCCAGCGCAAGAAGCCGCGGGTGCCTTCGCCGCGGAAGACCCGTGCCCCTTGCTGCACCAGGGCTGCGGGGGGTTCGGGGCACAGGTAAAAGCGCAGCAGCTTGCGGGCCACAAACTCGTAGGTTTTGGGGTGGGCAATCAGGATTTCCAGCACCTCGTCGCCGCTTTTGACCCGCTTGCCCAGGAAGGTTTTTTCGCCGGGGTCGTGCCAGTTGCGGTTGAAGACGTACTCGAAAGCCAGGTTGGCGCTGGCCTCGCGGGGCCGCTGGTTACCGGGCAGCCGCACGGTCCAACCGGTAAAGGCCCGGGCGGCCTCCAGGATGTCCTGCTCGGTGTAGTGGCCGGGGCCTACGGTGTAGAGCTCTAAGAGCTCTCGAGCCCAGTTCTGGTTGGGGTGCTCCTTGCGGCTCTGGGCGTTGTTGAGGTACAAGAGCATTACCGGGTTTTTGGCGATGGCCTTCAAAAGTTCGCCGTAGGGGCCATAACCCAGCTGCCGAAAGGTGGCAAACTGCTGCCAGAAGTCAATCCCCTGGGCCCCCATGGTCTCGCGAAACTCCGAGGTGAGGTGGCCGTGCCAAAACAACACCAGGCGCTCGGCGGCGGGGGTAGGGGTGGTGAGCCAGTGGTTGAGCCAGAGCTGGCTAATCTCGCGGTGCTGCTGGCCGCGCTCGTTGCGGGTAGCGGCGGTGCGGTAGCTGGGGGCTGGGGCCGGGTCGCGCAGCAGGAACTCTACGGCGGTCTCGAGGCCCATTTCGGCAAGCTGCTGGGCCTCTTCCTTGCGTCCTCGAGCCGCCGCGCGGCGCAGCAGGTGGGTTGCGTCGGAAAAACTGAGGGAACGGGCCATATTGGACTTCTGGGTCTTGCCCCTCCAAGATAGCCGCCCAAGCTGAAGCCAGCCTTAAGCCAGGCTGAGGCAACCCGCCTCGGATTCGACCGGCCTAAGGGCGGGGGCGCTGCTTTCACTGGCTTTTTTGGCACAGGCCGGCGGTGGGGATGGTGAAACCTGCGGGCCTTGCACTTGTCAACCTGTAAAGGGTATTTTGGTTGACGTGTCCGCTTTGCTCGGCCATCTCCACGACCACTACCAGAGTGGCGAAGCCCTGGCTAAAGCCCTGGGGGTTAGCCGCACGGCGGTCTGGAAGCAGGTTGCCGAGCTGCGCAAGGCCGGCTACCCGGTAGAAACCCAGCGGGGCCAGGGCTACCGTCTGGCCCCGGGCAGCCCCACGCCAGCGGCCCTCGAGGCCCTGCGAAGCGGTAGTTTTGCCGCGTTTTACGCCTACCTGGGCACAGTCGACAGCACCCAGGAGGTGCTCAAAAACTGGGCCCTGGATGGCGCCGAAGAAGGCGCGGTGGTGCTGGCCGAGCGGCAGCTCAAAGGCCGGGGCCGCCGCGGGCGGGCCTGGGCCAGCGTGCCGGGCAAAAGCCTTACCTTCTCGCTTTTGCTGCGCCCTGCGCTGCCGCTGTCTGCGCTGACACTGCTTTCCCTGGCCGCGGGCCTGGCTTTGCGTGATGCCTGCGGCGTGGGGGGGCTCAAATGGCCCAACGACCTGCTAAGCCCGGACGGACGCAAGCTGGCGGGGGTGCTTTTGGAAGCCCAGGTGAGCGGCGAGGAGGTGGCCTGGGTGCTCCTGGGCATCGGCCTCAATGTGCACCGGGGGGCCGCACCGCCGGGCGGTGCAGACCTGGAGGAATTCGGCCCAGTTAGCCGCGTGCAGGTGCTGGCGCGGCTGCTGGCAAGCCTGGAGGCCCGCTACGCCCAGTTACGCAACCCCCAGGCGCTTCTACAGGACTACCGGGCCAATAGCTACACCCTGGGGCAGCGGGTGCGGGTGGCCACGGCACAGGGTGTGATAGAGGGCCAGGCCAGCGATATCGCTCCTGATGGTGGGCTGCTGCTGCAAAGCGAGGGCACGACCCATCACATCGGGGCTGGCGATGTGGAACTCGTTGGTTTTTTAGAGAAAAGAGGCGGTGTGGGGGAGCTGTAATCCCCCGGTTCTCGCCTCGCCGTGGCGAGGCGACGGGGATACATGGACTCCCCCACGTGTTCCTTCAGAGCACACAGAATAGTGAGCGGCGGATGTGTGCTAAAATATTTTTGGGGACAACGTTCCCCGTGCACCTTGAAACTTGGAGTAGGGGGTTCTATCTGGTAGTCAGATAGGTAAAACTCCAAACGAAAGCCCGTGGTAGAGCCAGAAGCGTAATGCTCGCCTACCAATACGGAGACGCTTTCTTCGCCGCGAAGCGGGGTGTCAAGGTTGTTCCTGGGCTCGGACGGAGCCTTCGGGGATGGGCGCTGTGCAAACAGTCTCATAATGCCCGAGAAGCCTCGTTCTTCAGAACGGGGAGTCGTCACGAGGAAGCAGATGAACCCAACCCAAAACCTACCGTACCTACCCCTTTCCAAGTCCCTTTTCCCGGCCC
>Ga0209809_1003162_pt1 | contig 10709 bp, 13 predicted proteins | sample YNPMSTMetaG_FD_186172 | JGI IMG/M metagenome (GOLD analysis project Ga0209809, IMG submission 186172) | Anoxygenic and chlorotrophic microbial mat microbial communities from Yellowstone National Park, USA - YNP MS-T MetaG (SPAdes) (version 2) ... | reverse complement strand
CCGGGTTTTCGATGATGGATCGATACTTGCACATCGCGTCTCCCTCCATTTCAGTTCGTATGAAAATAGTATACCATTAAACCTTGATGAAGTCTAATGGTGGCGCTTGCCGTTCTATCCGCCCTGGGGATGCATGCAATTCTGATGATGCGCCAGACATCTCACAATGCACTGTCTCTGCCAGTATCCCGGCAGTTTGCCATTTTCAGGACACATCTGATCGTTGCGGGTTCTATCGCGCTACTGGCACTAGATAATCTGACGCTGCCGTTTCCGCTGGTTGGCGTACATATCCCTCCATACTATCGTGAGATCGCCCGTGAACCCGGAACGTTCGCGGTGATGGAAGCGCCGCTCTACTCGGCAACCAGCCCATTTTATCTGCTGTATCAGACCATTCACGAAAAACCGTTGGTGGGTGGGTACACGTCGCGACGACTGCCGTATACGATATTGGACGAACTCCCCATTTTGCGCGTACTAGCATACGCCAAACCCACGCCAGACATCATTGAACAAGAAATGGAGATCATCGCACCGAGCGTATTCCATTATTTCAATATCCGCTACCTTATGCTCCACTCGACTGGTGGCGCGTTGCGCTATGGCAGAATGACGCGGATAGCAGAGGCAGTGGCAGGAAATCAACCTCCGCTTCGTGATGTCGCATTCGTGAAAGCTTCTGATAATTTCACAGCATCAGGCTTGCGACGCTCCTTCTGGCTCGGCAATCAGGAGTCGTATGGCAGCGTGCTCGTCTACCGCACATCGACGCCGACCACCACCGTTCCGTTTATTGGCGTTGGTTCGGGATGGGATGAACCACGACTGGCTGACGGGCGTTCGGTCAGAGAAGTGCTGGATCAGGCGACCTGGACTGACAAACTGGGCTGGTTAGAACGTGAGGCGGTCAGTCGAACATTCTCGCAGGCAGCGCATCTGACTGTCTACAGCTCTGAACTGTGTCGCATACTGCTGCTCCTGCGCCTTGAGGCAGAAGGCGCAGGGCGTTTGCTGCTTCAGGATCTGGAAGGCGATCAGCGTGCGGAATGGGCGCTTGAAGCAGGAATGCAGACAGTGAGCGTTGAACTGCGCCTTCGTCCCGGCAAAACAACGCTCCAACTGGTCTCCCAGGAGAGCAAACCGCTTCGCGTCTGGGGCGTTAACCTCGACCTGCTCGAAGCGACGACACCCTGAGACGAAGGATTAGCAGATCCGCGGCAATTGTTCCCCTACCATCATATCCACAATCCGGGTTCCGCCGATACCAGTGCGTGCCGCTACAATACCTGGATGATCGGCAGTCACGTGCCCGATGATGGCTGCCTGTCGCCCCTGCGGATGCGCCCGCATCCGCGCAAGCAGCCGGTCAGCGTCAGAAGGAGGCACGATGGCGATCAGTTTCCCCTCATTCGCCACATAGATCGGATCCATGCCGAGTAATTCACACGCGGCGCGTACTGCATCCTGCACTGGCAGCTTGCGCTCATCAATCACCATGCCGACCTGTGATGCGCGTGCAATTTCGTTGAGCGCCGACGCCACTCCGCCACGGGTGGGATCGCGCAGAACGTGGATGTTGCGGGTTTCATCAAGCATATCAGCGACCAATCCGTTGAGCGGCGCCGTGTCAGACTGGATCGGCGCGCCGAACTCCAGCCCTTCCCGCACACTGAGAATGGCGATACCGTGATCGCCGATGGTTCCGCTGACAATAATCACATCTCCCGGTTGCGCCCGTTTTGGACCAATATCAACCCCCTCCGGAATGATGCCGAAGCCACTAGTGTTGATGTAGACACCGTCGCCGTGACCACGATCAACGACCTTGGTGTCGCCAGCGACCAGTTTTACCCCGGCGCGGCGCGCAGCTGCTCCCATGCTGCCCGCAATTGCCGCCAGGCGATCAAGTGACATCCCTTCTTCCAGAATGAACCCGGCGCTCAGGAAGAGCGGCTGCGCGCCGCGCATGGCGATGTCGTTGACGGTGCCATTCACCGCCAGTTCGCCGATGTTACCGCCGGGAAAGAAGAGCGGCCGCACGACGAACGAGTCAGTCGAATATGCCAGGCGCATTCCGCCGACCGTAATTGACGCTGCGTCTCCCATATCAACGGCGCCTGCCTCCGCAAACGCTGGCAGAAACAGGTGCTCGACCAGTTCCGCCGATAGTTTGCCGCCGCCGCCGTGCCCCATAACGATGTTCGGGTGATCGCGCAGCGGCAGCGGACAGACCCACCCTTCGAAGTTCAGCCCGTTACTCATCGCGCTACTCCCACCTCTTCAGCCTTGATGAAGCGTCCGTAATGGTAGTAGGCCGCGCATGCGCCTTCGCTCGACACCATCGTCGCGCCGAGCGGTGTGCGCGGCGTGCATTCCTTGCCGAATGCAGCGCACTGGTTAGGTTTGAGCATACCCTGGAGCACCTCACCGCTGCGACAGATCGGCGACTCACGCGTCTGAATGTCACTCACGGCGAAGCGCGTCTCGGCGTCATAGGCGCGGTATGCGTCGCGCAACCGCCAGCCGCTCTGCGGGATGACCCCAATACCGCGCCATGCCCGGTCGGTTACCTCAAAAACCTCAGACAACACCTTTTGTGCTGCCACATTCCCCTCGGGTCGCACGGCACGCTCGTACGCGTTGTCGAGTTCGGCGCGCCCTGATTCGAGTTGCAGAATGACGCGGCGAATTCCTTCTAGCACATCGAGCGGTTCAAAACCGGTCACCACAATTGGCACACGGTACCGCTCAACGAGCGGCTGGTACTGCCAGGTGCCCATGACGCTGCATACATGACCGGCGGCAAGAAACCCCTGCACCCGGTTTGTTGGCGACTCCATGATGGCTGAAATCGCTGGTGGTACCAGGACATGGGATACCAGCATCGAAAAGTTGCGCAGTCCCAGACGGTGCGCCTGCAATACCGCCATCGCATTGGCAGGCGCGGTCGTCTCGAACCCAATGCCGAAGAAGACAACCTCGCGGTCGGGATGTTGCTGCGCCAGGCGCACAGCATCGAGCGGGGAGTAGACAATCCGCACATCGCCGCCTTCGCTCTTCACGCGAAACAGGTCTTTAGCGCTCCCCGGAACGCGCAGCATATCGCCGAATGAGCAGAAAATGACTTCGGGGCGAGAAGCAATAGCCAGCGCCTTGTCGATGATCTCTAGCGGTGTGACGCACACCGGGCAGCCGGGACCGTGGATCAACTCGATCTCTTCTGGCAGAAGTTGATCGATTCCGTTGCGAATGATCGAATGTGTCTGCCCGCCACACACTTCCATGATCGCCCAGGGGCGTGTGGTGATACGACGAATTTCGGCAAACAGGCGCTGCGCCAGTTCCGGGTCACGATATTCGTCGAGATACTTCATGCCGCTTCCTCCTCCGCGTCGGTGCGCAACTCTTCATCAAGCAATCCGATGCTCCGGAACAACGCCAGGGTCTCCAGCGCCGACTGTTCATCGAGACGCGTGATGGCAAAGCCGACATGCACAATCGTATAGTCGCCGACGTCGATGTCGGGCAGGTATGCCAGGCACACATCTTTGACAATACCGCTGAAATCAACTTTGCCCATGCGGATGCCGTTCATCTCATAGATTTCTTTGATCTGTCCAGGGATGCCAAGACACATAGCGTCGTCCTTTCACGAGTGATCAATTCTGTCACGCGGTCGCGTATTATGCAAGATTGACGGGTGGATAAACCCGGCGGACGATACAACTCATAAGGTTTGCCCAAAAACCCGCCCCTGTGCGTGTACCGCCCTTCGGTCTTCCCTCCTGTGCGTCTGAGCAGGAAAAGGCGGCGTGTCAGACCGTCAAAGACAAACCTCCGAAGAAGCGAAGGACTGCAAACGATACTATGCTGTATCTACGGCTTTTCAAGATCTCATGCCTGAAAGATTCGAGTGACGGCGGAGAAAGGCATCAAACGCTTATATCCCATATCATAACACGGTTATTGCCCGAATCGGCAATCGCAAGCCAATTGTTGGAAACGGCTATGCCATAGGGCCAGCAGAGCGTGTCGCGCTCGACCGCCTGCCAGCGATTTTCGCCGTTGCCGTCGAAATCAGGCTGCCCGATCACATTATCTGCTGGGAGAAACGCCCCCTCGCGCGGCAATGTGCGCCAGATCAACACCCGGTTGTTGGCGGTGTCGGCGACGATCAGGCGACCATCGGCGCACGCAACAGCATAGGGAAAGCGGAGCGCCAATGCACTCGGCGGCAGATGCAGCATCTCCCACGCAGTTGACATATCACGCTGTTCGAGAACCAGGCGCGCCGGTTCGTCCCGCTCTGGAACCGGAGTCCATCCCAGAATGCGATGGTTGCCAGCATCGGCGACGTAGAGCGTGGTGGCATCACCTGCAACCGCGTGGGGCCAGCGGAATGAATGCGCTGACGGCGCTGCACCACGGTTCTCAGCATGGCTGAATTCGTTGTTCTGCCCCAACACCAGATCGGGCCGTTGCCTGTCTTCGGGAATGCCGTTCCATCCAAGCACACGCCGGTTCCCGGTGTCGGCGACGTAGAAGCGACTGGCGACCCATCCGATGCCGTAGGGCCAGTAGAACCCGCCCCCGGAGACGTCGCCGCCCCGACTCGGTTCGCATCCGTCCAGGTCTGCCTGCCCGATGACGCCGTCCGGCGGAGTGTTCGACGCTTCAGGGATGCGATTCCACACCAGAACGCGGTGGTTCCAGGAATCGGCGATGTAGAGCCGTCCCTCAATGACGATCACACCGGTCGGCAAATACATCCCGTACCGTGGACCGTGACCGGCAGCCTGCAGTCCTTCGCTGTAGAAATCGGGTTGTCCGAGAACGATGTCAGCCGGTTGTCCATCACGTTCAGGCACATTGTGCCAGATAAGCACACGATGGTTCCCCGAGTCGGCGACGATTAGCAGATGATCATCCAGGTAGACGCCACGCGGCGCATACATCTGGGATGGCGTCGGGTTGGCAGGGGGAAGCGCGAGCGCGCCAGGCGATTGCGCGCCAATCCAGACGAGTGGGTGCGCCATAGGCTCCTCCTATCCCCGTGTCGGGCGCACCCAGATGCGACCCTGTTCGACGCGCAGCGGGAATGGCTCCAGTTGCGCCTGTGGTGCGGTCAGGCATTCGCCGCTGCTAGCGTCGTAGCAGAAGCCGTGCCAGGGACAGGTGATCGTTCCGGCTTCCGCGTCGAGGATGCCGTCGTCGAGCGGCAGTCCCTGATGGGCGCAGGCGTTGCGGAAGGCGCTCAACCGTCCGTCCAGGTTGATAATCAAAATATCGTCTCGTTCTGTTTGCAGGCGATACATGACGCCAGGCGGTACATCACTGGTCGACGGACCGGCGACCCATCCGGCGAGATGGTCGCGCACGCCGATGCTTTCGGGCATGATCAGCGCTGGCGCCGCCTCGGCAGCGACTACCTGCACGCCGGTGATTTCGGGAATATTGGTGCGCAACGTGGCTTCGATTTCGTTGCGCAGCGTGACTGCCGAGAGCGAGCATCCGTTGCAACTGCCATGCAGGCGCACATACACCACGTTATCGCGCACTTCAACAAGTTCAACGTCGCCGCCGTGGGAGCGAATGTAGGGGAGCGCCAGATCGAGCACACGCGAGACGCGCATGATGATGTTCGGGCGCACGATTGCGTGGCGGACGAAGAGCGCATAGATGAGCGGGTCGTCCACCATCTCGAAGAGTCGGGTGATAATAAGATCAGCACGCTCCGGTCTCCCTGCCGATTGTGTTGCTTGAGCAGCAACCCGCCAGCTGCCGGTCCGCGTGTTGGCAGCAGCCATAGTTCATCCGCGCGCACCAGCGCCACCAGCACATCGTTCGGAAATAACGCTGCGCCAGGTCAGTAGGAAGATGCAGATACCCCTTCTCAGTCAGTTCAACGAACAGCATCGGTCGAGTTGAGCGTTGTCACAAGCCACTGCGCCAGCGCTTCCATTTGGGTCTGAACGGCAGGACTCAGCGGTGCGCCGTGATCAAAGCGCTCGCCTTCGATCAAAAAGACGGTAATATCGCGTGGATAAGCATCCTTCAACAACCAGCGCCCAAACGCCAGCGCGTGATCCCAGCGAAATGCATGTGAGGTTGATCCCTTCCGGCGGTGGGATTTGCTCGAGTTGTTCTCCCGGAACGCGGTAGAGCGTTCCGGGAGCAGCACTGGTGCGACAGGCATCAACAATGATCACCCGGTCAGCGCCGCGCATCTGAAAGGCGACATCCATCCCTGCGGTACCGCCATCTGCCACGCGGACGCCTTCTGGCAGACCGATCTCCCATAAGCGACGAATAAGGATCGGACCGACGCCGTCGTCGCCGCGCAGCAGGTTGCCGCACCCGATAATGAGTGTATCCATCTAGCCGGTCTCACCGATCCGGTAGACACCAAGTTGCCTGCCGGTCTTCGCGTCGTAGGCGTGAACGGTGCAGACCAGGCAGGAGTCGAAACTGCGCGCGACGTGGCCCAGTTCAACCGGGTCGCTGGGATCTTGGATTGTCGTTCCAACATACGCCTGCTCCATCGGTCCATTGACATCCTGGCTGTCGCGCGGACCGATATTCCAGGCGGTTGGCGTAACGACCTGGTAGTTGGCGATCTTGCCGTTCTCCAGCACGATCCAGTCGGCGAGCGCGCCACGCGCCGCCTTAGTCGCACCAAACCCTCTGCCGAACTCGTGCTCGACCGGTTTGATGTAGAAGCGATCGTGCAGATCGATCTGTCCCAGCCATTCACGGACGTTCCTGTACAGTTTGGCCTCTTCGTGCAGGCGCGCCAGGGCGCGCACCAGCACACTTGGTCCCTTTTTGGCAATAATGTCGGAGAAGAGCGGATCGACATCTTGCCAGTCTTCACCCGGCTTGCCTGCAACCACCTGCCGCGCCAGTGAACCGACTTCGAGCGGCACATAGCCGAGACCATCAACTTCATACCGTGGCGCCTTCGCCCAGGTGTACTTGCCCTGACGTTTAGCCTCTGCCGGATCGATCGGCTCAGTGCGTCCTTCGAATGGATGGAGCAGTCCGCTTCCCTGGTAGAACGAATAGGTATGGTCCTCGCGCACCCGCGCCTGATCGAACTCGTAGTGCTTCCCGCCAGCGTAGATGCCGGAACGCTAGATGAGCGCCGCATTGCGTCCTTCGATCGTCGGACGGTTGTACTTTTCGGGATGCAGGTAGGTGCCCATCGCCAGATAGTTGCCGCAGCCGGCGCCGAACCTGTCTAGACCGATCTCCAGCCCGAAGCGCAGGAAGAAGCCCAGGTCGGAGTTGTGCTGCGACTCGTTCTCATCGACCCAGGCCAGCATATCTTCCCATGTCTTGATCTCCAACCAGCGATCAACCGAGCACCCCAGGAAACGTGATTCGAGCCAGTTGTGGCGGAACTCTTCAAGAATGGCAATCGAACGGGTGACATCAGAGAGGATCGGACCGCACATGACGCCGCCGGGGATCATAAAACTGGATTGGGGCCACTGTCCGCCGAAGATGGCATAGATCTCGACCGGTTTCGCCGAAAGCGCGATGCCGCGCTCATACGACTCACCCACCAGCGGTGCAAAGCGGCGGACGGCTTCGTCGTACCCCTTCGCCTTCGCATAGCGCCGGTTTGTCAGGTCGATGGCGAAGAGCGCATAGAATCAGCGCGGCACGCTCTGCAATGTTTCGCATGCCTGCGCAATGTTGCGCACCAGCAGCGCGTTTGGCGGCAGTTCGGTGCGCCATGCAACATCCAGCGCGAATGCAGATTTATAGAGATGGCTGCCGCCGCAGATGCCGCAGATGCGCGGCGTCACGATCAACCCTGCCTAGGGATCTTTCCCTTTCAGGATCATCTCGAAGCCGCGAAACATCCCGGCTTCCGTCCACGCCTGCGTGACCACCCCATCCTCGACGGTGACACGCAGGTCGAGGTCGCCTTCCACGCGCCCCAGCGGACTCACGCGGAGATCCATGCGTTTTGTGCTCACAGTTGCAATCATTGCAATCTCTCCTCTGGAACGTTGCGGTCAGACGACGAACATATTTCGCCCACTGCGGCGTGGCGACACGCGCAGCGGCGGCAAGCCCCATGTAACTGATCGATCGAGACCGGCTGGCATATCCTTCGGGATTGTGCCGCTGATCTTTTGGGTCTTGAAGACGGTGCCGGGTACCAGATCAAAGAAGGGGAATTCCGGCTCGGTGCATCCGGTGCAGGGCATACCGGCGCGGGTTTTGCTCGACTGGCGGTTCTAGAGGATGCAGTTGCACGGCGAACGGGTCATCGGTCCGCGGCAACCGAATTCGTAGAACAGGCATCCTTTGCGCGTTCCCTGTCCGAACTCCATGGTCGATTGCTTGTACTCGAAGTACTGGTTGCGGGTGCAACCGGTCTGCGTGAAACTGGTGAAGAACGTCTTCGGACGGTTGAGTTCATCGAGGACGATGTCTTTCGCCCGTCCCGTCGCTAGCGCCACGACGATCTGGGTGATCCAGTCGGGATGCGCCGGGCATCCGGGGATATTGATAACCGGCAAGCCCTATTTCGAACGAAAATTCGCACCCAGAAAGCCGCCAGGTTCCCGCCTGTGGAATTGCAGTCCGGTCGAATCCGACGGGTTGGGCGCGACTGCCGGAATGCCGCCCCAGCAGGCGCAATCACCAATGGCAACCACGATGCCTGCCTGCGGTGCAAGCATCCGCACCCACTCCAGCATTGGGCGCTCAGCGAACATGTTGTAGCGCCCAGTGCCGCCCGGCGCCCGAATGACCGTTCCCTCGAACACGAAGATGTCTAGCGGTTTCTCACCGCGCGCCAGCGCATGGAACAGCGCCTGCGCCTGCTCCCCCAGTTCCATGCCAAGCGAGGGATGCCAGAGGAACTCGATGCCGAAATCGGTCAACAGATCGCAGACCGTCGGTTCCTCGGCGTTGAGAAACGACATGGTATTCCCACTACACGCGCCGCCCTGGAACCATAACAGAGCTGCCATACCGTCACGCACTTCTTACTAGTCTACATTGGACCTTCACGTGAGCCAGGAGAAGGCGTTCCCACCGCCATCGTTTCATACCGCCGCGCATCGAGCCAGGCGATCCAGTCGTCCAGCCCCGCGCCGGTGCGCGCCGAGGTGTAGAGCAGCGGGACACCGGGATGGACTAAGGCAATGTTTGCTTCGACTGCGCGCATGTCGAACTCAACCGCCTCCGCCAGATCGATCTTGGTCACCACAATGCAATCGGCTGATATGAACGCGCCCGGATATTTCAACGGCTTGTCCTCACCTTCCGTCACCGAAAGGATGACCACGCGCGCCGCCTCTCCCAGGTCGTACCCTGTTGGACAAACCAGGTTGCCGACATTCTCGATGAACAACACATCGAGTTCGTCGAGATTCCAGCCTTCCAGATGCTGCTCGATCAGGTGCGCTTCCAGGTGGCACATGTCGCCGGTCTGAATCTGCCGCACCGGAGCACCGCTACGCGCCAATCGCTGCGCGTCGTTATCGGTTGCCAGATCACCGACAATCGCCGCCACGCGGAGCCTACCGTGCATTCGCCGCAACGTTTCCTCGAGCAGACGCGTCTTGCCGGCGCCGGGGCTGGAAAGCAGATTGACCACGAAGACGCCAGATTGGAGGAAGCGAGCGCGCAACCTGGCAGCCAGACGATCATTCTTGCTGAGCACCCCCTGGCGGATTTCAAGGAGTCGTGGCGTTGCCATTGTTCTGCACCCTCCTGTTGTTGTTCAGCGACTTGCCAAAGCGCCGGGCAAAATCGACCAGCAGTGCGGCAATCCGCTGTACATCCGGATCGTACAGCGCACGCACGAGACCAACCGGTCCGAGTCGCCGTTGCGCCTGACGATCTTCATTATAGGTTGCAACAAACGCATCGCTGGCGCGCCCCACCAGGGTGACGGTATCAGGATCGAAAACGCCAGATGTCAGCAGCGTGCGAAACTCTTCGGAGGCGACGAACGGACTGATCTGCTCCACCAGTTCGGTAAACTGCGGGATGACGGCGATCAACCGCGGCACATAGTCGCGGTGACGGTGCAGCATATCGATCAGGGTCAGCAGGCTCTCACTGGCGCCGGGTGTGCCTGCCGCAACATCCTGAAGCAGCGTGCCCACATTCTCAATAATGGTCTCACTGCGGCGGATCATTCCATCGATCGCTTCGACAAGATACGCCAGCAGTTCGGCATGCTGCAACAGGCGATGAAGCAACGTCATTGTCGTCGGGTTGCTGAGGAGTGCCAGCAACGCCTCGAACTCTGGCGTTGCGCTCAGCGCAGTAAGGCGGTTGGTCAGTTCCAGCAGGCGCGGCAGATCGTGCAGCAAGCGCGCCAGTGCAGCCATGTCTACTTCTGGCGCTGGCGGCAACGCCTCACGCACTTCGGCGATCGTTGATGTGACATTATCGACGATCACCTCGCTACGTCGCACCAGCCCATCGAGTGACGCCGCCGAGAATGCCAGCAGTTCGGCATGGTCGAGAAGGTGATTCAGCGCCTCAAGCGTCCGCGGTTCGTTGAGACGATCAAGCAGTTGCTCGACCCCGGCGCGGGGCGCGCCGTTGCGGTGATGACCTTCGATCATGGAGGTCATAACACTCCCCTCTGATGCAGTGAGCGACCGGTATCTATCAGTGCTGCGCCGGATCAACGCAGGTTTAGCGCCATCCGAGAGTCTGCGGATGAG
>Ga0209809_1003159_pt1 | contig 10717 bp, 16 predicted proteins | sample YNPMSTMetaG_FD_186172 | JGI IMG/M metagenome (GOLD analysis project Ga0209809, IMG submission 186172) | Anoxygenic and chlorotrophic microbial mat microbial communities from Yellowstone National Park, USA - YNP MS-T MetaG (SPAdes) (version 2) ... | reverse complement strand
GCGCTGGGTGACGCAGCCCGGCACTTCAGCGACAACGGCAAGAAACCCAATGGCGATGCTTGGTATGCGCCAGCCGACGCCTTCAGCCCCGACGAGGTCGCCGCCGCAGAGCGCGCCGGCGGCAAGATGATCGACGGGTATAGCTTCCCATATAAGCGCAGCGTCGCCATCAACCGCCGCCTGCCGTGCGACGCAGTAGCAGGGGAGGTGAAGGACGACCGGTGGTGCGGATATCCCAGCCTCGGCATCGGATACGCGGTGTGGCGCGATGTTGCTGAAGACGTTTGCGCGGCCAGCATCGCACATGCGCAGGAGGAAAGCGAGAGCACCAGGCAGAAGGCGTCAGCATCCTACCTGTCTTCTCAGCTCGCACCCTAGCCACTCGCTCGCCAGCCGACTTGGCTGCCCTCGACGACGCCGTTCGCCAATTTGCCGCAGCCCTGTCAGCCGAGGATGAGCCGGCCCCCATCGCCGCCGCGCGCTGCCCTCACCAACCTGACTATCCTCGCCCCGATCGAGCCATGAACTGCGCGCTGGCCACGCGCTCTATCGCCTCGGCACAAGGAGAGGAAGTCATAGCCCCATTTCGTCATGGTGAGCAGCGTTAGCGTCACTAGGCGATTGCCACCGGTTAGCAAGCTGAAGCGATCATCTAGCTGCGCAGCGATCTATTCCAGCGAGAGCACCCGCAGGCGCGCTGCCGCCAGCTCGATGGCCAGCGACAACTTGTCCAGTTGCTGACAAATCTGGATCAGCGATGCCTCATCTGCTTTGTCTAGCGCGAATTTGGGGTGGACAGCCATGGCGCGCTCGATGAAGAGTTTCATGTGACGTTTGCGCCAACCTCACTGCCAGCGTGACGCAGGCGCTGGTCAGGTGCTCGCGGGTGTCCATGACGATCAGCATTAGTCGGTCGTCGCGCAGCCGATCGCCCAGAGCCTCCACGGTGACCGTACCTTCGGATAGCATGCAGATCGCCAAGGCCACCGCGCCGAGCGCCTGTGCGCCATCCTGACAGAAGCCAGCAGAACAATCCACACGCCACCGGGAAACGCTGATAACACCTATGAGGCAGCCTGCACCACAGGCGCGTTTTGCCCACGCCGCCCCGCCTGGTCAGCGTCAGCAGGCCCGTCTCGTTAAGCCACTGCTTCACCTTGGCGATTTCCCCCGTCTGTGGGACAAATCTGGTGTGCTGGCTGCGCAGTAGGTCGGACCGAAGCGCATCTGGCGCGCTGCCTCGGCCAGCCGGATCAACTGCGATGCCGCCTCTGGATCGTCCTGCAGATGCAGCGCCTTGACGAACTGGGCGCAAACCACTGCCGGGTCGGGCATGCGCTGGTTGCTCTTCAGGCGTGCGATATGCGCCTCGGAATAGCCGACGGCTGCGCCGAGTTCACGCTTTGTCAGGCGAGTCGGCTGCCGTAGATGGCGCAGGCACTCGCCGAAGGTGGCGAGAGGTGCAGGAGAGCGTCATGTCGGCATCCAGTATTGCGTTTGCCGGCCTGGCGTTTTGCGCCGTTGCTCCGCTTCACAATCCCTCTTGCTGCCGCCGGCGTAATCATTCTGAGGCTTGAAATGCGACACGCCTGTCGGCGCTTTACCCGAGGCATTTGACTGCTAGCGCGATGAACTGAATTCCCGCGCATACGCTACAACGAGATGATCTTGAAAGCAGCAGAGAAGCGACACCGGTTCACGCCGGCCATTAGAGACCCAGGCGTGGTCAGGCAGGTCATGCGTCGACGTGCATATACTGGTTAATATGATCCCTACAATGCGCATTGATCAGTCAGGCGTATTGCCATGGCAGACGGACAAGGCGACAGCTTTGTCTGAGATCGCGCGCCTGGATCAGCAGCTCGAGCGGCGGTTCAGCGACCGCATCGTTCTAGAGCCGGCGCTGAGCCGCTCACTGGTCAGCTTTCAGGCCAACAAGTCGAGAGCGGCGTATCGCTGGTATAAGTACAAAGAGGGGTTCTCTGCTGCGCTCGTGGAGTATCTGCTCGACCGCTGGCAAATCGCCGAAGGCAGGATACTTGATCCATTTGCCGGAAGCGGCACAGCGTTATTCGTCGCCAGCGATCTGGGAATAGATGCGGATGGTATTGAGCTATTGCCGGTTGGCCAGCAAATCGTGCGATGCAGGGAAATGATCGAGCGCGGTTTGGACGATAACACCATTGCGCGTCTGCACGAATGGCGACAGACGCGCCCGTGGAAGAGCGCTGCTGAGCGCGTTCCAATCGCAGAGTTGCGCATCACCCAGGGAGCATATCCGCCAGAGACAAAAGCTGCGATCGAACGCTACCTGGGCGCAATCTGTGCTGAACAGCCAACGGTCCAAACGCTGCTGCGCTTTGCTCTGCTGTGTGTGCTCGAATCTGTGAGCTATACGCGCAAGGATGGCCAGTACCTGCGATGGGATTACAGGTCAGGACGCACGCGCGGCAACAAGAAGTTCGACAAAGGCGTCATTCTTGATTTTGACGCAGCGATCGTCGGCAAGCTCAATGAGATTTTGCAGGATGTGAGTAAAGTCAACTTGCTGTGTTCGGCAACAGGCGCTCCAAAAAAGCGACGAGGCAAAATCCATCTGATCGAGGAATCATGTCTGGACGCAATGCCGCGAATGCAATCAGAGATATATGACGCAATCGTGACTTCGCCGCCGTATTGCAACCGTTATGACTACACGCGGACATATGCGCTGGAACTGGCCATGCTTGGGATAAGCGAGGCAGAAATCGTCGATCTCAGGCAACGGATGCTCAGTTGCACGGTAGAGAATCGGACCAAGAACCTGCTGGCGATGAACCCGGCCTGGCACAGGGCGATCACTGTGGCAGATAGCAACGCCCTCTTGCAGGCCATTCTGTCGCACTTGGAAAGCCAGCGCGATGCTGGCGATTTGAACAACAGCGGCATTCCCCGCATGGTGAGGGGCTACTTCTATGAAATGGCTTGCATAGTGGCGGAAGCAGCCAGACTGCTGAAGCACAATGCGCTGCTGTTCATGGTGAACGACAACGTCAGATACGCGGGCGTAAGCATCTCTGTGGACTTGATTCTCTCCGCGTTTGCGGGGCAACTCGGCCTGGACGTTGAAGCCATTTTGGTGTTGCCAGGCGGCAAAGGCAACAGCAGCCAGCAGATGGGCCAGCATGGCCGCGAACCTTTGCGTAAGTGTATCTATGTCTGGAGGAAGCAATAGTTCCAATACCGCAGACATCTCAAATCCGCTGAGGATCTGGTGACGCCATATGAAGCTGTGCCTGCTGGCTTTCGCGCTGGAGAAAAGTCGTCAGGCTTATTCAGCAGGCCAGAGCGTTGAAAGCAGCCTTTCCAGTCCCATCGCATGACTGGAGACGCCTCACATCGCGCGCGTGCTGTTCGACGAATATCACAGCGAGGCATGGTCCATCGCGCCTGAGGTCGCTCGCCGGATGCAACCGGAAGCGCCATTCAACTCGTTCTATGCTCAGTCCGCCCAGGCGCTGGCCCAGCGCGGCTTCGCGGTGGCCTTCAATGCCAATAGCCTGCTTACAGCAGAGCTACTGCGTAGTGCGCCAGGCGTTGAAGCCCAGCTTATTGGTGAACGGCGCTGCCGGCCTGCGCGTTGCGACTTACTTTCACGACGCGATACAGCGCACCTTCTAACGCCTCCACCACGCGCTGCACATCGACTTCGTTAGATCAGGGCCTTGGCCGTAAACAAGCGGGCGATGAATGTACGCGGGCCTGACGATGTTGGCGCTTTCTGCTGAATATACCCCAATCCGTTAATGGACGCGCTAGCGATATAATATCGCTATGGCACAGAAGAGAATTCGGCTTAAGGAAGGTGAGGTTAGGTACGGATACAGCTATCCATGGTTGGAACTGAAAGAAGTATGCCCTATCGCTAAAAAAGACGCCCCAACATTGCTTAAAGCAGCCCAGTTCATCAAATCGCTCTTTGCACCGGGATACACAAGCGAGCCTTACGTACAGCTCGTAGAGATTAAAAAGGTAGAATAAAATCCGGTATACAGTGGTCACAGAATGGGTGCCGCACGAGAGACGTTGGCTTACCCCCCTACAAGCAGCGGGTTTTGAATCACTAGGCGCTGGAGAGGGATATGTCACGCCCGATGCATACGAGCGGATCAAGCGTACCTCTCAGCAACATGGTCAGTGACTATAGTAAGCCCATGTAGGCAGGCTTGCGTGGGTAATCGCGCAACGTGATATAGAGGCGCATTCGTGCACAGCGCCGCTTGTCAGCGCACCTTCTAATTTCACCGCGCGCGGGCGATGATACCCCCTTTCTTCCCCCGCCTGTAAAAAGGGACTGCGATTCTGAGCACCAGCGGCGGCTAACCAAAGCGCTGCGGAGTCACCAATCTGGCGCGGCGATAACCAATACAGCATGACGGATGCGCGACCCTTTATCTTTCAACCCAGAAACTATAATCCCCCCAATGCACAAGCCGGCCCCGCGCGACAAGATCTGGACGCCCCACTGGGTTGCAATGCCCATGGCCGAATACGTCTTGGCCGACCGCCCCGCACACATCCTCGACCCAGCCGTCGGCAACGGCGCACTCCTCAAAGCCGCCAAAACTATCGCCGAACAAGCCGGCTTCTCGCTCACTTGCTATGGCACGGAAATCGACCCTGACGTCCTGTCCCAAGCAGGGCTGATCGATGACCAAATTGCCTTGGCCGACTTCCTGAGCTATCCTTTCCAGGACAAGTTCCCCGCCATCATCGCCAACCCTCCTTATATTCGCCACCATCACATCGCTCCAGAGACGAAGTTGCGTTTGCAAAAGCTCGCCTATCAAATCACCGGGAACCCGCTCGACGGGCGCGCTGGCCTCCATGTCTACTTCCTGATTCGCGCGCTCTCCCTGCTCTCAGACGGCGGCAGGCTCGCCTTTATCATCTCCGCCGACGTCTGCGAGGGCAAGTTCGCCAATCAGCTATGGCGTTGGGTCACTACTCAATTTGCACTAGAAGCCGTCGTCACGTTTACCCCGAACGCCTCTCCCTTCCCACAAGCCGACGTCAACCCTGTCATCTTGTTGATCAGAAACACCCACCCAAGCGATACTTTCTACTGGGCCAAGTGCATATGCGCCAAGCCTTGGTCAGCCCGACAATGGCTGACCGAGCACGCCGGCGATGACCTCATCGTCACCCGTCGTTCCCTGGCCGAGGGCGTGGCCACTGGCCTCTCCCGTCCCCCATCCTCCTGCCTCGGCAGGTTCTATCGGCTTGTCGACTTCTGTCGCGTCGTCAGGGGCGTCGCCAGCGGGGCCAACGATTTCTTCTTTCTCGCCAAAGCGCGCGCAGCGCAAATCGGAATACCAGAGGACTACCTCGTCCCAGCGATCGTCCGCACGCGTGACATCAGCGGCGACGAGATCACAACCGAAACAATTGACGCCCTCGACCGTCGGGGGCGGCCAACATCCCTGCTTTCCATTCGTCCTAATGCCCACCTTCCCCCGCCCATCCTTGCCTATCTGCACAGCGGCGAGCGCCAAGGGTTGCCCCAGCGCCCCCTGATCGCCCAGCGCAAGCCTTGGTACAAGACCGAAACGCGCACCCCGCCCCCGCTCCTCTTTGCCTACCTCGGTCGCCGCCGCCCGCGCTTCATCCGCAACCGTGCTGGGGTTGTCCCGTCCTCATCTTTCTTGTGCGTCTATCCAAATTGTGGTTATGAAGATCACGTCGACGCATTGTGGCACATCCTCAATCACCCGAATGTCTTGGCAAACATCCAGCTGGTAGCAAAAACTTATGGCGGCGGGGCGCTTAAAGTCGAACCACGTGCGCTCGAACAATTACCCATTCCGGCTGACCTGATCGAGCACAGCGAATTGCCAGTTCCAAACATGCTATGCTAGTTCAATAACGAGAGTTGCTCATATCACTGCATTTATTTCTTTTAATTTATTTAATCTTTATAATTTTATTTTTTAAAAATTAATTTTGCCCTCTTCCTCCTGTATTTTATATTTTTTAGTTTTTTAAAGGGATGCCGCCAGAGCCTCATCCGCCCCTAGCAGCAACACCCTGCCCAACGTCGAATTTAAGGCTGACGACAAGTCTTCGCAGTTACCCAGCTCCTCACCACTACTAGGCAGCTTGTAATAAAAGAAGAGCTGTATCTATCGTATAACTTGATCATATCCTAAGGCGGCATGTCTTCAATCTGAAAGCGCATGAAACGCAGCGTCATTGCCACTAAATATGTAAAAGAAATAAAAATTAATATCCTCATAATCGCCATCTTCGAACCGGTTTTAGGCATTACTGATCTAAAGAATGGCAATAGCGAGCGGTTTCACTAGCAGCATGGCCTACGAGGACCAATTATCAGCATGCTCTCCGCGGACAAAGGTATGCCTCACGTCGTTGAGGCGATTTACAATCTAAGGTGTACCCGCTATCTGGTCCTGGCCGACGTCGTTTTAGAACAATTCAAATGCTATCTCGCAAAGCTCCCAGCCACAGGCTGCAGCCGGCTGTTCATCTTGGGCACTGTTGATCATCAAACCAAACTTGACCTTCTCGATGCGAGTTCTTTACCTGGCACATCAATATTCACCAGAATTCATTCGTAGTGTAGGGGTGTATACGCAGGGAGTAGCGCAGTCCCTCGCTCAACACGGCTAGAAAGTCACCGTCTTTCATCGCTCATACGTGCCAAAAAGCCTCTGCGAGGTCAATCAGCCATCGGTGCATCTGCTGTGTCTTCTATCAGGGCCGGGATGGTTTGGTCCGCGTTTAGCATAAACAACTAGCATGCATCGGCTGTGCGGGGCGATGTATAATCTGGCGATGTATAATCTAAGGATAGAGCAATGGCCAAACAGCGTCCGCTACCGCCTGCTAAAGGGGATTTACGAGTATGGCAGGAAATCACCGAACGTTCACAAGGCATGGACATAGCTGATCATACCACCCAAACGTGCCTTCCAGATCCTGATGTATCATCCCTTGGAAAGAAGATGGTCAGAAACGTATGCGCAATCATTGAAAGGTGCCCGCAGACGGGATTGTATGTCGGCTATGTGCCGAATATGCAAGGCGTGCATTCACAAGGCGCGACATTGGATGAGCTGTGCGAAAATCTGCTTGAGGTCTTGAAGACCGTTGCCAGCGAGGGCCTGCAGTCTGAAGTGATCGGAGTACAGCTCATGAGCGTTTTGCATGAAGAGAGAGAATTTAAAATAAGAAAAAATATATTAATTCTAATTGAAGAAGATAAATTGATGGTCATGGATAAAAATAAAAAATATAAATAATTTTGCAAAAATAAACTAGATATTATCTGAGCTAACAAAAGCCTCAGTTTATCTGCTGAAAGGCACTTTTCTAGAAAAATGCCGCGAGGTAAACGTTTTCGAGCGGCGCTTACCAGAGGCAGCGGGGGAAATTGTGGATGAAGCAGGCAAGCCTGCGCGGCGCTGGGTGATGGAGCGCAGTCACAGTTGGCTCAACCAGTTTCTCCGCCTACTGACGCGCTGGGAGAACGCTTGGCTTTGACTCTCTACATCTCGCCTATTACTTTGCCTGCCCCTTGTTTACTCGGATAGGCTCTTAGTGGTCGGATAGATCAAGCACCAAGAACAACGGAGCTACTGATATAGCATACGTCATGCACTACTGAATCTGGCCAATCTGGATCAGCCCGTAGTTTGATAAACCAGAGAGAGAGCCGTCATCTACGCACTGATAAAGACATAAAAGATAAATACGAATTACCCAATACTTTAATATCTATAATCTAAGCTAATAACGGCAGCATCTCTAAAATAAAAATAATTAAAAATTTGGAGAATAAGTAGATAATATAACTACCAACTGTGGCCAAACGAGAGATCAACCCTAAATCTACAACTGTATTCAGGATCATACATGCGCTCAATAATCATAAAGCCAAGGCAATTGGTATAACGTTGAATAGAATCTTGAAAGTTACCGAAGAAGCGAAGGGCCAAGCAAACGAGAATGAAGAAGAGGAATAATCTAAGCATAACTTACCTCCTTTTAAGATGGAGGTACTTCGTCCTCATATATATATACAAGGTCATTCTGGTTAAATACATAAGAAATCGAAGATCTGAAAATGAGAGGGGGAGCGACAAGGCTATGGGGCATATGCTTAGTAAATCACAAGGGGGTAACTATGAGTTTGCACGCTAGAAAACTAGCCCGTTGCGATCGCGATCGCAACGGGGATGGTCTGATCTCTCATACTCAAACCTATCCCTTTGCGATCGCGATCGCAAAGAGGTATTCTGATTCTGTCTGTCGGAGAACTATCCCCATTGCGATCGCGATCGCAACGGGGATAGTTCTCGCTCTCATACCTGAAACCTAACTCTCTGCGATCGCGATCGCAAAGGGGTAGGTCTCAACTCTTTATAGAGCAAGTGATGAAAAAACAAAGAAATTTCCTTAATACCCTAAATAAAAAAGTCAACATATTTTAATATAATATTTTGCGCGACGGAAGCACAAAAACCAAATCTATAATTTCTTCGTTTTTTATCAATTATAAGTCTATTCAAATACAATTAACCTGGTTTGAGCTTGCTTTTGTCATGTCATGTATAATATACACAGCCCAAGAAGGGAGAGATCAAAAATGTTAATGGTTGTTCCTGGTTCTAATCCACTTTCGGCATACGTCGCAGCGAAGGCATTCCCAACCCAACCAGTAACTATCGTGACCAGCCGAGAGAACTACATGCATGCGCGACGCCTTGCAGCTTGCCTAGCAAAAGAGGGACGGCGCGTTGAGCGCATCACTCAGTTAAGCGAGGACGATGCAGAGGACTTCGTGCAGAAGCAGGAAGAAAAAGAGCTCATCGTGCATTGTGGTGAGCTAACCCCTTTGGCCCTGAGCCTCGTGCATGCAATGCGCGGGACCGGCAAGGTGACCATGTGTAACGATAGGGATCTCGTCGTTATGAGCAGGACGCGCGGCTATATCCGCATGAAGGACAAGCTGCAAATTGAAACCCTGCTTGAGCTGAGGGGAATGAAGTACGCGCTCAGCAGGTCAGTCGATGATCCGAATTTGGCAATGCAAATTGTTGACCTTCACAGCAGCGAGGAAAGAGCAATAGAATGGCTCAAGTGGGTATATCGCCAAGAAGCTCCGCCGGAGAAAATCGTTAACATAGTCCCACAACTATCTAAAAAGGACAAAAATTGGTTAAGGCATGGATGGCTCAAAGAATACTTATTCCACTCATTAAAGAACATAGATGCAATCGGCGATCTTGCTCACTCAGTTAGATTTTCCATGGAGGGAGTAGGCATTGATGTTGCTGCAACGTGTAACTACTGTCTTGTCGCCTTCGCCTGTGTGACACAAGTCAATGAAGAATCCTGTATTGATCGTGCCAACGCCGTCTACCAAGCAGCGCGTCGACTGGCCGGTGACTTCGCACGCGTGGCATTGCTATGCCCAAGGCGCAACGTGAGTTTCATCGAGTACAAGCTTGCGCATATGATTGGCACGTCAGCAGTCAGAGCCTTTGGGCTCTCAAATCTTCAGTCTGAAGTTAAGGCATGGGTTGAAAGTATCTTATATAACGACACACACCTATATGACGTTGAAGATATAAGGGAGGAGAGAGAAAGGGAGCTTATCATGCGCGGATATTAAATATAATATAATCGCTCCTCTTGAAATTGATATATAAATCTATATGATCCGCACAATTAAATACCTAAAATAGGTCGAGATGATATCCGCCTAGATCGTATCCCTTATCAGCATATGTCGCCTTTTGGGAAAGTGAGCGCATCTTTTCGCAGAAACCCTGTATATACGCTGATCGCGTCGTCCAGTTGTCCGGAACTTTTAACTTTTCTGGATTAAATCTTTCCTCGGCAAACGGTTCAAAATCCTCAATCTTTGTGACTATATCTTTCCCTAGTATTTCAAATAATTTCTGCGCATCAGCGCTGGCAGATTCGCATATCTGCGTTATCTCATGCTCTTCTATGTGTTGTACTATCGCTGTGAGGACTTCGCGATGGACGCTCTGCGCAAGCTCCGGTGAGCGGGAGATGTCAATGTGATCGTCTCGCCAGTTGTAGTACACTCCTGTGCGAAGAGGAGGACAATCTTCAAAGATGACTTCAACTTCTACGAAGACCGTGCCCTCCGTATCAGTCTCGCGCGTCCCAATATGTTTCACGTCCTTTATGTTCATTGGATGATTATGTTAAGCTTATTTCTTGCCCGCTTTTATGTAGCTGCTTGATCAACATAGATGCAAACAACAGGGCTGCTCGTATTGCCTCATGGCTGAGAGATGGATAGTCGCACAGTATCTCGTCGAACGACTGGCCAGCCGCGAGGTTGTCTAGGACAACCGTGACCGGAATGCGCGTCCCTCTCAGGCAAGGCATGCCATGGAAGACCTCTCGGTCAATGGTGATGTAATCCTGCCACTGCATAGGTTGATGGGATTATAACTCAGTTCAGCGGGTGATTGGCCAGCACTTGCGCGAGGATAATGACGTCTGGCGCTGAAGTATGAGAGACCGTGCCTGTGAGGATGGCGGTGGCGGAGTTTCTGTGCTGAGCATACCTTTACATCGCCAAGGACGAGCGCGGAATGCACTGAGTGGTTGTATTAAGCCAAGCATCAAGAGGCCAATCGTGGTATAATTAGCGCAAGTGAGGTAGTGAAGATGA
>Ga0209809_1003158_pt1 | contig 10720 bp, 9 predicted proteins | sample YNPMSTMetaG_FD_186172 | JGI IMG/M metagenome (GOLD analysis project Ga0209809, IMG submission 186172) | Anoxygenic and chlorotrophic microbial mat microbial communities from Yellowstone National Park, USA - YNP MS-T MetaG (SPAdes) (version 2) ... | reverse complement strand
AATCCAAAAATCACGGCCGAGGATTGGACGCGTGCTTTCTTCAGTTTCGGCGAATACAAGGATAGATCCCCCACGGGAGAGAAAGTCTATGGCAGCATGCGGGATTATTATCACGAGGTAAGCTATGGCAAGTTGCAGCTAGAGGGTAAATTCCTCGGCTGGGTTCAGGTGTCCAAGAAGCGTCAGGATTATTCCACGGGCAGCAGCAGTTCTCCCGCAGAGCGACGGGCCTTGCTGGTCGAAGCCTTGGATGCGTACACCGCCAAGCAGGGGAAGGATGCGCTCAAAGATTACGATGGCATCTGTTTCCTGTACGCGGGGGGACGAGTGCCAACCAGTCGGGGAGGGCTGTACTGGCCGCACCGAGCCAATGTCACGTATCAAGGACGCTCGATTCCCTATTTCATCGTGCCCGAAGGCGGGAATCGTATGACCGACATCAGTGTCTGCTGCCACGAGTTCGGGCACATGCTCGGTCTGCCCGATCTGTATGCCCGACCGGAGCAACCCGGCAGTGAAGGGGTATGGCAGTGGTGTGTCATGTCCAATCAATTAGGAGGTGGACGACCGCAACATCCATCTGCCTGGTGCAAGGAACAATTGGGGTGGATCGAACCTGTGGTGCTCGATCCGCGGGTCCCCCAGAAGTTGATTCTCGCTCCCATCTGGAATGACCCTCGACAGTGTTACAAGGTCATGGTACGACAGGACGGCAGCGAGTATTTTCTCCTGGAGTACCGCACTCGTAACGGCTGGGATGCGGGCCTGCCAGCGGAGGGTCTGCTGATCTGGCGGGTCTTTGCCGGACCCAATCGGGGGAGCCAACCGGTGTATCTTGAGGAATCCCACGGCATCCAGGGAGCCAGCGGACCGCGGTTGTTCCCCGATAGCGTCCCCTTCCCCAGCAAGTCCAACAACAGCTTCACGCCTTATACTATCCCCAGCAGCAAAAGCCAGTTGGGTGGAGGACTGCCCGTCTGGATCACCAATATCCGGAAATTGCCCGATGGCCGCATCACTTTCCATATCGGCTACGAATACTACTGAGGTCATCTCACCCCGATTCCTACGACGTCGATGGGGAGGAAGCTGTCGCTGGGTCTGGCTTCTCTCCACCGTCCTCCTGGCAAGCGGAAACAGCGGTTGCCACAATTCGACGGCGTCATCTATCCGTGATCCGGCTCTACTGTTCCAGATGCATTGTGCCCGCTGCCACGCTCAGCCCGGAGAAGCAGGGGGACCGCAACTGGGCACTTCTCAAGGGCCTGACTTGAGGAATATCGGCCGGCGACGTTCCCCCGAGTGGATTGCCGACTACATCCGACAACCCACCAATCGCCGTCCTGATGCACGCATGCCTGCTTTTGCAGGCCAGCTCAGCGAGGAGCAAATCCGCGTTCTGGCCGATTACCTCTACCAACGGAGCATTCCCACGGCACCGTCTAAGGCTTCATCGAACACTCCGGCTCCTTCCACCGGCAACCCCTCTCCCCACTAGCTCGAAGTGCTGAACTGGGGACTAAAAATTTCTCCTCGCTTGGCGTCGTACAGCCCGACACCCAAGCTTTGAGCAAAGTTTTCCGCTCCTGAATACAGCGCCATGCAGAAGACGGCTGGCACATAAGGTTCCGGAAAGCCCTGCCGTCGCAACCAGTCCAGAAAATTTGCGTCCTTCAAGAGCTGGAGAACTTGCTCAAAGGGCCGGGCTCCATATACCCGTCCCTTCACCTCCAGGACCAAGGTGAAACGGAAACCACTTGCCTCCTCCACTTCCAGGACCAGATCTGCCTCACCATCGTACTGGAATCTGGCAATCCGCCGCACGACCCGTTGGCTTCTCTGAAGTATGTACGGCATTTGATCCTCTGCCAGGTCTTCAGGGATCAAACCCCACCGTTCTTGCATGCGACCGATATTCCGCAGAGCGGTGCGCACATCCTCACTCAGGCTGTCAACGCGGTCCTCCACTTTCCCCAATCGTTCCTCTACTTTGTCCAGCCGCTGCTCCACCTTGTCCAGCCGCTGCTCCACCTTGTCCAGCCGCTGCTCCACCTTGTCCAGCCGCTGCTCCACCTTGTCCAAGCGAGCTGTCAACGCTGCGATCTGACGACTATTCTCTTCTATCGCCTGCCAAACGCGTTGAAACTGTTCATACATTTCCTGACGCAGGCGAGCGATGGCTTCCTCCACCTCACGGCGGAACTGCTCCATCCGCTCCGGAAGAGCGAGCAACTCTTCACTCAGAAGCTTGCGGCGGACCTCCTCCCGAAAGGCAGGGTCCCGGTCGAGCAATTCCAGGAACTTGGCCCGGAATGCCGGATCTTGCAGTAACTCGTCAATCGAGATCGCCATGCACCCGTCCCCTTACTCCATCGGCCTCTCCATGGCTGGAGAGCGAGGATACCTCCTCCATCCCTGGTGCAACCGGAACCAACCTAGTCTTTCCCTACCAACGTAGCCCTGCAGTCTCTCCAAAGTATAATAAACTTGATAGGTCCAGACTATCGAACATCACACGATCATTCCAGCTCAGTTGATGGTCACTATCATGCACGTGTTGCATGCACGTTTTGTCCCGTTAGACATGCCCTCTGGGCCATTTAACCTCTGAAACAGTTAGAAGAGTTCGGGATCGGTCCGGGGTTAGCCGCCTATGGACGCTTGGGAGTCAAATTATTTCCCGATGTAGCCATCGCCTGATCCGTCCCTATAAATCGTCCCTCCACATCATTCTATCCCTATCTTCCAGAGTCCCGCTAGAAGGAGGAAAATGATGAATGCAAAATGATAATTATTTGTTGAGATACGGCCAGTAACCTAGATTGGTGTTGATACGGTTAGATCAGAGATGATCCGGAGACACCACGGTGATTCAACAAGGTGTAAGGGTAGGTGAATTTCTAGTCCCCGTTCGTGTCAGGAGTGATGCTATGGACGTTCGCCTCCCAGGAAAATTTTCGATGCCGTTGGAATCCCGAGAGCAACTGTGGGCACGCCAACTGTCATTCGCCCCTCTGAGTCGACGGAGTTTTCTGCACGCCTGCGGTGCGATGGTACCTGCGGCATTTCTACCCTTCTGGACCGTGCGCGGAGCCTTCGCCGAGGAATTGACGCGCACCCCTCCCCAGACGGAAGGGCCATTTTACCCAAACCGTCTGCCCCTGGATACGGATAATGATCTGCTGATCATCAACGATTCCATCACACCCGCCGTAGGAGAAATCACGCATCTGACGGGACAGGTGTTAGATTCTCAGGGGTGTCCCGTAAACAATGCGGTGGTGGAGATCTGGCAATGCGACGCTCATGGCGTGTATTTGCACACATCAGATAGCGAACGCAAGAAGAACCAACAGGACAAAAATTTTCAGGGTTTCGGCCGCTTTGTCACGGGGAGTAAGGGCGAGTTCTATTTTCGCACCATCAAGCCGGTCCCTTATCCCGGTCGCACGCCTCATATTCACTTCAAAATCAAGAAGGGACGGCGCGAATTGCTAACCACGCAACTATACATCGAAGGACACCCCCAGAACGAACGGGATGGTATCTGGCGTGCCATTCGAGATCCTAAACAACGGGCCAATGTCACCCGTCCGTTCGAGAAGGTTTCCGACTCGAAGATCGGGGAATGGCGTGTGCATTTTGTCATCGTACTCGGCGTCACTCCGGAAGGATGACGGAGACAGATAATCTCGGAACACACGCAGTGCTAGCGTAACTATCCATACTCAAGCAAGGCGCAAGGGAGCACGGTGTTGTGTACTCGCACCGATATAGTCCAGTGGTGCATTCGCGAACACAACGACATGCAGCGGAACACCACATACACACTCGGTCCGTGCTTGACGGAACTGCCGATGTGCTTCACAATGGAAACAAAAGCTTCCCGCTCGGGTTGCTATTCAGATAAAAGCGAATACCCAGGAGAGACAACCCTTACCGGCAAAGCGAAAGTCGAGCCAAAGGCGGGAAAGCATCATCCGATGCGGTTTCGCGGATCCAGGCCGATTGACTCAAATGGGAGGAGAAACCATGGCAGCGATGTATGTGTGGTTAGCCGCCGTGCAGGCTCTGGTGGCCACTTCAGGAGTGGATCAGACGGAGAAAGCAATCCAGGGACAGTACCTGGAGGCACGCACCTGTGACGTGTACACCGGCTCCTGCTTCGCCAATGCGGATACCGGCCTGACCGGCCGCAACGCCGTATTGGCCTGGAAGATCGAGCAGGGTACGTACCGCGGAGTCAAACTGGATGGCCTGGGTGTGGTCGCTGTCTTAGCTACCAGTGATACCTTAGGGTTGAAGCAGTCGGCACCCGCTAAAGCAGTCGTGATTGTGGATCGCACTGCCACAGCCACGCAACGGCAAGCCTTGATCTCCTTCATCCAATCCCAAACTGGAAACCTGATCGGAGAGATTGTCGCGGTACGCGAAGCTACGGTCGAATTGGAACTCTGTCCTTGTGACAACGGTGCGTGCGCCCGTTTGGATGCTGGCCAGGTGAAGGTGACTACCCGCTGCATTTATCCTGAGCACGACAAGGCATGCGGAAATGAATCCGTACAGTATCCACCCCTGGCGCGGGGTGTCCGGGCCGTGGCTGCCATGACGGTCGAACACACCTACCAAGGCAAGGATTTGAACCAAACCTGGCAGGATGCGGGCCGCCGCGGCGCATTCGTAGGCCATTTTGCTACCCGGTGAAAGGCCTTCGCCCCAATCAGGGTAACTTCCCATATCGCCCATGCCCCTGGGAAACGCCCTGGGCAATATCCCGGCCCTTGAGAAGTCCCAGGTTGGATTTGTTTGCCTCGGAATAAACTAAGGGATGGAATTGCACAATCGGTATTCCCCGCAAAACACCGCGAGGATACACAGGATAGCACGAGATAGCACGAGGATCCGCCGATGGCTGGCCGAAGTGTGGGCAGAAGCTTGGGAGTGTTGGTAACCGCCGGGATCCTGGGGATCGTTGCTCTCCAGGCGATTGCGGCCGATGCACCGAAATGGACGGTCAAGTCGGTGGAGGCAGCCCCCCCGAAATCATCAGTTTCTGCGGCCATTCAGGCAGTGCTGGCGCCGGTCGCTCTGGAAGTGCACGATGAGACAGGCAAGCCGGTGGCCACCTTCTGGCATCGCAAGGAAGTACCGCTCCAACATAAGGGAGACAGCAGCTACGCAGCTGTGGCGGAGGGCACCCTCATCGGCGTAGTCCAGTGGCACCAGCCGTGGACCGACTATCGCAAACAGAAGGTGAAACCGGGGGTGTACACCCTGCGTTTCGCCCGACAGCCCATGGATGGAGATCACATGGGTACCGCTCTCTACAACGAATTCCTCCTCCTGGTACCAGCTGGCCTCGACGAAAAACCGGACAATCTGATGGTGGAAGAATTGCATGAGCTGAGCGGTAAAAGCGTCGGTCGCAAACATCCCAGCATGATGATGCTGTTTCCCTATCGCAAGGGGGGAAGCACCGCAGTTCTCACAGTCCGCCCTCAGGATCATCTGAGTCTCGATTTTGCTGTACCTGCGCACGGCGGAGGGACGTTAGGATTCGCCATCACCCTCGTGGGTCACACCATGGCCGAGTAGGGGAACATCCAGGGGTGACTTTCAGGGAACCGGTGTTCGTGTCCGGTGGGCAAATCGCTGGAGGGCTGACGGCGTCATGCGTTCCGTGCTCGATGCACTGATCACCGCACGGGAACGTGGCCTAGAGTGTGTTTACTGTCAGGTCGTGGAAACCCGGGGCAGTACCCCGCAGAAGGCCGGTGCTGCCATGGTAGTGTACGCCGATGGCCAACAGACCGGCACCCTCGGTGGTGGCTGCATTGAAGCGGACGTCAAACGGCGTGCTTTGGCCCGACTCCATGATCATGCTCCCCCGTTGTTGTGCACCTTCACCCTCGACGGTGACTACGGATGGGACGACGGCCTGATCTGCGGCGGACGTATGACCATCCTGCTTCATCCTCTCACTGCTCGGACCGATCCCGATTCCTCGGCACGGACGTATTACCGTCATCTCCGGACTCTCATTCACGAGGGAAAGGGTCACTGGGAAGCGGTGGCGTTGGAATCAACCCCACAATGGCCTGCCACCAGCCGCTGGTTGTTCGATCATCAACACACCCTCATCGCTGCGTGGGAGAACAACTTGGCAACTGAGCCGGAAGTCGTGGAGCAGCTTCTGGGCAGCATACCGACCAACCCGGGTTCCTCTACACTGCCCCGACGGGCTACGGTCCGACAGGGGATCGCCTGGCTTCCCACGCCTCGGCGCAAAACCTTGTTAATCGTGGGCGGTGGTCATGTGGGACAAGCCACGGCACAATTGGCCGCAGCAGCCGATTTCGACATCTGGGTTCTGGATGACCGGGAACGTTACGCCAGTGCGGAGCGCTTTCCCATGGCTCAACGCCGTCTGGTAGGGCCGATCGGGGCGACCCTGCAGGAACTGGCACCGGCCTTGACGGAAGATGTATATGCCATCATCGTCACCCGCGGGCATAATCATGATGAAGAAGCATTGTTTCATCTGGCCCGTACCGCCTGCGGTTACCTGGGGATGATCGGCAGCCGACGCAAAATCCGGCTGATCTACGACGACCTCCTCCGCCGCGGCATCCCGCAAGAGGCCTTGCAGCGCGTCCACGCTCCTGTGGGCTTACCCATCGGCTCCCAATCGGTCATGGAAATTGCCATCAGCATCGTCGCCGAATTGATCGCCTGGCGGAATCTGGGTTCGGAAGCCACCCAACGCATTTACGCCGCCCCGGCCCACTCGGCATCCCCTCGATGCGATCATCGGACCGATAACGAGTGACCCTCAGACCCTCAGGGCTTTGTCTGACCTCGGAGTTGTCCTGTTCCTGCGTGAAGTCGCAGCCTAACCGGGGTTTGGGGGACACCTGAGCGGAAAATCCGATATGCACCTTTCTGAGGAAGCCGACATGTCTGCACCCTTAGCAGTCCGAGTCGTAGCTGTCGTTCCGGCAGCCGGTCAGAGCGTTCGGATGGGGCAGCCGAAGCTCCTGCTACCCTGGGGTCACCACACCGTCATCGAAGCACTGGTCAGAGCTCTCCGCATGGGTGGTGTGCACCAGATTCTGGTGATCGTCGGACCGAAGATGGACGCAATCGCCCAACGGGCCGCCTCAGCAGGAGCACTCATCTACACTTTGTCTGATTACACCGCAGATATGCGCAAAACCGTGGAGCAGGGATTGGATTATCTCCGTAAACAACACCTGTTGCAGGACCAGGATGGCTGGCTCCTCACCCCAGCCGACCACCCCACCCTCTCCCCTCAAATCGTACGCCATTTGCTCACAGAGTTTGCTCACGACACCCATAATGGGGATGCAGACCAGCTGTACCCCTCCACGCTGGAAGAACAGATCGCTCCGAGAGGATCGGTACTGGTACCTGTCTATCAGGGGCGGCGCGGCCATCCGGTGCTCCTATCCGGACGGTGCATTCCCATTCTTCTGACCCTGCCCGAAGACTGCGGCATCAACGCCTTGCTGCGTCACCCCGCCATTCAGGTCCGCGAAGTTCCCTGGAATGATCCAACAATCCTGGATGATCTGGATACCCCTCTGGATTACGTCCGCTTGCGAGAGCGAAGCTCAGAGGACTGATCCGGCAGACGTCCTGGTTCCCCACCCCGGAGGCCTGGACAGGCGTGGTACCGAAGAGAAACGCACCGGCCCCCTGGGAAACCCGTCCGCAGCAGCACCCCTATTGCCCTACGTTCCCTTATGCCCACGATCCTGTACAACGACAAAGCCGGTAGGCCGATTCCATCTATGTCCCGTGTTTCTCGATGGGGCAGGAAAGTTCCCCTGGAGGAGAGAGAGGTATCATGGCGTTAGCGATTCGTTCGGATGGATGTGCCCTGGATTTTCTGGCCCTGGGAGCGCTGGTGCACCGTTTGGACCCGGGTGTGACACCGTTTCGCAAAGCCCGCAGCGTGGAAATTCATGTGTCCGGAGGAGAGTACAACGTTGCCGCCAATCTGTCCGATTGCTTCGGGTTGAGGACCGGCATCTGCACAGCGATGGTCCGCTACCCCATCGGTGATCTGGTGCAAGCCCGGGTCCGGGAAATGGGAGTCCAACCGTTTTACAAGTATTTTGACCACGATGGGGTCCGTGGGCCGAACATCGCCACAGTGTACAGTGACCGTGGGTTTGGTGTGCGTCCACCCATTGTTTTCTATAACCGATCGAATGAGGCAGCAGCATTATTGCGACCTGGCGATTTTGACTGGGCGAAGATATTCGAGAATGGTGTCCGCTGGTTCCACTCCGGCGGAATTTTCGCTTCGCTCTCCGAAACAACGGCCGACTTGATCATTGAGGCGATGCAGGCTGCACGGAGGGCAGGTGCTATCGTCTCGTTTGATCTGAATTATCGGGCCAAGTTATGGAAGGCATCCGGGGGAGAAAAAAGGGCCGTGGAGGTGTTGCGCCGCATCGTCACACACGTGGACTGCCTGGTGGGCAACGAGGAGGACTTGCAAAAAGGCCTGGGGATTCAGGGGCCGGACGTGACCCGGGCTGACAGCTCCCGGCTTGATCCGGCGGTCTTCTTCGAGATGATCCAGGCGACAGTACAACAATTTCCCAATATTCAATTGGTGGCCACAACCCTACGGGAGGTACATTCGAGCAATCGGCACGACTGGGCCGCGGTTCTGTGGTTGCAGGGACAGCGGTACGTCAGCCCGACCTGCCACCTAGATGTTCTGGATCGCATCGGCGGTGGTGACGGGTTTGCGGCCGGTCTGTTCTACGGCTTGTTGACCGGCCGTTCTCCCCAAGAAGCCCTCAACCTGGGCTGGGCTCACGGAGCATTGCTGACCACCTACCATGGCGACACCACGATGGCCACCTTGGCTGAGGTCGAGGCCTTCGCCCAGGGGGGCAGTGCCCGAGTCCAGCGTTAGGCTCCCGCCTCCGACTTTCCCTAGGAAGTGGCGAAAGGCCGGCAGCACCGCAAACCCGATTCCACCTACCTGGCAAGTGCCCTACCTGACTCCCTGACCAGCCGGGAAAGTCACGAAAATGAAAAAATGCGCCTCGGGGTGGCAAATCTACCGGCAGTTTGCTACTCTTGTCGTCAAGGTACCGAGAACAAAGCTCATTACCATCCCCAAACGACTCAGATTATCCGTGACTGTTGCGTGGTGCAACCGCCATCCCGCCGGCAAACCCTAGCCAGATTTCTCGAGTGCACCGAAGGAGTGAGTCACGATGCTTACGCGTCTGTTATTGCTGTGCGTTGCGGGATTGATTCTGGTGGCAACGAGTGGGAGTTGGGCAGGGACCTGGCCGCAGTGGCGGGGTCCGAAAAACGACGGCCTGTCGCCCGCAACCGGTGTACCCGTGGAGTGGGGGCCCGAGAAAAACGTGCTCTGGAAATTCCGCCTGCCCGGACAGGGAGAATCGACCCCCTGCATCTGGGAAGATCAGATCTTTCTGACGTCCACAGCGGATAACGATGTCGTCCTGCTCTGCCTCGGTACAGATGGAAAGGAACGCTGGCGACGCACCATTTCCCATAGCGGCAGTGTACGCTATCGCAACCCCTCGGGCGTGCCGATCACCAACGCCTCCGCTTCTCCTTCGACCGATGGAAAGCATGTGTGGGTATTTGTCGGCGATGGAACACTGGCTTGCTACAGCGTCCACGGTGATCCAGTCTGGCGTAAAGACCTTCAGAAGGAATACGGTCGGTTTCGCATCCAGTTTGGCACGCATTGGACACCGGTTTTGTATAAGGGCACGCTTTATCTGCAAATCATGCATCGGGGCGCCCAGTTGCTCGTAGCGTTGGAGGCCCAGACCGGCCGAGAGAAGTGGAAGGTGGAACGTCCCGGCTATGGCCGAGGGGAAAGCCCAGACACCTACGCCTCGGCCGCCATTTGGGAAGGTGAGGGCGGACCATTGCTCGTTGCGCATGGCAATGACTATTGCACGGGGCACCGCCTGGAGGATGGAGCCGAAGTCTGGCGTGTGATGGGACTCAATCCCCGCGAGCGTCAGGATTGGCGCTTTGTTTCCAGTCCGCTCTTGTCGCCGGACTTGATTGTTGTGCCTTCCTGTAAGGATGGACCCACGGTGGCCTTCAATCCGGTCGGGGCTCGTGGCAAAATCGATGCGGGACACCCCGCGGAACTGTGGCGTCTTCCCGCGTCGACCACCTTCCGCACCCCGGACGTCGTCTCACCTGTCCGGGTCGGCGATATTGTTTACATGGCCGGTGACGGTCCCCTCCATGCCGTGGACGCCAAAACGGGCAAACTCCTGTATCGGGCAGACCTGACCAAGAGCATCCACCGCGCGAATCTGGTGGCTGCCGAAGGCCGCATCTACGTCGTGGCCGCCAACGGAGTCACGGATGTCGTCGCCGCCGGACCGACGTTCAAGAAGCTGGCTACTAACAAGCTACCTGACACCTTCTATGCCACTCCCGCCATCGCCGACGGCCGTATCTATCTCCGTGGCTTCGAGTATCTCTGGGCCATCGGTAATCAATAAGGCTTCCCTCCTGACTCATCGTAAAATCGAGACAGACAACGTTAATCGTAAAATCGAGACAGACAATGTTAACAGAGGGACATCGTTGACCAGGTGGGTGGTTGCAGGGTCTGGATAAGGATTCCCGGCCCCCAACACCCCCCGGCTTGGTCTGTTCAGTTCAATCCCTG
>Ga0209809_1003157_pt1 | contig 10724 bp, 9 predicted proteins | sample YNPMSTMetaG_FD_186172 | JGI IMG/M metagenome (GOLD analysis project Ga0209809, IMG submission 186172) | Anoxygenic and chlorotrophic microbial mat microbial communities from Yellowstone National Park, USA - YNP MS-T MetaG (SPAdes) (version 2) ... | reverse complement strand
TCAGCATAGATGATGTAACTATAAACTGGATTTTCTAAATCAGGTAAATAAGCTCGAGCAAAAAGTCCATTACTTACAGTTAAAAAATCAAAAACGAACCAGAAGCAAACTGAAATTAATATTCCATAGAAAGCTACTTTTTCATTTTTAGCAGCATAACTTCGCTGATGAAAACCTGGATCAACAAAGGTCCATAAACCAATGAAAAACCAAACTAAAAAATAACCAAAAGAAATGCCTTTGAAAGGTACAAGCAGTTCAGCTGGTAAATTTTCTTTAATAAAATTAAATGAACCAAAATTTTTTAAGCTGAAAAACAATAGAGCAAAAAATCCAGCAAACATTAAAACAAATTGATAGACATCAGTATAAATATCTGAACGATAACCAGCGAAAAAGAGATAAACACTCGAAAGAAATAGTCCAAGAACAATTCCTATCCAAATTGGAACCCCAAAAAACACATTAAAGATTACACCGGTCATCAAAGCATAAGGTGCAGGAGAAACAATCATTAATATAAAAAATGAAAGAATGATAGATAACTTTTTACCATAAACTTGTTCAATTCTTTCCGGAATTGTAGTGAGATTTGTATTTCTTATTTTCTTCGAGAAAAAAACAGCGAATAAAATTGCAAAAACATAATAAGGGAAGCCCTGAGTTAACCAAGAATTTATCCCATAACGATAAGTGAATTCCCCCACTCCAAGAATTCCGCCATACCAGGTTGCAACGGTGACCATTACAAAAAGCGGAAGATTTAAATTTCTTCCAGCAAGTAAAAAATCAAGCTTTGATGAATCAGATTTTCTTTTCGACCAAAAGCCAATTAATAAAAGAATAATCGCATAAAAAAGAATGATTAACTTATCAAGTGTGGAAAGATTAATCATAATTGAGAAAGTTTTTTGTTGATCGGATTAAAACAGCAAATCCATTCTTAACCATCAAACCGAAATTTTCTTTAATCGAAACATTACTTGTGCTTTCTCGCTGACCAAACATCAAAGTCTCATCTTTGAGTGGATATTTCAAATTTTCTGTCGTAATCTTAACTCTCGGATCAAAACATAAAATTGAAATCAGTTCATCTTTTTCTGATTTGAAAGAATTTTTACCAGTAACGAATTGCAAAGTTGAATAATTTTCAATCATTATAATCTGAAAATCTTTCACGAATTTGAGAACATTTGAAATATTGCTCAATGTGTGATCAAATCTTTTTCCTGTAAATCCTACAACAAAAACTTTATCGTACTTCAATTTCCGACAAAGTTTAAGTGCTTTTTCTAAATCTGTATCGTTTTGTCGGGAAAGTTTAATCACTTTTACATTTTTGCTTTTGTAATATTCCAAAACTTCTTGATTAACTGAATCAAGATCACCGATTATAAACTTTGGTAATTCTCCAATTTTGAAAGCAGAGTTTGTTCCACCATCAGCACAAATTAAGTCAGCGTCATATTTTGACTTTATTTTTTGATAAAGACTTTTTTTGATAGGTGAACCGTTGCAATAAACAATTGCTGATTTCATTTGAATTAATTTGAATGGTTGATTATCAAATTAGATTTGAATTCTGGACTTGATTAAAACTTTCAAAAAAATAAAGGGCTGTCTGAGTTGAAATAAATTTGAAATCTTTTGAGAAAAATTTAGACAGCCCTTAAAAATTTAATTATTTTCACCACCCTCAGATACTTGAGAAGAAGAATCATCTGACTTTTGAGATTTTCTTTCCAATCTTACTTTTTGAATTTCATTTCTGAGTTCCTGAGCCATCTTTCTCAATTCTTGCAAGGATTTACGCAGTCTGGTTCCCGCTGCATTTTTACCTTTGACAAAGAATTTTTCATAATCACCTTGCATTGAATCAATAAAGTTTTTTAATTCATCTAATTTGTTCATTGAAACCTCCAAATTTTTATTTTTTTATTAACATTTTGCACTAATATAAGCATAAAATTAAAGATTGCACTCTATAAGTTACCAATTTTTAACTTTTTTCAAGCTTTTTTTGTGTAATTTGACGAGGGTATCCATCATCTCTGGAATTCTTCCGTAAAGTCTTTTTAACTTTCTTGGTTTTCTTTTTGCCAGTGCATAGGAAGTTATAATTGGCATTGCAACAGTCGAATCAAGATAACAGACAACACTATCAGGCAATTTATTTGGATCAACTTTTCCCCAGCTCACTGCTTCCGATGGTGTCGCTCCAGAAAGTCCACCAGTATCTGGACGAGCATCCGTTACCTGAAGGAAATAATCGTGTCCTTTTTCATCAATTGCTAAGACTTCCTGAATTTGAGGTTCCGTTTGAAGCATAAAGTTCTTCGGTGAACCACCGCCAAAAATCATAACTGCACTTTTTCCGCCATTAATTTTAGCGTTTAAGACAATCGCTGCAGTCTCATTCACATCTCGACTTACATCAAATTTGAATTTATTTCCATGCAAAGCCATTGCTGCGACATTCATTCCAATTGAAGAATCACCAGGTGAAGATGTGTAGATCGGCACTTCGTACAAGTATGCATTAGATAGTATTGAATGATGAGGAAGTCCAAGAGCTTTTTCTCGTTCACAAACAAATTTTCCAAGATGATAATGAAATTCAGCAGTGCTCATCTCTTTTTGAAAGACTTCACTTCTGAGGACTTTTCGATAAAATGCATCCGTTGAGAGTAGAACTCTGTAGTCAAACAAAATGTCATAAATTCGAACCACTCCTTTTTCACGCAATTCTCTATCATCAACATTTGGAGTACCTTTGTGAAGGCTTAGTCCAAGACCAAAATGAGTATCGTGATAAAGATTTGCTCCAGTGCTTACAATCCAATCAACAAAACCAGCTTTAATCAATGGGACAACACAAGTTCCACCTAATCCAGCGGGAGTTAAAGCTCCCGTTAAGCTCATACCAATTGTTACATCATCTTCCAGCATTTTTTCTGTGAATAAACGACAGGCATCAGAAAGTCTTCCTGCATTGTATGCTTGAAAATAGTTTTCAACTAATTCTACCACACTGACATTTGGTTTAATTGGATTTGTATTGATTTTCTTTCCTGATAAGTATTTTTTCTTTGACATAATTACTCCTTTTTGTTCCAGTTTTTCTTCTAAAAATTAAATTGAATCAGCTACTATTTCAGCAATATCTTTAACCTGAACTTTATCAATTACATCTTTAGTTTTAACGCCATCTGTTAGCATTGTCATACAAAATGGACAAGCTGTTGCAATTGTATCAACATTTAGTGAGAGAGCTTCTTCTGTTCTTTCAATATTAATTCGTTTGCCTTCTTTTTCTTCTAAGAACATTCTTCCACCACCAGCACCACAACAAAAACCTTTATCTCGCGAACGGTTCATTTCTTTTAATTCAATTCCATTAATTGATTTCAAAGTTGTACGAGGTGAATCATAAATTTCATTGTAACGACCAAGATAACAAGAATCGTGATAAGTTAAAGATTTCTTTTCCGATTCTTTTAGGGTGATTTTTCCTTCCTTAACTAATAGTTCAATCAATTCTGTATGATGAATAACCTCATAATTTCCACCAAACTGAGGATATTCATTTTTAAGTGAATGATAACAGTGTGGACAAGCGGTAAGAATTTTTTTCACTCCATATTTTTCAAGTGTTTGAATATTCTCTTTCATTAGCATTTGAGCAAGGTATTCATTGCCCAATCTTCGAGCAGCATCTCCGTTGCACTTTTCTTCGTTTCCAAGAATTTTAAATTCAATTCCAGCAGTCTTAAGAATTTTTACAATCGAACGACTTACTTTTTTATATCTTTCATCGAATGAACCAGCACATCCAACCCAAAAAAGTAATTCTGGCGAATTATCCTGTGATGCAATTTTTACATCCAGTCCTTCGGCCCATTGAGCTCTTTCAGTGTAACTAAAAGCCCAAGGAGTGAAATTAGTTTCAAGATTTCTAAAAACAACATTCAACTCAGCTGGAAAATTTGCTTCGGTCAAGACAAGTCCTCGTCTTAAATCGACAATTGTATCGATGTGTTCAATCATAACTGGGCATTCGGTTACACAGGCATTGCAGGTCGTACAAGCCCAGATTTCTTCATCGGAAATATAATTGTGAATTAAAGTTTTTTCCTGAACACTCTGATCTCCAGAATAAAATGTTTTGTCATGAAGTCTCTGACGCACATCCATTATAATTTTTCTTGGTGAAAGTTTTTTGCCAGTAAAATTCGCCGGACAGGCGGCAGTACAACGACCACATTCAGTGCAAGTATATCCATCAAATAACTGTTTCCAGCTTAGATGTTCAACATCAAGTGCACCAAAAGTTGTCAGTGTTTCATCTTCAAGATTAATTGGTTTTAATGTATTCTTCTCAGGTTTTAGTTTGGCAAAAAATACATTTGGTATTGAAGTTAAAATATGAAGATGCTTTGAGTAAGGAAGATAATTCAGAAAAGTCAAGATTGTAATAATGTGTATCCACCAGAAATATTCGTAATTGATATAACTTTTTTTGATTTCAAAACTTTCTCTTATAAAATCGCTCACAAATCTAAATGAATAAATATCAGAATGGAGAGAGTGAATATTCTGCCCAAACATTGTAATAATTACAATCGAAATTAAAGTTAATATAAAAGCAGCATCAAAATTTCCATCTTTCTCAGTATGAAGTCTTTTTACTCTTACTAAAAATCTTCTAATGACTGCGATTAAAACTCCAAGCAGAACCAGAACTCCAAATAAATCCTGTGTGAAAGTGATGGCTGTATAAAGTCCACCTAAAAAATTAAAAGAAAATGATGGTATGAAACCTTGAACAATTGATTCAATTACAACTAACAAAAGAACACAAAATCCCCAGAAGATAAATGCATGCATCAGTCCCGCAATAGGTTCACGAAATAATTTTGATTGAGCGATTGCAACTACTAAGACATTTTTTAATCTCTCTGAAATCCTATCAAAACGATTTTCTGGTTTTCCAAGCAATAAACTTTTATAAAGTTTTTTTAAGCTTGAAAAGAAAATCCCAAAAGCAATGATAAGAACAATTGCGAAAATTAGTGCTTTCATAATCACCTCAATTTTTTGAAAGATGCTTTAAGAGAAAATCAATTGTTCGAGCTTTAACCTGTTCGAACTGTGGATTTGAACCCGCATATGGATGGACAATATTAAATGTATGCCCAGCAGAAGGAATTACAACAAGTTCAGTAAAATTTTTGTTGCTTGCTTCATAAAGTTGATAAGCTTCGCCTAAAGGCACTGTCAAATCCTGATCACCATGAACAATTAAAATTGGAAGATTTATTTTTGAAATGCAATTAAGAAGATTAAATCTATCTTTGTTTTGTTCAAAGTCATCGAGCATAACTTTGTTCAGTCTCATCACCTGATTAGTTCGAGTATTTACAACTTCGAGGTAACCTTGCTTTCTCCACAATTCGATTTGATGTTTTGTGTATCTTTCAAATGTTGCAATTGTACCCCAAAGTGCAAGTGCTTTTACATTTATGTTTTTGTGCTTTTCAATTGCCTCTTTTGTTTGAATTAAAGCGATTGCCCCACCTCTCGAGTGACCAATCAATCCAATTGAATTTTTTCTTCCATCAAAACCGAAGCCACCATTATTGTAAAATTCAATTAATTCATCAAGTTCTGAGACTTCAAGAGATATTGTATTGTTTGCAAATTTCTCAAGCTCAGTAAACTCATAGGGATTTTCTCCAATACCATTATGAGAGAAATTGAAAGTAACAACGAGTAAACCATTATCTGCAAGTTCCTGAGCAAAAAATGGAACATATCCCCAATCTTTAAATCCTTTAAATCCATGAATAATAAAAACACACGGCAAATTTTCAGGATTTTCATTATAAAAGATTGTTCCTCTAATCAAATTATTTTTCGAAGTGACAAACTTGAAATCTCTTTTCATATAAATCTTGCAAAAGTTTTTTCAAATTTAATAACGAGGTCACTAAAAACAAGGAAATTTGTGGTGGTGAGATATAAGAGAAGAATTTTAGATTAATTAACTTTCAAAAGTACTTAAAGAAGTGCAATCGGAGTTACAATAAGAACTCTCCAAATAATATATGAAATTCATAGTCTATCCTGTCGTGACCAATTAACATATTCCTGAGCATCTTCATTATTCCACAATCCTTTACCAAGCCTGTAAAGTTTTTTCGGTCAAGTTCTCTTTTATGTCCCTTCTTCTTTAGTTTAATTCGATGTATAAGTCTTTCCAGTAGTTTTAGTTGTTGATCTGATGTTAGCTTATCTATTTCTTTTTCAATCTTAGTCAAAGTTTTATTCTTTTGCCCAGCAGTAATCTTTGCGAAAGAGATTCATTTTTATTTGATTAATTCCTCATTAAAAATTATAATTACATAAAGAAAATGGAATTTTGAATGGCTGACAAACCAAAAATTCTTTATATAGAGGATAACTTAGACACACAGGAATTAGTAAAAATTTTCCTTCGCCAGATAGCAGATGTCGATACCAGTGTTAATGCTGAAAATATCCTGCAAAGATTAGCTGAAAAAAATTATGATTTAATTCTTCTTGATATTAACCTGCCAGGAAAAATCGATGGAACAGACGCCATCAAATTAATACGAAGAGATGAAAGATTTAAAGATATTCCAATAATTGCAATAACTGCTTACGCAATGATTGGCGATAGAGAAAAATTCCTGAATATGGGATGTAATGAATACATATCGAAGCCGTTTTTCCGTGAAGAATTATTAAACAAAGTTCAAAGTATTCTTAACCAAAAACATCAAAAATAATTTTCACATCAATTGCAAGAATTAAAAGGGCGAATAAAATTTTTAGAAGTCTAATATTAGATCTGTGAGTAAAATTTGCTCCCCACTTAGCTGAAATAAATGTTCCAACCCCAGCTGGAATTGCCGCTAATAGAAAAACAAATCCGATTGTAAATGGATAATTAAGCTCAAGTTTTAATCCATTATAAATGTAAGATATCGTCGCTGATAAAGCGGAAAAAATTATAATGAGGTTGCTCGTACCAATTGATTTTTTGAATTTTAATTTGAAAATGTAATGAAGAACCGGGACAGCGATGATTCCACCACCAACACCTGCAAAAGCTGAAAGAGAACCAACAATAATTCCAAGTAGTGGAGCCAAATAATACGAATACTTCCATGTATCATCTGAATTATGGTCATCTGAATTTCTGTCTGTTAATAATCGAATTGTCACAAGAATTAGAACAAAAGAAAAAATAACTTTTAGTGTTCTTGCATCGAGTCTAATCGCGATAAATGAAAGCAAAAATCCCGATAAAACAGCAAACGAACCAACAAGAATTCCCATCATTACATCAATGTTTTTGTTTTTCAAGTGAGTAAATGCACCAGAACTCGAAGCAAGAACTGAAGCAAATAGACTTGTTCCAATTGCGAACTTTGGAATTAAATCGTGCGGAAAGTTATGCAGACCAAAAAGAAAAAGAAATGATGGAACCATTACCACTCCACCACCTATTCCAAAAGCACCAGCGACAAATCCTACAAAGAGACCAAGAATTAAATAACCAATTATTACAAGTAATGTGGTCATTTGATCGACAAGATTTTGTTATAAAGATTTTTATTACTCAAAAGTGAGATGGCAACCTTCACATCTTCATCAAATTGTTTAAGTGCTTTCATTTGCAAATCTGAATTTTTAAGTTGATTGGCTATTTCACCAACAAGATACGAATAGACAGCTTCTTCGTGAGATAAAACTTCCGATTTGAGATTTAAATCAGTTTGGTCATTTAATTCTTTAAGTGCATTTAAAAGCTTCTTCTGATTTCCATTATTCTCAATTTGCTTGATCAACTCTTTCAAACCTTTTTTATAAGAAGGTTCGTAATTGAACTTTACTTTTTCCAGATATTGTATAAATCTCGTAATTAATTGATTGCGATCAATCTCATTTACATCAAAGTTTTTATCAGGTAAGATTTCTTCAGAAACAAATTTAAAAAACATTCCTTTGTTCAATAGCTCAGTAAGAACTTCTGGCTTTCCATTGTGCTTGACGATTGTATCTGGAGTAACTCCACCATCACCATAAACTTTTCTTTTGTTTTTAGTGAAAAAGACTTTTGTCGAGTCTGATTTTGTCTTAATCACATCATCAATTTGATTAAGGTAATCTAATTTTTGAATACATCTTCCACTTGGAGTGTAATATCTTGCCGTAGTTAATTTGAGACTTGCACCATAAGGAAGTGGAATGACCGTTTGAACCAAGCCTTTACCAAATGACTTCGCACCAACTATAACTCCTCTGTCCAGATCCTGGATAGTTCCAGCTACAATTTCACTCGCTGAAGCTGAATTTTCATCAATTAATACAGCGAGAGGTACATCACCGAGTTGTGGAGTTGTTCTTGAGTAAAATTCCTGTTTTGATTCTTCAGATCTTCCTTTTGTAAATAAGATTAATTCACCTTTTGGAACGAAAAACTCAAGCAACTCAATTGCTGCTTGCAATAAACCGCCTGGATTACTTCTTAAATCAAGTATTACGCCTTTTAAGTTTCCTGAACTTTTTGCTTCTTTTATCTTTTCAAAAAATTCTTCACTTACTCTTTTAGAAAACCTATCAAGTTTAATGTAATAAATTCCATTTCCTTCATCGACAAAATTTGCAAGCGAGACATTCTGAACTTTTATTTCCTCTCTGATCAAATGAAATTCAAGAATTTTATTTTCACCCGGACGTTTGATTTTAAGTTTTACTTCTGTTCCAGGCTGACCACGAACTTTGAAAGTTAGTTTATTAATATTTTGTGGAGTAACTTCTTCATCATCAATTGAAAGAATAATGTCGCCAACTTTTATTCCCTGTCTCTGTGCAGCATAACCTGGCATTACTTCCATTACAACAAGTTCACCACCTTTTGAATCAATTAAAATTCCAATTCCACCATATTTGCCCGTTGTAAGTAAATCAATTTCCCCTTTCTCAGTTTCATCGAAGAAATTCGAAAATGGATCAAGGCCTTCCAGCATACCGTTAATTCCACGCTTCATTAAATTTTTCGGAGAAACATCATCGACATAATTTGAAACAATTTCTTTGTAGGTCGAACCAAAAAGCTCGATGCTTCTCATTATTTCAAAGTATTCATCATTCTGAATGAGAATAAATCCCGTGACAAACGAGAAAATCAGAATCAAATAAATGTAAGTTCTTCTCATAACAATCCTTTCAAGCTAATTAATTTGTCTGTAAAAATTTGAACGATTTGTTTGTGAATCTCATCTGGAGAACCAAGTCCATTTATAACTTTAAATCTTTCCGGTTCTCGTTTCTGAATTTCCAGATAACCTGAACGAACTCTTTCAAAAAACTCTTTGCCCTGAGATTCAATTCGATCTGGAGAAAGATTTCCAAGTTTTTTTCTGCGTAAAGATTCCTCAAATGGAATATCTAAAAAGAATGTTAAATCAGGAACACAATCATCAATAGCAAGTCGATGAATTGCATAAACATCCTCAAGGTTTATATCTCTTCCAGTTCCTTGATAAGCGGTAGTCGAATCATGAAATCTATCTGAAATTACAATGTATCCTTCTTGCAATTTTGGTAGAATGACTTCTCGGACAAGTTGAGCACGACTGGCAGAGAAAAGAAAAATCTCACATTCTTTAACCATATTAAAATATTCTTTTGAAAGTAGGATTTCTCTAATTTTTTCTGATAGCTTTGTTCCGCCAGGTTCTCGAACGACAATCACTTTGAAATTCTGTTCGGTAAGATATTGCTCAAATAATTTTATTTGAGTCGTTTTACCGGAAGCATCAATTCCTTCAAATGTTATGAACATAAATCACTTTCTAATTATTAGTTTAAATTTCTTTGGGAAATAATCTACCACTTTTACACCATAAGGCAAATTGAATTCTGGTTTAATTTCTTCTTCACTCAACTCTGAGTATTTTTTGAAATCAATAAAAACTTTAATCGAATCTGATTGAAGATTCCCGAGTACATTAATTCCACCTCTCAATTTCAAATCTACAAATGAAGGCAAAAGGATTACATCTTTGCCTTTTGGAACATTGATTAAATCAACAGCGACTTTCTCAAGATCTTTGTCTACAACTTGTTGAACATCTAAATAAATTTTTACAGGAATTTTTTCATAAACCAGAAGATTTGAAAGTGTATCGACAATTTTTGTTTCAATAGCCACTGGTTCAGATAATTGATGAACTTCGACTGTCTCTGTTGGTAATGAATCGATTTTTGCTAATAATTTTCTTGAACCTCTAATTGTAATTGACTCAGGTTGAAGATTAACTGGAGATGCAAGAATAAAACCTTCTTTAAGTGAATAATTCAATCGAGGATAAATTTTGATTCTTTTTTCTGAAGCTAAATTAAAACTCAAACTTATTAACTCAGGTTGAATACTAATTATTTTTACATCAGAAGGAAATCCAAGCAAATCATTAGTTATGTTTTCGGTTCGATAAACAAAACTATTAATTGGTTCTTTAATTCTGATTGTGAAATTATTTTCTTGAAAGTATTTTATTTTTAATAAACTCCAACCTGGTGCTTTTAAACGTATTTCAAGTTTATCGGGGAAATCTCCTTCGACGGCAAAATCTTTTTCAGGCAAAATAATACGAACAGGAACTTGAAGTGTAATTACATATTCTTCACTT
>Ga0209809_1003154_pt1 | contig 10730 bp, 10 predicted proteins | sample YNPMSTMetaG_FD_186172 | JGI IMG/M metagenome (GOLD analysis project Ga0209809, IMG submission 186172) | Anoxygenic and chlorotrophic microbial mat microbial communities from Yellowstone National Park, USA - YNP MS-T MetaG (SPAdes) (version 2) ... | reverse complement strand
AGATCCTGCGGACGCTGGGTTTCGAGGAAGATACCTCGGGCCCCTCGTACCGTACGTTGCGCGTGGATCTGACGGCGCCCCTCGAGACCATCCGCAAGCGGTTGGACGGGAAATGGCGCAATCAATTGAACGCGGCCGGCCGCAACGGATTGGAGATCCGGGCAGGCAACGACACGCGGCTGTTTCAGGAGTTCCGCACGCTCTATGACGAAATGATGAGCCGTAAGAGGTTCGAGACCAGCGTGGATGTGGCCGATTTCGCGCAGATGCAGGAGCAGCTCCAGTCGCACGAGAAATTGCGCGTGGCCCTGGCCACCCGTGCGGGCCGTTCTCACGCCGGCCTGGTGGTTACCGGCCTGGGCGAAACCGGGATTTATTTGCTCGGAGCCACTGGCGAAGAAGGGCTCAAAAGCAAGGCGTCCTATTTGCTTCAGTGGCAAATGATCGAACACCTGAAGTCGGCCGGTTGCCGCTTTTACGATCTGGGCGGGATTAATCCACAAACCAACCCCGGCGTCTACCATTTCAAATCCGGCATGGGAGGGGAGGAAGTCGTTCAACTGGGCCGGTTCGAGCGGGCCCCTTCGGCAGCGCGCCGCAAACTGTTGCATTGGGCCGAAAGGTTTCAACGCCTGTGGCGACGCTGGCGAATCCGCATTCGTGCCTGAACGATCCGAAATCCTTCATGGAAGGGCCTCAGCCAACGGCGGGAGCCGACCCGGTCGCGTTGACGATTGTGATCGTCAATTGGAACGGGGGCGAGAATTTGCTCTCCTGCCTCCGCTCCATTCGCGCCAGTCGAACCACTTTCTCGGTCAAGGTCGTGGTGGTGGACAACGATTCCCGAGACGGCAGTCGGGAGCAAGCGGCGGCCGAGTTCCCTGAGTTTTTGGTGTTGAACACCGGGGCGAACCTCGGCTTCGGACGCGGCAACAATTTTGCCCGGCCCTATGTGGACACACCGCTGGTATTGTTCCTGAACCCGGATACGGAGCTGTTCCCAGATACACTGGAGAAAGCGGTCCATTCGTTGCTGAGCCGCCCCACGGTTGGCATGTTGGGCTGTCAAATGCGTTACCCGGATGGCACGGTGCGGGAACTGGGGCTGCAATGGTTTCCCACGCCGGGACGGGTTTTTCTGGAGCTTTTCTTACCGTCGCTTCTGCGCCGGAGGTCTCTGGCCCGCTGGGTGCCGCGACAGGATCCGCACCGCAGCGGAGCGGTCGAGAAGCTGTACGGCGGCTTCCTTTTGATTCGAAAGCCCGTGCTCGATGCCGCAGACTGGTTCCACGAGCGCTATTTCATGTACGCCGAGGATGTGGACCTGTCCCACACCGTGCAAGCACTGGGCTGGGAGCTCTACTACGACGCGGATTGTGCCATCGTGCATGCCTGTGGTGTCACCAGCCGCAAAGCCCCCAGCGGGTTCTCCGTTCTGATGAAACAGCGTTCTATCCGGCAGCTGATCGAGAAGTATCAGGGGCGCTTTGCCGCACAGCGGTACCAATGGGCCGTGGGATTGGCCGCTGGCCTCCGGCTTGTGGGTCTGAGCCTGGCGCGAAGGATGGGGATCGGACCAGCGACTGCTCCGGACCGGTTGGAGCATGCCTGGCACGGAGTCTCTTGCTTTGGGAGTGGGCCTGCAAGGGACGTGAGGCTAGTATTCCTGGTGCACCAGACTGCCGGGACACTCCAGCCCTGATGGGTTTTTCCAAGCAGGACCAACGTTCATGACTTTTTTAGCGTTGGTGTTTTTGCTGGCCGCCACGGTGGCCATCTGGGTGCTGCCGCGGGCATGGGCCCCTGTACCGCTGCTTGCAGGCGCCTGTTACATGACCCTGGGCCAAGGGATTGAGGTGGCAGGCCTCAACTTTCCCATCATCCGGCTTTTGCTACTGGCCGGCGTGGTTCGGGTGCTGGTCCGGGGAGAACGCCCCGCAGGGGGCTGCTGGGCATGGACAAACTGTTCCTGGCCTGGGGTGCTTGGGCTCTGGTTGCCAGCGCCTCCCACGAATCCCCGGGCGCAACTTTCCAATTCCATCTGGGGATGGTCTATGACGCCTTTTGCATCTACTTTCTGACCCGGTGCTTCTGCCAAACCGAGGAAGACCTCTACCGATTGGTTCGCGTCAGTGCCTGGATTTTGGTCCCGGTTGCCGCCGAGATGGTGTTCGAACAACTGACCCAGCAAAGTCTGTTTGGCCATGTTCGGCGGAGTTCCCGACGAGCCGGCCATACGCAACAACCGGGTTCGCTCGCAGGGACCATTTGCTCACGCCATTCTGGCCGGGACGGTCGGGGCCGTGTGCATCCCCATGATGGTCGGACTGTGGCGGCGGCATGCGGTCTCGGCCAAGGTCGGATTGGCCGCCTGCAGCTTGATGGTCTTGGCCTCTGCCTCCAGCGGTCCGTTGATGAGCGTGATCTTCGGCCTGTTCGCCTTGGTGCTCTGGCGTTGGCGACATCTCACCCATCAAATGCGCGTGGCGGCTGTGGTCGGATACATTCTCCTGGAACTGCTGATGAAGGCTCCGGCGCACTATCTGATCGCCCGGATCGATCTGACCGGAGGTAGTTCCTCCTATCATCGTGCGGCATTGATCGAGGCGGCTCTTCAAAATCTCAAGGACTGGTGGTGGGCGGGCACGGATTACACGCGGCACTGGCTACCTTATGGAGTACCTTGGAGCGAGGACCATGTGGACATCACGAACCATTACCTGGCCCAGGGGGTGCGGGGAGGGCTGCCGCTCCTGGGGCTGTTCATCTCGCTCCTGTGGAGTGGATTTCGCTACGCAGGCCAGGTTGCTCGGAACCTGCGAGGATGGGACACGGAACGGGAGTTCTTCACTTGGACCATCGGCGCCGGGCTATTTGCCCACGCGGCCAGTTGTGTGTCGGTTGCGTACTTCGACCAGTCGATCCTGTTCCTTTATTTGACACTGGCCATGACTGCGACACTGCGGGTCGCCTGGGCCGGCGTCCCATCCTACACAGCGGCGCCACAAGAGGAGGGAACCCCTCCAATGACCGGTCCGGCGCCGTGGCGGCGCCGTGGGCATGGACCCCGCCCCAGCCGTTGCCGGAATCTGGGCAGTCGCTGCATCCGGGGCAACCGGCAGTACAGACGCAACAATCACCGCCGATTTAATGAACCCCGGCACGCAGAGTGCTCAATCCAGGGGGACACATCATGGGCTTATCGGGAATGGGGCGAAACAAGCGGAATAGAGCACGGTTACGGATAGCGCCCAGATGCGTGGGGCGATGGGCCGTGGGGATCGGGGCCCTGCTACCGCTGGCGCTGGCGGCGAGCGTCGTGCGTGTGCCGCAAGACCACCCGACCGTTCAGGCCGCCCTGAACGCCGCACAGCCCGGAGATGTGGTGCTGCTCTCTACGGGCGTCTATCCGGAAATGGTGGCCACGGTTCGCGGGGGGACGGCCGAGCGGCGGATCGTCCTGGACGTGCAGGGACAGGCCACCCTCCGACAATTGAATTTTCGTCACCTGTACGTGACGGTGCAAAACGTCCATTTCACCGGGGTCACCCAGGCTTATTCGCGCCTGGTCTATTTCGACCACGGCGGCCACTTCGGCATCCTGTCCAACTGCGTGTTGGACGCAGCGCTGGCCCTGCGGGTGTACGGAGTCGAATGGCGGGCGCCGCGGACCAAGCCCTTTGGGGAAGGAGAAACCGCCAGCCATTGCCTCATCGTCAGCAACGAAGTCCGCAATGTGCTCGGCATCACGATGCTTTCCGTCATGGGCGATTCCAATTGGGTCATAGGCAATTTCGTCCGGGACGGCGGTGCGGTGGATTTCTTTCGGCTGTTCGGTCGAAACAATTACCTTGGCTACAACGTGTGCTCCAACAACTACCTTTGTTCCGGGGTGGGAAACCACCCGGACTTTATTCAGACCTTCGGAAACAACGGAGACGGAAGCATGGGGCATGTCATCGAGGGCAACTGGGTCATCCGTATCGAAGGCGGACAGCTTACCCAACTCGAGGGCAACCTCGTGCCCGAGATTCGCGACTGGACTTTCCGCAACAACGTGTTTGTGGATATTGCGTTGCAGGCCAGTTGCACCATCCCGGAGGTCAAGTACTACAACAACCTGTTTTTCCGCTGCAACAAGACTAACAAGGGTCACGCCTTGACTTTTGGCATGCGATACTATGCCACCACTTACAGCGGCCAAAGCGGGACCAACTACGCCCACGGCTGCCAGGTCATCAACAACATCTTGCTGGATTGCGGCGATGACCGAATACCGTCGGGTGGTACGGATTCGACCAGCGCCTGACCAACATCGTGGCCGACTACAATTACGTGGCGAAGGCCGGCTTTGCGCCGGTGGACCAGGACCGGCTCCAGAGACCCGTGGGCAACCCGGGCGGTTGGGCCACCTAGGGGGCTAGTGGGAACCGAACGGGATCAATGGTGGCGATCCGCGGTTCATGGATTTGCAGCGGCTGGACTTTCGCCTGCGCAAGGGCAGTCCCCTGATCGGCCGCGGCCTGAACCTGCGGCAGTCGTTCGGCACCGACATCCTCGTTCGTGCCCGAGGTGCGGTTTGGGATATCGGTCCCTACGCGTTCCGCGCCCCGCCCCCCCCAACGGGAAGTGCCTCCCCCGAGCGTGTTGCGGATCTTGACTCGTGCGCCCTGACGGACTCCCGGGTCGGTCCCGACTGGGCCGTTCAGTGAGAGAAACGCATGATGGTTCGGCGCCTGCCACCGGCCGCAGGCCCGGGCTGCTTCAACGCCAAACGGTCCCTGGAAATCCTGGGATTGTCCGGGATTCCGGACGGCCGTCGCTTGGCAGACTTCAGGTCGACCTTCGGCTTGGGCGGGGGCAAGGCCAACGGGTCATTTCAGCGACAGCCGGCCGAAGAGTGACGCGAAGAGTGCACGCAGCGGCCGGCAGGCAGGAGAGTCCAGATTCAAGAGCATTTGACCCACGAGCCAAGAACACGCGCCTATCAAAAGCATCGCATCGGCCCCATGAATGTGCAGCCTTCATCGCACTCTGTCGCGACAGGAACCAGGACGGTTCCAACGGATGTGTTGGAACCGTCCGGCTCTGTTCAATTTGTGGTGGTCGACTCGTTCGAGGCGGCGGGAATGGACGCCGCTGAGTGGAATCGTGCCGTCGAGCGATTGGGCAGGCCTGTGTACATGACCTGGCATTGGCTGCGCATCTGGTGGCAGTTCTACGGGCAGAGGGATTCCCTGCGGATCTTCGTCTTTCGGGAGGGCGGAGACATTGTCGGCCTCTTGCCATTTTATGTGAGTCAACTCGGATTAAGTCCCTTGAGCGTTCAAGTGGCCCGGCTGGTGGGAGCCAATATCCCTCCCAAAGTGTTCGATCCCCCCTGGCCAGAGGGCACGGACGCACCTGTCTGGCACGGGCCGTCACCACGCTGATCCAGCGAGATGGTTGCGATTTGGTCAGCGTTGGGCCGGTCCCCACCGCGTGGGCTGACACGCATCAGCCGGAGACCGACCTATCCGGGCCACCTCCCGGCTGGGTCGCGCAACGACAGCGAGCCGGCGTGTATACTACACTCGATCTGCCGGAGTCGCTCGAAGCCTATTTGGACACACTGGGGAAAAACGAACAAAAGAACCGTCGGAAGTACGAACTCCGTCTTCTGCGGAAGGATTACCCCGTGCGGGTTGAGACCCTTCGGGAGCCCTACGCCGCGGTGCAGGCCGCGTTCGAACGGTTTGTGGAGCAGCATACGCGGCAATGGCAGGCGGAAGGGCAGCCCGACCATTTTGGAGCCTGGCCACGAGCCCTGGAATATCATCGTGCCTTGCTGCCCGCTATGGTGGCTGAAGGTCGCGCGCGGCTGATGGAAATCTGGGCCGGAGAGACAATGGTGGCCGGCCAATACGCATTCGCCCACGGCGGCCGCTGGTTTTGGGAACTACCGAGTCGGGCTATCGGGAGCCAATGGCATCGCTACAGCTTGGGCCCGACAGCGCTGGTGGTCATGTTCGGGGAAGCGATCAAGGAGGGAGTGCGACGGATCGAAGGCGGACTGGGTCACTACGACTACAAGCTGCGCCTCGGAGCCCGCGAGCATCCGGTTTGCAATCTCTGGTTTCGCTGCTCGGGCGGGGTAGGACTGCGGGTGCGGCTCGGATGCCTCCTCGGCCTCCAAGAGGCGCTGCGTTGGACACTCCACAAGCTTTGGTATCGCCGTATCCAGCCCCGGCTGCCACCGCGCTGGCGCCGACCTCAATCCAAACTCTGGCTACGCCATGATTTCTGAGCGGTTCAGACAGTTTCGGGTCGCTACCTGGCCCTTGGCCAGACCCGCCCTCGGTCTCAGGACCATACGGATCGGCCTTTGCCTGAGCCTGTGGTTGTGTGCTCGGGCAATGGGGGCCGAGTATTGGGTCGCCCCGGACGGAGACGATTCCGGCCCTGGGACATCCGACCAACCGTGGCGCACCATCCAGCAAGGTGCCAACAGGGCGCAGCCGGGCGATGTGATTCGTGTCAGAACCGGCACCTATCCCGAGCGTGTCACCACGGTCCGCGGAGGAACGAGCGAACAGAACCGCATCGTCTTCGAAGCCGTGGGCCTGGTCGTGATGCGCGGCTGGGTCATCAACCATCCCTATGTTTCCGTTCGGGGTTTCGACATTACGGGACACTCGGCTCCTTCCAACCTTGAGGCGTACGTTCGTGTGAACAATGGCGGTTCGTATTTTGAACTGACTTCCTGCGTGATTCGAGACGGCATGGCCATCAAAGAGAATCACATGATATTTCGATCACCGAACCGCATCGAGGCAGCAGCCGGCAACTTTCTGGAGGCGGGTTTTCAGGTAGGGCAGACGATTTCCGTGTGGCGCGGGACCAACATCGCGCTAAGTAACCGGCTCTCGTAGGTCATCGCCAGCGTGGAAGAACATGCGCTTACCATCGTTGGGACCAACGTGGTGGACGACGGTCCGAAGCCGGCCTACATCACCGGATCCGCGAATTACGGGCTTCTGTTGGGCTCGGGGACCTAGGGCTGCCTCATCCGGAGCAATCGGTTTAGCAACCTCTCCTATCGATATGTCTTCATCCAGGGTTTGGATCATCTCCTCGAATGCAACGTCTTCGATCGCAACAACGGCTGGGATCTGCTTTTCTGGAGCGGTACCAATCATGTCGTACGAATCAATCTTTTCATCAACTTGGGCTGGGGTGTCTATGAGCCTTCGCCCGATGTGTTCGACAACTGGCCGGTACGGTACGAAAACATCCATTTCACCCACAACATGGTGGTGAATATAATCGGCGTGATCAACGCTCAGAAACGGAACGCCACAGCCAGCGGACCCCTCTACATCCGCCACAACGTGTTTGTGGACGTGGGATGGCTCGGGCTGGTCATGCCCAATTGCGTTATTGAACACAATACTTTCCTGCGGGTCGCCAAACAGGGGAATGTTGCGGTGCAGGTGGAACGACATCCCCTGATTATCAACTCGGACAACTACGCAACGAACTGCATCGTGCGGAACAACGTGTTCGTGGACTGTGGCCAGGCCACGGGCCAGGTGCGGCCGGACCAGGTGGGCTGGTACCGGTTCACCGGCCCGATAGACTCAGCGCTGGTGGAGGGCAATTTTGTGGCCGGAGGGCCGCCCGACTTCGCGCCAAAGACATCTTGGCCCGAATCGCCCGCGTTAAACGGAGGCGATCCGGGCTTCCTGAACATTGACGATCCCTTGGGCCCGGACGGTTGGCCCTTCACGGAAGACGACGGGTTGCAGTTGCGACCGGATTCCCGGTTGATCGGTGCGGGCGCGGGAGGAGCGATCCCCGGCGCGTATGGACCGGTCAACCTTCCGCCGGTGCAACTGGAAATTGCGGCTGGGGAAAGTCCTGGGCAAATCCGGTTACAATGGCCCGTGCAGCCCGCGGCATGGAGAATGGAGACTGCCACCAGCCTGCAAGGGCCATGGGACCAGCTCACCAACTCGCCCAGCTTGCGGGGCAATCGCTGGGAGATCCTGCTCGAAGCTGATCAACCGGCCCGGTTTTTCCGACTGCGACGCTAGCGGGGAGTTGAGAAAGTGGTGTTTTCGAAAAACGACCCTCGCTTTTTCCGGGAAATTCCGATGTCGCTTGCGGGAAGGAGCCTCTCTGAGTAGCCAGGAAGGCCGCAAATGCAACGGACCTTGGCTGAAATGAAGCAGACGGAATGGCGTTTAACCGCAGACAAGACCTCGTACGGTGGAGATGGCGAAGCCCTCTTGCCGGAGCTGGCGCCAGCTTCGCAACTGGCCCGGTTGTTGGCCCGTGCCCGCCGTTTGGAAAGCGGCCGATTGCCTTGGTGGGGCGGGCTTTGTTTGGGCCTTTACCGCTGCCGCTTTTTGCGACCGATCCTGCGCGCACTTGTCGAAAGCCTCGAGGGCGGAAACCGCTTGTCGCCGACCTGGCGCGCGATTGCCCAGCAGTACTACAGTGTCTGCATTGGCGCCTACACGTACGGACCGGGATTGCGCCCCGGCGATTTCCCGCCGGGCACCACCGTGGGACGCTACTGCAGCATTGCGCACGGTCTGCTCGTCTTGCGGCGTAATCATCCCACGAGCTTTGCCTCCCAGCACCCTTTCTTTTTTGACGCCGTGGTGGGCTTGTTGCGTAAGGATGCCGTGGAACAGCCGGAAGCCAATCCACTCACCATTGGCCATGACGTGTGGATCGGTGCCCGGGTGATCATCCTGCCCGGCTGCCGCCGGATTGGGGACGGAGCAGTCGTAGGGGCGGGATCGGTGGTGACGCGCGATGTGCAACCGTTCCAGATTGTCGCCGGAAGTCCGGCCCGCGTGATTCGCCCTCGCTTTGCGCCGGAAATCGAGGCCCTAGTGCGGGCTTCTGCCTGGTGGCAGCGCTCTTTGGAGGAATTGATACCCCAGCTGGCCCTCTTCACCCAGCCCCTAACCCTGGAGCGTGCCCGGAGGCTGTGCGAGTTGTTTGGTTAATGGTTGGGTCCTGCGCCCAGGGGTTGTGCTGAACGCGGTCTTGATGCTTAGTAGTCAGGGGAAGTTCTTGAGTTCGTTGGGATCCTCGGCAACTGGCCCAGAGAAACGGTGCTGCAGTCCCGCAATCTGTCAAGGCCGACGCCTTATGGCTCGATGATCTGGAGCGACGCAGTTTCCGCCGCATTCGGCCCGAAGTGCACCGGCCGATTGGCATGAGTCCGGAGCGAGCGAGCTCCTTCATGCTCCACGGAGGAAGCGGACCGAATGCAAGTACGTCCGCGGGCTTCGCAAACTAAGCAAAGCGGACTGAATGTTAAGTAGGTTAGGCGACCTCTTCCATTATCGTGATAGGAGAGCTGAATCAGCTTTGGTCCTTTCAACGCGAAAGCCTTTAAGAGTCACAACTCGTAGGCAACAGTCTTGAACCAGCGAGGACCTCTATGGCAAACGACAATATGACTCAGCAAGAGCAGCGTATGGTCAGAAGCCCAATGTCTGACACATCCCGCGACCGGGAGCCAGTTCGCCGCGCACGGACACCAGTTGAAACGGGCTGGCTGATCATGCGGGAAAAAGATGAGCACGCTACTTGTAGACAGGTTCGGCGTCTTTCCTGGAGCGGCCGACTGTGGTTAGGTGGCAAAGTCGCGCGCGATACGTGGACGTTGCGTGGGAATTTCTGGTACGATTTTGTACGTGTGTGGAAATACAGCAGTGCAATATGGACGGGCAACAGTCAGGCAAAACTGGCAGCCTTGCTTGGTCACGATGGCGGCACACGGAATTGAGAAGGGGCGGAGCCTGCCCGCGCCACGTCCGGGTTTTGGGAGAGAATTGATTGAGCTGCTCTTGTGCAGATTGGAGCGATATTTGGTGCTTTTCGGCCCTGACCGCGTAAGGCGCGCTGATGTAGACGCTTTACGCGCTTATAGGGACTTTCATGCTGGGCGCGGGATTTCGGACCCCGCCTTGGAGACCAGGCGTGCCCGGCTCGAGTGCGTCTGCGACTCGGCAGAAAAAGACCGTGGGTTGAAGCTGGGTGGAGTTGCCGTAATTCGCCGAGAGCAGTTTCTAGAGGATGCTCGAATTGATGTGACACGGTTTTTTGCATCCCGGCACAGCGTCCGGGAGTGTTCGGATCACCCGGTGAACATTGGTGACATCGAAGCGGCTGTTAGGTTGGCGATGTACACGCCGTCCTGCTGCAACCGACAAGCGGCACGAGTGTGGTGGGTGCAGGAGCGTGATCGGATTCAAGGCGTACTTACAATCCAAGAAGGAGCGCGAGGATTCAAGGAGCAGGTTCCAATGGTGTTGGTTGTCACGGCGGATCTGGCATGCTTCCAATCCGCTGGCGAAAGGTATCAAGCGTGGATAGACGGCGGGCTGTTTGCGATGAGCCTGGTGTGGGCTTTGCACTCGCGCGGGCTGGTTTCCTGCATGCTAAACTGGTCGAAACGAAAAGAGAAGGACCGAGAACTGCGAGCCTATCGTGGAATTCCGCAGAGCGAAAACATCGTAGTGTTAATCGCGGTCGGACATCCGCCTCCGACATGGCGTGTTGCGGTTTCTGCACGACGGCCGCTCTGCGAGGTGCTTAGCAGGCTGTTGAAAAAGTCCTAGGAAATGAACAATCATGGTCGTGGGAGCGTCTAAGAGGCATGCGTGGAACGCCTCAAGCCCAACCGGAATTTCTGACCGTGCTAAACCTCAACGCGGCCGTGCCGG
>Ga0209809_1003148_pt1 | contig 10739 bp, 14 predicted proteins | sample YNPMSTMetaG_FD_186172 | JGI IMG/M metagenome (GOLD analysis project Ga0209809, IMG submission 186172) | Anoxygenic and chlorotrophic microbial mat microbial communities from Yellowstone National Park, USA - YNP MS-T MetaG (SPAdes) (version 2) ... | reverse complement strand
CCCTCAAGCCCATCCTACACTTCACTTCGCTACCCCTAGGATCGTGGGAGGGGTGGAAGACGGGCTTAGGTCCTTATCCTGGTGAGGGGCCGAGGTGCGCTAATGTGCGCTTTTGCTAACCAGGTGGAAGCCTACCTGGAGCGGCAGGGGGTACAGGCAAGGGAAGCGGAAGAGAAGACCCGGAGCTACCGCTCCACGGACCTGCGTAAGCGCCTGGAGGAACGCAGGGGATGAAGCTCCTGCTGGACGAGAACCTGGAGATGTAGTTTCGTGTATCCAGCACATCCGCGTAACTACCAACCTCGGTTTCAGCCTAAGGAGACATCGGTGACCTCCACTAGCGAATGGTATTTACTTTCACCCGGAGGTTGGGCAGCTTGGCCCAGGCCGATTCCGCGGTGAGCACCTCGAGCCCCCTCGCTTCGGCTAGGGCGATGCACACGCAGTCCCCGAGGCTAAGGTTGTAGGGCTTGCGGCGGGCGTACCAGAAAGCCGCCAGGTCGGACTGTTCTAAGTCGAAGGGCACGATCTCCAGTGCGTCACCGAGAGGCTCGAGGGCCTCCTTCACCTCGGTCTCGGTGTAGCTGCCGCTGCCTACCAGCTTGCCCAGGAGCTCGGTGCGGGTCACGGCGGAGAGCACGCACTCTCGCTGGGTCAGGGTTCTGGCGACCTTCTCGTGGCCCTTTTCCTTACGGAGAAAGGCGATGAGGGCCGAGGCATCGATCACCACCCCTTGGCCTCAGCTTCCTGGCGGCGCTCATCCAACAGCTCGGCGGTGAGGTCCTTGCCATCGTCTTTAGCCAAACTTCCATGGAGTTTATGCAAAATGGCCCTACGGGTGGTCAGCTCGAGCCGCCCGTCCTTCAAGGTCAAGACCAGCCGCTCGCCGGGCTGGAGCTCCAGGGCCTCGCGCATCTCCACCGGGATCACCACCCGGCCACCGGTGCCCAGTTCTACCTCTTTACGCAACGTTACCATAACAGTGTAATAATACCATTACCCTGGAGAATGGTAAATAAGTCGGCCCGAGCCGCAATTAGGCATGGGGTGGGTTACGTCTTCTTCCCCGGTACAAGAACCACGGCCTCAACGTCTTGGCCCAACCTGAGGAAGTGGCTGGGGTTGAGGGTGAGCAGCCGCTCGGCCTTGGCCTTGAGGGCAGCTTGGGCGATCAGGGCATCGTAAATGGCTCCGCCCACAAGGTTCAGCTTTTCCAGCCGCTGCAGCACCGCACGGTAGTCGGCTGCGCTCAGGGCTATGGTCTGGAAGCCCCGGAGGTTTTCCTCGATCTGGACTTACGCGGCCTCCACCTGCACCGGTAACAGAGGGCTCAAATCCAGGCTCAGCTTACCTGCGATGAGTCTCCGTCGGCATTGGTAGAAACTCAACCCCAGCCCCTCCCGCTGCCGCTCGATGCGCCCATAGGCCACCAACCCCAAGGCCAGATGGGCCAGCAGCCTGGCCCTCCGCCAGTGCCGATGCCCCGTCCACCCCAGTTCCCGCTGAAGCCCCCGGAAAATCTCCTCGATGGCTTGCCGCAACCGGTAGATCTCCCCCCGCGCTTGAGCACCCCCACCGCGAAGCTCAGGCCCCGCAGCTTCCCCGTCTTCACCCAACGGGTGCCCCCATGCCTCCTGCGCTGAACACCCTCCAGCACACGGTTAGACCTGAGCCTCGTGACAAAAGACCAGCCGTGGGCATGGGGCCACTTCGCCGCGTACCAGGCGTCAAAGAGCACCCCCTCCGGACGAAAGCCCGCCGCCTTGGCCCACCCCAGCAGGGCCAGGGCCAGCTCCAGCTTGCTCTCTTCTTCCCCGAAGTAGGGGAATCCGCCGTTTCCCCTCCGTCCAGGCCAGCACCACCAGGGACAGCCCAAACACCCAAGCCTCCGGAGGTAACCTCGGTTCAGCCCCCCACCCCTTTGCACAGCTCCAGGGAGGGTTCAAAGCACAAGGCCAGGGGTTGGTTCAGGGCCCGGTAGAGGGTGTCGTGCGCGAAGTCCTGGCCCTCGGCCATGGCCCGGGCGGAGGTATTGATGGGGCTTTGGGCTAAAGCTTCTGGAGCGCGCAGAACAGGCCGTGGTATCCTCTTCATTGGGCCTCCCCAGTTACCGGAGGCCCATTTTATCGGGACTCTTCAGCACTGCGTAGGTCCAGAATATAGACATATACTGGATACTAGGTTCTTGGAGGTATACCTATGGTCGAGGTACGCTATCTAGGACACTCGGCACTGCTCATTAGCGATGGCACCACCCGCATCTTGGTAGATCCCTTTCTCACCGGAAACCCCAAAGCCGCCCTCGCAGCCGACCAGGTCGACGCCGACCTGATCGTGCTAACCCATGCCCACGGCGACCATTACGGCGACAGCGTAGCCATCAGCCAGCGCACCGGGGCCCCCATTATCGCCAACTTCGAGATCGTTAGCTACGCCGAAAAGCAGGGGGCCAAGGGGGTGGGCATGAATCTAGGCGGCACGTATAAGTTCAAGGGCGGCTGGCTCAAGTGGTTCCCCGCCTTGCACTCCTCCTCGTTCCCGGATGGCACCTACGGGGGTCTAGCCCAGGGCTTTGTGCTCGAGCTTGGCGGAAAGCGCATTTACAACGCTGGCGATACCGCCCTTTTCAGCGATATGGCCTTGGTTGCCCAGCACAACCTCGACCTGGCCATATTGCCCATCGGTGACCACTTCACTATGGGACCAGATGATGCCCTAGAGGCCCTCGAGCTAACCCGTGCCAAGCAGGTTTTGCCCGTGCACTACAACACCTTCCCGCCCATTGCCCAGGACGGTGCCGCCTTTATCCAGCGGGCCGGCCTGCTGGGGGTAGGGGGCCAAGCCCTACAACCTGGCGAACACATGACGCTCTCCTGACCGACCTTTTGCCACCCCATGGACTACCGCCAACTGACCCGACAACACTACAAGCTCGAGATGCTCCTAGGCCTAGGGCGCTGGTCCCAGGTGTACCTGGCCCGCGCCCCCGACGGCACCAAGGTGGCCCTCAAGGTGCCGCGTCGCGAGGTGCGCATGGACCGATCCCTCACCGAGCGTTTTGCCCAGGAGGTTGCCTTATCGCTCTCGCTCAACCACACCAACTTGGTGCGGGGGCTCTCAGGACGCCCCGAAGGAGAGGGGGCCTTCCTGGCACTGGAGTACTTCGAGGAGGGCACCCTCGAGGAAAGGCTCAGAAAGGGTCCTCTCAGCCGTGAAGAAGCCCTCAGTTGCCTAAGTCAGATCGCCCACGCACTCATCTATCTCCATAGCCGGGGCGTTATTCACCAAGACGTCAAACCATCCAACATTTTTATCGCTGGCACGCTTTTCAAGCTTGGCGACTTTGGCGTAGCCAAGACCCGCGAAAATCCCAAACCCCTGGAACGGGCCGGAAGCCCTTTCTACATGGCCCCCGAGCTATTCGCAGGGGAATCGGCCACCCCCGCTTCGGACGCCTATTCGTTTGGAGTAATGGCCTTTGAGCTGCTGGTGGGCAGAAGGCCCTTTGTGGGCGAAACCCTGGAAGAAATCACCCACGCCCACCTCCATCGCCTGCCGCCCTCCACCCATCTTCCGCCTCACCTCGATCGTGTTGTACGCAACCTTTTGGCTAAAGATCCCGCCATCCGGGCCAGCCCCAAGGCCTTCCTCCAGGCTATACAAAGCAACAGCCAAGGCAAGCCTAGCTCCGAAAGCGCCCGTGAAGAGAAGCCCTCTAAGGCCAAGGGGTGGTTTAGCCTGTTCCGCAAGCGCTAGGATTCCTGGCTGTTGTCCTGCAGCACAAGCGCCCTGCTTGAGCGCAGCGGAAGCTCGCTTAAGCGTTTTGGTGTTGGTGGGCGCCTCGGTGCTTTTGCCGCTAAACTATGGGCAACCAAAGCGAGGGGGTTTATGCGGGAACCCATCTGGTTTCCTTCCGACGTCTACAAACAAGGCAGCCATATCGAAGCCCTGCTCAAACAGCTAAACCTGAGCAGCTATGAAGCGCTCTATGAGTTTAGCATCCAGAAGCCCGAGGCTTTTTGGGAAGCCACCCTGAAGCTTTTGGGCATCGAGTGGTTTAGCCCCTATCGGCAGGTGCTGGACATCGCCCAGGGGCCGCAGTGGCCCCGCTGGTTTGTGGGGGGGCAGCTTAATTTAGCCCACAACGCCCTACGCCACGCCAGAACCCGGCCAGCCGACCCTGCCCTTTTGTGGGAAGGTGAGGACGGGGCAGTGGTACGGCTAAGCTATGGCGAGCTCGAGGCCGCCGTGGCCCAGGCTGCCCATGCGCTTAAGTCGTTGGGGTTGCAGAAGGGCGACCGGGTGGGGCTTTTTTTGCCCATGCTGCCCGAGACCGCCATTAGCGCTTTGGCGGTGGCCCAGGTCGGGGCAATTATGGTTCCCATCTTCTCAGGCTACGCTGCCGAGGCCGCCGCTACCCGGCTGCAGGATGCCGAGGCCAGACTGCTCATCACCGCCGATGGCTTTTACCGCCGGGGTGTGCGGGTGGGCCTGCTGGACAACGCCCGCAGCGCAGCCGCCCTTTCGCCCAGCGTAGAGAAGCTCCTGGTGGTGCGCCGCTTTGGGGACGTGGCCCTGGCCCAAAACGAGCTGGCCTGGGATCAGATCGTTTTAGCCCAACCAAAAGCCGCACCTTACGAACCGATGGACAGCATGGATCCCTTCATGCTGATCTACACCTCCGGCACCACCGGCAAACCCAAGGGCACCGTGCACTACCACGCTGGTTTTCCCATCAAAGCCGCACAGGATATGGCCCACCTGTTCGATCTGCGCCCAAACGAAATCTTGTTCTGGTTTACCGATATGGGCTGGATGATGGGGCCGTGGGCAATTCTGGGCAGCCTGACCATCGGCGGTACGGTGCTGCTTTACGAAGGGGCCCCCGACTACCCCGATGCAGGCCGGCTGTGGGCCATCTGCGAGCGGCACCGGGTTACCCACCTGGGCCTCTCCCCTACCCTGGTGCGGGCTTTGATGCCCCTGGGGGACGAATTTGTTCGCAGGCACGATTTATCCAGCCTGCGTATGCTGGGCTCCACCGGCGAGCCGTGGAACCTGGAGCCCTATCTCTGGTTCTTCAAAACTGTGGGGCAGGGCCGTATCCCCATCATCAACTACTCGGGCGGCACCGAGATCGGCGGCGGCATCCTGGGCTGTACGGCCTGGCGGCCCATCAAGCCCATGGGCTTCAACACCGCCGTACCGGGCATGCACGCCGAGGTACTCGACAGCACGGGCCAGCCGGTACGGGACGAGGTGGGTGAGCTGGCCGTGCTAGCCCCCTGGCCGGGCCAGACCAAAGGTTTCTGGAAAGCCCCCGGGCGCTACCTGGAGGCCTACTGGAGCCACTTCGAAAACATCTGGGTACATGGCGACTGGGCCATTTTGGATCGGGAAGGCCACTGGATCATCCAGGGCCGCAGCGACGACACCCTCAAGATTGCCGGCAAACGGGTAGGGCCTGCCGAGTACGAAAGCGCCGCGGTGGAGCACCCCGCGGTAAAAGAAGCCGCGGCCATCGGCATTCCCCACCCAGTAAAGGGCGAGGCCGCAGTGGTGTTTGTGGTCTTGCGCAGCGGGCAGGCCCCCAGCCCCGACCTCGAGCAGGCCATCGGCGAGACCATCGCCCACCGCCTGGGCAAGGCCCTTAAACCCGAACGCATACTGTTCGTGCCCGACCTGCCCAAAACCCGCAACGCCAAGGTGATGCGCCGGGTGATCCGGGCGGCTTTTCTGGGCCAGAACCCTGGCGACCTATCGGCCCTCGAGAACCCCCAGGCGGTCGAGGCCATTCAACAGATGGCCAGGTAGCAAGACCCTCATGTCTTCCCTTCTTAGACGCCACCTGAGGCTGCACCAAGCGCCACCCTTCCATCCGGTCGGCTTTGCCCTCAGGTGTGGGAGGCTCCGGGATGGGCGTTCTAAAAAGAACGTCCTGTAACCTTGGTCAGCATGAGCCTTAGCTCGTGCGGGCTGGTGGCCGAACCTTCGGCATCATCGAGGCTGATGTGGCCCTGGTTGTATAGCTCGACTAGGTGCTGGTCAAAGGTCTGCATACCCCGCAGGTTGTCCTGTAGCATGGCGTCTTTGATCTGCGGAGTCTTGTTCTCATCCTTGATGAGGTCGCGCACAAAGGGGGTAGCCAGCAGAATTTCCAGGGCCAGCACCCGACCCTGGCCGTCGGCACGGGGTAGCAGGCGTTGGGAGATAATACCCAAGAGCGACTCGGCCAGCAAAATGCGGATTTGCTGGTGTTCGTGCAGGGGGAAGAAGTCAATGATGCGGTTGATGGTGCGCACTGCATCCAGGGTATGGAGGGTAGAAAAGACCAGATGGCCGGTCTGGGCAGCCATAATGGCCGCTTCCACCGTCTCGCGGTCACGCATCTCGCCAATTAGAATCACGTCTGGATCCTGCCGCATGGCGTACTTTAGGCCCGTGGCAAAAGAGTCGGTGTCGACCCCCACTTCCCGCTGAACTACCAGACTTTTCTTGTGCTTGTGCAAAAACTCGATGGGATCTTCGATGGTGATGATGTTCTTGGGGTAGTGCAGATTAATGTGGTCAATCAGAGCGGCTAGGGTGGTGGATTTTCCCGAGCCAGTGGGGCCGGTAACCAACACCAGACCACGTTCCCTAGCAGCCAACTCCTCCATCACCGGGCGGGGTAGCCCCAAGGCCTCAAAGCTGGGGATGGTCTCGGCCACCACCCGCATCACCAGCCCAAAGCTGCCACGCTGGTGTAGCAGATTGCAGCGAAACCGTGCCAGACCCGGCACGGTGTAGGCAAAATCCATCTCTTTTTTGTACTCGAGCTCCTCTAGTTGCAAAGGGTTGAGCAGGCTGCGCGCAATAGCCTCGACATCGCTCGGGGAGAGAACCTTACCGCCAAAGGGCTTTAGTTTACCGTCTATGCGAACGGTAGGGGGGGCGCCCGCCTGCAGATGGATGTCGGAGGCTCGAGCCTGCACCATGCTGCGCAGCATCTCAACGATGGGGGTGGGGGTTTGAATGGTACTCATCGGACAGCTCCCTTGATAATGGAGTGGGTTGCGCTCGAGCCCGTCCGTTCCCAGCTTTTATTGCGATGAGTGCCGAATTATTATTCTGGCTAGGGACGTTTGGCCAGCGCTTCTAACCCACGCCCCCAAGTATATTCCACACCTATGGTAGGCGGGTGCATAAAATGAACAGGCTCAAAACCTTAGTCGTGCCCAGCGTACGCTGGGAAGGCTTGGCTCGCCACACCGCTGGTGTGAACAGGAGCGATGTGAGAAAGCACGTGCCTCACCCCACACTTTGTAGAAAAACCCTTTGTCCCTGAGGGGCTTAGGCCTTAGACTAGAGGCGTGGGCAAAAAACGCCGGGAAGAAAAACTCAAACGCAGGGCGCAGCAGCGCGTGCCTCTATCAGGACGGGACATGCTACGTATATTCCCCAGAGTGCTACTACGGGCTTTTATCGTGGTCATGCCCCTTACCCTGATCATGTCCATCCTAGGCAGCAGTGGGGTCACACTGTTCAATAACTTCTGGGTGCAAATGGGGGCTTACTTGGCAGCTTATATCGCATTCAACGGGTTTATCTTTGGCCCCATCCGCAACTATCGCCCGATGCAGGCCAACCCTCCTGGCGCACCTAAAAAATAACCGCCAGGCCCCTCACATCAAAACAGCCTCAGGCAGGGTGTTGGCACCCAGGCACCAAGCACACGCTCAGCTAGATCCGCTTCGCGTCTGCCCAGAAACCCTCCAGGTCGTAGTACTCACGGGCCTCGGCGCTCATCAGGTGCACCAGCACCGGACCGTAATCGAGCAGCACCCAGCGCGGGCTAGGTCCTTCCACCCCACTGGCCCGAACACCTTCCCCCAGCAATTTTTCCCGCACAGCCCGCTCGAGGGCTTGCAGGTGGGGCTGGGAGGTGCCAGTGGCAATTACAAAGTAATCAAGCGTATCAGAGACGCCGGTCAAATCCAGCGCCACCACATTCTCGGCCTTCTTGTCTTCCAGGGCTTCTTTGATCTGGCGGATTAGGGTTTGGGCATCAATGGTTTTGACCATTGGTCCTCATTGTACACCAGAGGGCTACCTGGCTTCGGGAATGTACTCAAACTCGTGCTGCCCAAAGCGCACGGTATCCCCCGCCCGCACCCCGTGGGCTTTTAGGGCCTGCTCCACCCGGTAACGCTTGAACAGTTCTTGCAGGTAGCCAGCAGCCTCCATCAGGTCACCCTTGAGACGGTCAAGGTGGCGCTCTACCTGGGGAGCCTCGAGCTCAAACACCCCTTCTTCCACCTGGGTCACCTTGATGTAATCGGAGGCCTCGGGCCTGGGCCTGGGTTGTTCCATCACAGGCTTGGGCGCGGCCTGTACCAGGGCAAACAAGGCCTCCACCAGCTCGAACAAGCCTGCGCGGGTCTGGGTAGAGATAGGCAGCACCGGTAGGCCTTTCTGGCTCAGCTCGCCTACCCAAGCCTGCACCTCTTCCGGGGTCAGCAAATCTATTTTATTGAGGGCTATAAGGGCTTGGCGCTCTAAGAGCTCAGGGTTGTAAGCCCGCAGTTCAGCCTGGAGGGTGTGTAGGGTCTGCACTGGCTGGTCGGTGCCATCGAGCACATACAAGAGAACTCTAGTCCGGGCGATGTGGCGTAGAAAATCCAGCCCCAGGCCCCGGCCCTGAGCGGCCCCCTCGATGATGCCGGGGATATCGGCCATGGTGATGCACTCGAGGTTGCGCTCAATTACCCCCAGGTTGGGCGAAAGGGTAGTAAAAGGATAGCTGGCAATTTTGGGATGGGCATGGGTTAGGGCCGCCAGAAGGCTACTCTTGCCGGCATTGGGGTAACCCACCAAACCTACATCGGCCAGAAGCATCAGCTCGAGGCGAAGCCGACGTTTTTCCCCTTCCTCACCGGCCTCGGCAAAGCGGGGGGCCTGCCGGGTGGGGGTCACAAAACGGGCGTTGCCCCAGCCCCCCCGTCCTCCTCGGGCAGCCACCAGAATCTGGCCCTCCTCCACCAGGTCAGCCAGCAGTTCACCGGTCTCTGCATCGTAGACCCGGGTCCCCCGCGGCACCTCAATGATCAGGTCTTTCCCCGACCTGCCAAACTGCCCTTTACCCATCCCGTGCTGGCCGTTCTCGGCCTTGTAGACCCGCTTGGAAAGGTTGGACAGCGAGTCCACTTGGCCCAGGGCACGCAGGATAATCGAGCCCCCATCACCCCCATCACCGCCGTCAGGGCCGCCTTTGGCGATGTATTTTTCGCGCCGGAAGCTGATACAACCGTCGCCCCCGCGTCCAGCAGCCACGCTGATCTCGAGCACATCCCTGAACATAAGGAAAAACCGAAGGCCAGAAGCAGCGACTTCTGCCTTCGGCCTACTAAAGCGCTAGTCACCCGCTGGCGTTGCCTCCAGGGGCCTCACCCGTACAAAGCGGCCCATACGGCCCTTGTCGGCAAACTCGACCACACCGTCAATAAGCGCAAACAGGGTATAGTCGCGGCCCTGGCCCACACCTGCACCCGCGCGGAACTTGGTGCCACGCTGGCGAACCAGTACGTTGCCTGCCCTGACCAGCTGGCCCTCGAAGCGCTTAACCCCCAGGCGCTTGGCCTGGCTGTCGCGCCCGTTTTTGGTTGAACCCAGACCTTTCTTGTGTGCCATACAATTCTCCCCTTAGCCAGTCACCAAATACCTGCTCAAGCGCGGATCTCCTTCACCACAATCTCGGTGTAGGGTTGGCGGTGGCCCCGCTTGCGGCGGTACTGCACTTTAGCCTTGAACTTGGCCACCACCACCTTTTTCCCTTTGCCGTGCTCGAGCACCTCAGCCACTACTTTGGCACCGGGCACAGTGGGGTTGCCGATTACAGTCTTCTCACCGCCTAGCATCAATGCAGCAAACTCCAGGGTATCGCCGGGGTTGGCCTCGAGCTTCTCCACGCGCAACCTGCTGCCCACTTCTGCGCGGTACTGTTTACCACCCGTCTTGATGATCGCGTACATGACCACACCCTCCAACTGGCCGTCTGAGAGGCAAACGCTATCTTGTCCAGACGGCCTGGGCCTTTCACCAGCCAACTAGTAATCATAATAGCTGCGGCGGCTTGTTTCAAGTGGCCGTCCAGCAGGAGAAAAAAGCAAAGCTGCTTCCTAACCACACTTACTGTAGCCACAGCTGTAACACTTGGCACAACCTTCCTCATACACCAAGTTAGTGTCACCACACACAGGACAAACGCCAAGACCTACCCCAGACAAGCGCGCCTGCGCCCACGCCGTCGCAGCCTGCTCTCGAGATAGCAAAGCCGCGCCTGAGGGCCTCTGGGCAGCTCTGCGCTTAGCCTCAGCAATCGGGGTCTTGCTGGTGGTTTCCAGCGCGACCGCAATCAGATCAGCCTTACTGGTTACAAAGCGGCCTTGGTAACTACCATATAGACCGCCGTTGATACCCCGCAGGGTTCTCACCAGCTCAGCCACCGGCACGCCATATTGCAGGGCCTTGGAGACGACGCGGCCCAGCGCTTCACTATCGGCGTTGGCCTCATCGCCCGCTTTGCCCGAAGTGAGAATCACCTCCACTGGGTGCTCACCCTGCATGTTCACCGTTACCAAAAAGCTGCGACGGGTGCCGTCCGCTGCGGTCAGCTTGACCATATCGGTGTAGCCGATCAGCCGTCCTGCACGCTCAAAAACTGGGCGCGCCGAGGGTTCTGGATGAGGTGGAACATCCAG
>Ga0209809_1003145_pt1 | contig 10746 bp, 9 predicted proteins | sample YNPMSTMetaG_FD_186172 | JGI IMG/M metagenome (GOLD analysis project Ga0209809, IMG submission 186172) | Anoxygenic and chlorotrophic microbial mat microbial communities from Yellowstone National Park, USA - YNP MS-T MetaG (SPAdes) (version 2) ... | reverse complement strand
TGCCGGTTAGAATCAATGTAAAATTATAAATGAAATCCATTATTGGAATGAGATAATATGGAAAAGAAATTTTGATGGTTGAACAAATTTTAGAAATGAATAAAATTTTAAGTATCCAATTAAATAAAATAAAGCTCAATAAAAATGGGTCAAGGGTTATGAGAGCTATGGGAAGAGAAAACTGGAGTAGAATGTTTCCACCGTAAATAAATGCAAGGACAAATTTTAGTTCGACTGGATAAAATTTACTCGCAGAAATGTGCCTGCTTTTTCGATTTATATAATCTTTCATATTTGAAACACATTTAGTAAATACCAACGCCTCAGGATTTTCAACTAACTTAACTCTTGCACCGCTTTTAACTGCGAGTTGTAAAAATAAATCATCATCACCGCTCAATGACTTTTGGATTTGCTGAAATCCACCGACTTTTTGAAAAAGAGTTTTTCGATAACTTAAATTTCTGCCAAAAGACATATATGGAAAACCAATATTGTGAAATGCGGTCATCAAAGTTGATGTGAAAAGATTTTCGTATCGACATAAATGATTAACAAAATATTTTTCTTGAAGAAAAGGAGAGTAACCATAAACCAAATCAGTATCTGAATCAAATTCTTTTACAATTGATTTTATCCATTCGGATTGTTGAATACAATCTGCATCGGTGAATAAAAGTATTTCGTTTTGAGCTTCTCCAATTCCAGTTTTAAGTGCATTTTTCTTTCCTGGATTGTAACAATTCTTTATTACTTTGAAATTCGATGTATCTGAAACTAAATTTTGAGCAAGTTGGAACGAGTCATCTTCTGAGTAATCATCAACAAGAATTACTTCAAATTTATGAGCGGAGTAGTTTTGATTTTTTAGTGAAGTAATTAATATTTCCAGATTATCTTTCTCATTTCTAAAAGCAACAATCACAGTGACAGATTTTTCATTCGTATTTCTTGTGGATGCATACTTTTTTACAAAGAGAGCAATTAAAATAATTACATTAAGGAGTGTGATATAAACAATTAAAATTGAAATTACAAAAAGCAATTATCTTTGCCTCAAAGCTTTAGATTTCTCTTTCAATGAAATCATTTCGTTAAAGAAAAATCTTGGATCAATATTGTAGTAACCAATTTCAACAAGGAATTTGTCCTTTGATAATTTTCTACCTTTAGTTAAGAAGTACAATAAGTAATCTTTCATTTTTGTGTCTTTATACCATTCACTTTTAAATTTTTCCCGGATTCTTGTTTTCATCATCGCCTCGATGAAAATTGCATTGAGCTGTTCAACTTCAGCAAAGTAGTCGTTTAATGATAGAAACAATCTTGCCTTATCCCCATCTGTTAGATTATAACCTAAAATTGAATTGTAAATTTGAACAAGACTATCTGGATTAGTTTGTGACGAATCAATCATTAAATATTCGACTATAAAATCGGCACACAATTTTCTTACATTAAAAAGTTTTTTGAATGACCTTTGCTTTAAGTATCCTGAAGTTAGTTTAGTTGAATTGAAAATATTTTCAATAAGATATTTTTCCTCATTAAAAACATTCTCAAAAAGATTTTTGAAAGTTAAAGTAATTAAATCACCACCAAAATATTTTATCTCAAAAAATTCTTCAGATGAAAAAATCTCTGGTAATAATTTACCGCATTGACCAAAAGCATTTGAATAACTTTCACAACCACCAGCCAAATCAATGTTTATGTAACTCTCTTCAGGAATCCTGATTGTAAAGCCAGCAGTTCTATTCGGTATGAGTTCTTTTTGTTTTCGTTTATCTCTATGCTGAAAATAAATTTGTAGATTTTGTAAGCTGTCTATTTTTAAACCAAGATTATAAAATGTATTGATGAAAATATTTTTCAAACTGTCTGCTTTAAAATATTTTTCATAACGCTCGTCTCGTAATAAGAAATAAATGTCGGGAGCCGTCAAGTTCTCTTGCGAATATCTTTGTGTTCTAAGTAATTCATAGAGTTGTTGGAAATAAAAATCGTTTGTAGAGGAAATGAAATCCTGAATCATAGAATAGAATGTTTTTAAGTTTTCCTGTCGAACCATTGAAGCAAATTGTAGATATGAACCAAAATTTAATGAGTCAAGAATTATTCTTTTTCTTTCTTCAAACAATTTAATTTGAAGTTTTTGGAGATTTTCTAAATCCTTAAGTCTTGAGTTATAATGGCTTTTTCTAATTCTGTTATTCGCCTCAAGAGAAAAATATTCGTTTAAATTTTCGAGTTTGAGATTTCCTTTTCGAGTTGAGAATGAAATTTCGTTCTTAAAGCTCTCTATTTTATCATGTAATTGTGAAGTCGTTTTCTCAACAATTTTTTCATAAATAAAAATTTTTAATCTTTCAAGTCGCTCTATTCGTTCCGGTCGTTGTTCAAGCTTCAAAAGACTATTAATTAAATTTATATCATTTTGACTGAATGTCTGTTTATATTTTTTGTATAGATTGGAAATTAAGAAAGGTTTGTTCTGAAAGTAACTTTCGTATTTAAGTTTATTGTACTCAACTACAAAATTTGAAATAACATTTCTTAATGAGTCAACCTGACTTCGATAATATTCGAGCTCATCTCTTTTTGCACCAGGACAGCCGAGAAAAGTAATTAAAAACAAAAGAGAAAAAATTATCTGAAAAATTTTACTCTTCATTTATTATCCATTCCTCAAAATATTCTTGTTCGATTGGTGCAATAAATCTTGATTTTTTTGAGTAAGTAACTCCATCGATTCTTGAAAACATTACCAATGGATAGGAAATAAATAAATTTCTTTTTGCTCGAGTACAAGCCACATAAAGTAATCGTCTTTCTTCTTCTAAATCTTCAAAAGAATCTGATGCTCGAGTGTTTGGAAAATATCCTTCAACAACTCCAATCACAAAAACCGAATGCCATTCCAATCCTTTTGCTGAGTGTATCGTGCTTAATGTGAGAAATTCATCTTCGCTACCGGAACTTTCGATATCATAAACGCTTTGAGTTGGTGGTTCAAGGGCAAGGTCATCAAGAAAAGAATTCAGTGAACGATATCTATCCGCTATTGCTTGAAATATTTCTAAATCTTTTAGTCGCTTTTGGAAGTCGTCATATTTTTCACGAAGTATTGGTTCATAAAAAGGAAGTATAATGTTTAATCTTTCTGATGGAGATAACGATTTTCCACTTGCTTCATTTAAAACTATAAATAATTTATGAACGCTATCGGGAAGCGATTTATCTTTTAGAAAAGAATTGAAACTGAATTTATTCTTGTTAACTGTTTCTTCAATTTCATCAGTTATGGTTCGAGCTTTCTTTGGTCCAATTCCCGACAAAAGTTGTAAAATTCTAAACCAGCTGATTTTGTCAATAGGATTGTTTAAAATTCTTAAGAAACTAATTAAATCTTTGATGTGAGCAGTCTCAATAAATTTTATTCCACCAAATTTTTTGTAAGGAATTCCAGCTTTGTTTAATTCAATTTCCAAATCATAAGAGATATAACCTGAACGAAAAAGAACCGACATATCGAGTAATGAAATTCCTTCTTCGCGCAACTCGAGTATTTTATCTACAACAAATTTTGATTCGAGAGTTGTGTTTTGCGCTGCGATAATTGATGGTAATTCGCCAAACTCATTTCTTGTGTAGAGTCGTTTAGGATATTTTTCAATCATCGAAGCGATTATTTGATTTGTAAAATTAAGAATCGATTGTGTGCTTCTGTAGTTTTCTTCAATCGTTATGATTTTAGCGTCTGGAAAATCTTTCGGGAAATCAATGATGTTTTTGAAATTAGCTCCACGAAAAGAATAAATGCTCTGACAATCATCACCAACAACCATAATGTTTCGAGATGTTCCACCAAGTAATTTGACAATTTCTGCTTGAAGTTTATTCGTATCCTGATACTCATCGACCATTATGTATTTGTAATTTCTAAGAATGTATTTTCTGAAATCCTCATCTTTTTCTAATAACTCTTTTAACTTCAATAGCAAATCATCATAATCAAGCAGAGCATTTTTCTTTTTGAATTTTTCATATTCAAGTTTCAGTAATTTTATGTCTTCAAGGAATACAATGAATTGTGGATATTGAGTACTTAAAATTTGTTCAATAGTGGTTTGTTTATTGATTGAAAGACTTATTATATCGTAGAGAGTTTGCTTTTTAGGAAATCTTTTTCTTTGCTTATCAAATCCGAGATTTGTTCTGATGAGATTAATCACATCTTCTGCATCTGATTGGTCAAGGATTGTGAAATTACTAGGGTAACCAATCTTCTCTGCAAATTTTCTTAAAATCAGATTAGCGAATGAATGGAATGTACCGCCAGAGACTTTTTCACATCTTGCATCAATCAAAGCAGAAGCACGACGCAACATTTCCTGTGCAGCTTTTCTTGTGAATGTAAGGAGTAAAATTGATTGGGGATTAACACCAGATTCAACCAGTCTTGCAACACGATAAACTAAAGTTTGAGTTTTGCCAGTCCCTGCACCTGCAATAACAAGAACAGGACCTTCGGTTGTAATGACAGCTTCATATTGAGCTGGATTTAAGATATTCTTGTAATCGATTTTATAATGGACTTCTTCGGTTCGGCCGATTTTCTCTGCAGTATCAGTTGAGACTCTTTTCAGTATATATTTCTTTGCCATTTAATTCTTCGCATCCTTAAGGCAATTGGTGTATCAAAGATTTCTTTGTATATAACCGCTTTCTTGAAATCATCAATTCCACTCAATTCAAGTGTGAAAGTTTTTTCTATTTGTGATTTGTCTTCCGTTTCAATTTCGTAAACATCGAGTTTTGAGTAATCAAATTCGTCAATATCAGTTTCTGGAATTGTTGCTTCATAATCGTAGGCTTCAATTATGAATTCCTGATGAATATCTTCCTTTTTGATTTGTGAAGGAGTTATTTGGACAACTTGTTCTTCGAATTTTGGTTCAATTTTTCTTTGGTATGTTATAGGCTCAGGTTCAAATGAATAAAATTCTTCATCCTTAGTTTCTTCAATCGGTTCAGGTTCTTTTGTTTCATATCCAAATAATTTTTCAATCTCTCTTAAAATGTCTTGAGAAGATTTTTCTGGCTCGACTTCAGAATAAGTTTCGGTCTGATAAGACTCAGGTTTTGTTTGAGTTGGCGTAGGTTTTTTCTTAAGAACCTTAAAAAGCGGAGCCAGAAAAGCATATATAATGAATAAGATTATTAGAAGGTCAAATAAATTTTCCATTAAGAATCCTTAATTATTTTTCTTAATCTTTTTTCTTCTCAACACCTTTAGAAATTGATTCTCTCATCTCAGTATCTGCCTGAACATTTTTTAAGGTATAATAATCCATCACGCCCAATTTACCTTCACGGAATGCCTGAGCAATTGCTCTTGGAATTTCAGCTTCCGCTTCGATTACTTTTGCTTTCATTCTTTGAACTTCCGCTTTCATCTCTTGCTCAGTTGCAACAGCAGCTGCTCTTCTTTCTTCAGCTTTAGCTCGAGCAATTTTCAAATCGGCTTCGGCCTGGTCTGTTTGAAGTTTTGCTCCAATGTTTTCTCCAACATCAACATCAGCTATATCAATTGATAAAATTTCGAATGCTGTCCCTGCATCAAGACCTTTTTCAAGAACTGTTTTAGAAATTCTATCAGGATTTTCTAAAACTTCTTTGTGTGAATTTGCTGAACCAATTGTTGTAACAATTCCTTCACCGACACGTGCAATGATAGTGGTTTCACCAGCACCACCAACAAGTCTATCGATATTGGCTCTAACTGTAACTTTGGCTATTGCTCTAACCTGGATTCCATCTTTTGCTACTGCTGCAATTGCTGGCGTTTCAATTACCTTTGGATTAACACTCATCTTTACAGCTTCAAGCACATCTCTTCCAGCAAGGTCAATAGCTGTCGCTCTTTCGAATGTCAATGGTATGTTTGCTTTATCTGCCGAGATTAATGCATTGACGACTTTCTCGACATTTCCTCCAGCAAGATAATGGGCCTCAAGTTTTCCTGTTTCAACTTTAATTCCTGCTTTTGTGGCAGTAATTAGACTTTTAACAATAATGTGTGGTGGAACTTTTCTTAATCTCATTCCAACTAAATCGGAAAAGATTTTTAGCTTCACTCCTGCAAAATATGCAGTTATCCATAAACCAACGGGAATGAAATACAGAAAGATTGTTAAGAATAGAATTATTGCAAATATTATTAAAACAGCTAAGCCAGTTAATGCTTCCATTTTTACTCCTTATATTTTTTTTCTGTTATTGTTTTATAAACTTCTTCAAAGATTTTGCCAGCATCTCCTAAGAGATAGAAGAAAACTTCTTTAATAGATTTTGAATCAAAATTCAAAACTTCACCAATCATAATTTTAGCACATTCATCAATTGGAAATCCACCAACTCCAGTTCCGAGGGCTGGAAATGCAACTGAATTAAGATTTAATTTCTCACAAAGTTCAAGAACACTTCTGGTTGCATCTCTAATATATTTTTCATTGGTAACTAAATCCTGTCCCATCACTGCAGCATGAATTACAAATTTTGCATTAAGATTTCCGGCTGTTGTCTCAATTGCACTCCCTACAGGAATTGGACCTTTTGAGATGGCTTCATCTTCAATAATTTTTCCACCAACTCTTTTAATTGCACCAGCCACACCAGCTCCCATCCAGAGATGATTATTTGCCGCATTCACGATTGCATCAACATTTGCTGTGGTAATGTCGCCTTGAACAATTTTAATCTCTGGATATGACTTTAAATTCATACTCTAATCTTACCATTATTTTTTTGTAAATATACGAATAGTAAAATTTTTAATGATTAGAGAATAGTGGAATGAATAATCAAAATTTTTTGACAGTTATAAAATTATTTAAAACAAAAAACCCCACGATAGTGGGGCTCAAAAAGTTTATCAAAAATTATCTGATAACTTTTACTTCTGCAGCTTGCAAGCCTTTTGGTCCTTGCTTTACTGAGAATTCTACTTTATCATTTTCTGCTAAAGTACGGTAACTATTACCAAGAATTGATTGATAATGAACGAATACATCCTCACCATTTTCTTGAGTAATGAATCCGTAACCTTTAGAACTGTTGAACCATTTTACGGTTCCTTTTCTTCGCTCTGACATATCAGAAGCTCCTTTTGTATTTTGTTAATGATTTTGTTACTGAGACAGGTTTGAAGTTGATGCTTTAAGGAAGCTTACTGAAGGTTCGAAAATTTTTGTTTCTACTACTACAGACTTACAAAACAACTGTCTGCTAATTCAATATAGGTATAATAATCATAGAAACCTAATTTTTTGAAAAATAATTTTTTAGGCTTAATGACTAACTTAGTTTCGAAAATTTTTTTCAATAAACAAAATTAAAATGTCCTTTCGCTTTCTAATAAGTTGTCAACAATTCATTAGCTGATTTAAAATTTCAAAATGCTTGAGTAGAAATCGTTTTTCAATTATCAATCAATTCTTTTGTAATACTTAAAAACCTTAGGTAATTTTGTAAACGAAAAATAAAAAGAAAGGAGTTAACAATGTTACTAATTGAAGATATAATTGCTCGTGAGATTTTAGACTCAAGAGGTAATCCAACGATTGAAGTTGATGTAATTTTAGAGGATGGAACTTACGGCAGAGCCGCTATTCCAAGTGGTGCATCAACAGGTACTCAAGAAGCTGTTGAACTTCGTGATAATGATCCAAAAAGATTTTTAGGTAAAGGAGTTCAAAAAGCTGTTAAAAATGTTAATGAGATAATTGCTGATAATCTTGTTGGGCTCGATCCGTTTGATCAAGTTAAAATTGATAATATGCTAATTGAACTTGATGGAACGGAAAACAAAAGTAATCTTGGAGCAAACGCAATTTTAGGCGTTTCACTTGCTGTTGCAAAAGCAGCAGCTAATGCACTCGGAATGCCGCTTTATAGATACATTGGTGGAACTAATGCTAAAGTCATTCCAGTTCCAATGATGAACATCATTAATGGTGGTAAACATGCGGATAATAATGTTGATTTTCAGGAATTTATGATTATGCCAGTTGGTGCACCAAAATTCAGCGAAGCTTTGAGAATGGGTGCAGAAGTATTTCATAACTTAAAATCAGTATTAAAGAAAAAAGGTTACAATACTTCTGTTGGTGATGAGGGTGGTTTCGCTCCAAATCTCAAATCAAATGAAGAAGCAATTGAAGTAATTCTTGAAGCTATTGAAAAAGCTGGTTACAAACCTGGTGAAGATGTTGCAGTTGCTCTTGATCCAGCAGCAAGTGAGTTTTATGATGAAACAAAGAAAAAGTATGTCTTCAAAAAATCTGATGGTTCTGAATTAACTTCAGAAGAAATGGTTAATTACTGGAAAAATTGGGTTGAGAAATATCCAATCATTTCACTTGAAGATGGAATGAGCGAATTAGATTGGGATGGCTGGAAATTATTAACCGATGAACTTGGAAAGAAAATTCAATTAGTCGGTGATGATATCTTCGTTACTAATCCTGAAATACTTTCAAAAGGAATTGAAAAAGGAATAGCTAATTCAATTTTAATTAAATTAAATCAAATCGGAACTCTTACGGAAACACTCGACACCATTGAACTTGCAAAAAAGGCTGGTTACACTGCAGTGATCAGTCATCGTTCGGGTGAAACAGAGGATACAACAATTGCTGACTTAGCAGTTGCAACCAATGTTGGAATGATTAAAACTGGTTCAACAAGCAGAATAGATCGTATTGCAAAATACAATCAATTGCTAAGAATTGAAGAAGAATTAGATACAACAGCTGTCTTCTTGGGTATTTCTGCTGTTAAGAATAGATAATAAAAATGAAATTTCAATCTTTGTTACAGTGATTAAAATTTAAAGGGAACTGAAATTCGGTTCCCTTTTTAGTCAAAAACAAATAGAGGGTAGACTTATGAAAAAGCTAATTTCGTTAATCTTCACATTAACAATTCTGGTGTTTCAAATGAACCTTTATTCACAAAAAATTTTCCCTTTTGAAATTAAAGAGCATAAACTTTCAAATGGATTGAAAGTTATAGTTGTTCCTTACAATAGTCCTGGAATTGTTGCTTATTATACAGTTGTTCGAACTGGTTCAAGAAATGAAGTCGAACCAGGAAAAACTGGCTTTGCTCATTTCTTTGAGCATATGATGTTCAGAGGCACAGAAAAATATTCTGATGTAGAATACAATCGAATTTTGAAATTACTTGGTGCCGATTCAAATGCATGGACTTCAAACGATCAAACAGTTTATCACATTGTTGCAAGTGCAGATGCATTAGAAACAATTATTGATATCGAATCGGATAGATTCAAAAATCTTAAATACAGCAAAGAGCAATTTCAAACTGAAGCTGGCGCAATTTTAGGCGAGTACAACAAAAGTGCATTAAATCCATTTCAGATTCTAAATGAAGAAATGCAAAAGCTGGCGTTTACAACTCACACTTATCGACACACGACAATTGGTTTTCTTGAAGACATCAAAGATATGCCAAATCAATATGACTATAGTCTACAATTTTTTGATAGATATTATAGACCTGAGTACTGCACAATCATTGTAGTTGGGGATGTTAGCTTCAACAAAGTGATTTATCTAATTGAAAAATATTATGGAGATTGGAAACGAGGATCGTTCGAACCAAATATTCCTGCTGAACCAGAACAAAAAGAAGAACGTTCGAAAGAAGTAAAGTATCCAAACAAAACTCTGCCATATTTGTATATTGGTTATAAAGTGCCCGCATTCGATTCAAAGAGCAAAGATGTTGCAGCATTGAATGTAATTTCTGAATTACTTTTTTCAGAGACTTCTGAACTTTATCAGAAATTAGTTCTTGATGAAAAGCTTGTTGATTTCATTAGTGGTGAAATGCCAATGGATAGAGATCCATCATTATTTAGAATTTATACAAGAGTGAAGGACGAAAAGAATGTTGAACGAGTTAAGCAGGAGATTTATAACGCAATTGAGAAATTAAAACTTGAGCAAGTCTCTCCAAAGAAATTAGCTGATGTCTTATCAAATATGAAATATAGTTTTCTACATAGCCTTGATAATGCTGATGCAATTGCATCAACATTGGCATATTATGTAAGTGTAACGGGCAATCCTAATAGTCTGGATGAATTTTATCAAACTCTCGCAAGTCTTACTCCTGATGATATACAGCAAACAGCAAGAAAATATCTGGTCAAAGAAAAAAGAAATGTAGTCACATTAATTTCGGGGGGAAATTAAAATGAGAAATTTAATCATATCAATTCTGATGGTAATGCTGATGTTAACTGGAAATTTATTCTCGCAAAAAATAAAATTCACAACTTTGAAAATTGATGATTCACCAATCATCTCTTTCAGAATTCAATTCCGTGTTGGAAGTATGAACGATCCAAAAGGTAAAGAAGGATTGAATCAGCTTACTGCTCGATTAATTGCTGAAGGTGGTTATGGTCAAGTTACTTACAAAGAAATGCTTGAGAAACTTTATCCAATTGCAGGAAGAATTCGAGTTTTCCCTGACAAAGAAGTGACGACATTTGTTGCAGATATTCACAAAGATAATGTTGAAAAATTCTGGTCAATCTTCGAGCAAGTTTTGACCAATCCAAGAATGGATGAAAGTGACTTTGTTCGATTAAAAGATCTTCAAATGAATTATATCAAGAATACTTTGAGAAGAGAGAATGACGAAAATCTT
>Ga0209809_1003143_pt1 | contig 10751 bp, 4 predicted proteins | sample YNPMSTMetaG_FD_186172 | JGI IMG/M metagenome (GOLD analysis project Ga0209809, IMG submission 186172) | Anoxygenic and chlorotrophic microbial mat microbial communities from Yellowstone National Park, USA - YNP MS-T MetaG (SPAdes) (version 2) ... | reverse complement strand
ACCGGCAACGAAGCCGGACCATGCGGACGACCACACGAACAAACGGGAGCAGACAAGCAGGTTGTTTTCATGTCGTCGTTCTACCACCCACCCCCACTTTCGTCCGCTCAAAAACTGAAATGCGCCGCCCGCCTTAATCCCCACCAACTGACAATTGACAAACACTACCAACTGATCCAAGCGGGAAAGATTCAGTTGGAAAGGGGGAGCACCGTTTGGCGAGCTTGGGGGGATGACACCAAATCAAGCTCCCGGGCCTCGACCGGAGGCGCACCAAACGGTGCGCCTCGAAGTTGTCACCCAAGACGCCGCGCCGTCCCTCCGGATCGGCTTCACCGACCAGCGCCTCACCGCCCACGGCGGCCTCATCGTCTGGTCGCACTTCCTCCGCCAGAAACGCTTTCGCCAGCAGTTGCGCGAAGTGCTGCCGCAAGATCCCACCAGCCCCAACGCTTACGATCCCACCGAGGTCGCGCCGGGCTACGTCGGCGGCATCCTCGCTGGCGCGGACCAGCTCTCTCGCGTGGCCTGGCTGCAAAGTGATCCCGCCGTGGCGGCGGTGCTGGGCATCGAGGCCGTCGCCAGCCAGTCCTCCTTGAGCTGGTTCTTCGGCGGGTTCAACCAGCGCGCCGACCAGACCCTGGGCCGCTTGCACGCCCGGGCCGTTTCCAGCCTGCCGTCCCGGCGCGAGGGCGACACGCTGGACCTGGATTCGTGGGCCTTGCTGCACGAGGACGGGCATCCGGAAGGCGTGGCGGTCGGTTACACCCGGCGCGGCCTCAAACCCTGTCACCGTCCGCTCATTGCCGGACTGGCCGAGGCCAAACTGATTACCAATTACTGGCTGCGCGCCGGCAACACCGCCTGCGTCAACGGCGCGGCAGAGTTCCTGCGCCAGACCGTGCAGGGCCTGCCCAAACACATTCCCCTGGGCCTGGTGTGCGGCGACTCCGGCTTCGGCGACGCCCACGTGCAGGAGGCCTGTGAAACGCTGCACTTGAAATTCCTCTTTGCGGCGAAGCTGACGCAGAAGGTGCAGTTGCTTTGCCGCCATGACGAGGCGGCGTGGCCGGCCACGGAAGTGCCGGGCCTCTCGGTGCCGGAGGTGGCCTGGGAGCGACCGGGCCGGCGCCTGATCGTGATTCGGCAGCGGGTGCAGGACCGTCCGCAAGCCGGCGGTAAGACGTTGTTGGAACTGGAGGGCTACCGCTTTCAAGCCTTGGTGACGAACCTGCCCGCCAGTGTGGACGCGCTGGCCGTGTGGCGGCGTTACCGCGGGTGGGCGGATTTGGAGAACCGGACCAAGGAACTGGGCGAGCAGTTCGGGATCAAGCGGCTGTGTGTGCAGAACTTTTGGGGCACCGAAGCGCTGCATCACCTGGCCATTGCGGCTTACAACCTGTGCGTGCTGCTGCAACGGCGGCTGGGGCAGTTGGCAAAGTGCGAGCTGAACACCCTGCGCTGGCGGCTCTTGGGTCGGGCGGCGGTGTGGAGTCGGGCGGGTGGCAAACCCACGCTCAAATTGGCCGTGCGGGGCGAGGCCAACCGGAACTGGTGGCGGGAAATGCTGGGCAAACTCACCGCCCCGCCCAACGGCCATGCAGTTGGATCACTCCAAGCCTGAACGTGGAAAACCGCACCATTTATGCCTGTTCAACTGAATCGTTCCGGCTCAGCGCGGCGGCCAAGGGCATCGTCGGGAGTCCCGGCTCGAATCGCCTTGCCCCCGGCTCACAGAGGCAACTGTTGGACCGACTGCTTCATCTTTCCCAAGGAGCACCACGAACAAGAAGATTCCTTCCCGCAAAGGGAAACCAGACCGGTTATCAGCACTTTGGCTAGTCGCTTGCGTCTCAGACTGCAGCGCTCCAGCGATAATCCGCCAACGCCGCGTTCAGGCTGCTGCCGGACAATCGGGACTGTCGGTCGTTGGTACTCGAGCGTTTGACAAATTGCTCCAACTCCCAGGCGAGATGCTCCTCCCAAGGGAAACGGCCATTGAGCCGTTGCCCGGCCTCGCGCAAGCGCTCCGCCAGCGGACCGGTGCGTCCGGCTTGCGTCGCCAGCTCGGCAGCAAGATTGTCGGGCCGGCCATCCAAGCAACACAAGAGCCGCCCCACCTCCCGGGCAAGGCGCAGCGCCGCCGCTTCGCGTTGCAGCGCCAGATTCGCTTCGTCCAATTGCCGGGCTCGAGATTCCATTTGCCGGACCTGTTCCTCGGCGGCCCGTTGAGCGTGTTGGGCTGCAGATACGAGGTTTTCCCTTGGCGGCAGGCATCCATCCCACCGCTCCACCCAGTCGCGTAATTCCTCGAATCTGCGCACCGGCACGGCGCCGTTCGCTGTGACCCACAGCGCGACCGTCCGGCGAAAGGCGCCCGCGCGGTGGCTGCCCAGCACCAACGGCAGCGACTCACCCGGACGGTTTAACCGCTCGGCGATGCGCCCGGCCACCGGACTGAGCGCGGTCAAGGGCTGGGCAGCCGGGTCCGCATCCAGCGCGGCAGCGGACCAGGCCAACCGCAGAACCTCTTGCGCGCCGTCGAGTCCTTTCAGCGTGGCGGCGTCTCCGGTTGGGGCCAATGCCACCTCCAACCCAAACTCCGGTCGCAGCGCCCGCAGCGCCGCCACCAGGTCCGCGCGGCTCAACGCTACGGAGCCCGGCTCCACCGGCGCCGCCGCGGATTCCAGGTACGTTTCCCGGTTGAGAAAATCCCGCTCAGCTTCGGCAGCCAACCGTTCCAGCTCCGCCGCGGAAAATTCCCGGGGGCGGTTCAGCATCGCCTTTGCGCGGGCCAGCACCGGTTGCATGGTGCCGACAAAATGCTCGAACAACCCGCAGCGACTGCGGAGCGCGCCATAGACCTTTTCGTCAATGCTGTTCTTGAGGAAGAAATTGAAGACCTTGATCTGCCGCTCCGGCTGGCCGATGCGGTCAATCCGGCCGATGCGTTGCTCGACCTTGCTCGGGTTCCAGGGCAAGTCGTAGTTGATCAGTGCGCTGGCGGTCTGAAGGTTCAGTCCTTCGCTCGCGGCGTCGGTGCACACCAAAAAGCGGATCAAGCCCTGTTCCAGTGCATCGGTGATCTCCTTTTTGGTGGCCGGCTGCCAGCCGCCGTCCCGGTAGAACCCGCCGCCGTCGCCGTTATAGCTGGCCACCTGCCCACCGTAATGGTTCGCCAGGTTGTCCCGCACATACTCCATCGTGTCGGTGTATTCGGTGAAAATCAGGACCCGGCGGCCCTCGTTGGCGAGGTCCCGGATGCGCTCGAAAAACCGGTCACGTTTGGTATCGGTCGCGCCCAACTGCCGCAATTGATCCAACAGCAGCTCCACCTCCTCCGCTTCTCGCCGGGCTTTTTCGGGATCAGTCGGCAGACTGGCCGGGATGGAACCCGGGTCCATGTCATCGGGCAAATCCGCGTCGGTTAGATTGTCCGGCACTTCACGCGAATCCAACCAGCCGGAACTGGCCCGTTGCTGCATGACTTTCCGCAACCCCGCCAGCCGTCGTTCCAAACTGCGTCGCAGGGCTTGGGGCGAGCTGGCGGCGCGCCGGCGGTAAATCGTCATTACAAACCCCTTGCCCGGTTTTTCCTCTTCGAGTTCCTCGAACCGTTTTTCGATGTAGCGCGCCACCGCCTCGTAAACCTTCCGTTCGGGGCCGTGGGCCGGCTCAAAGTCGTAAGGCAGGTCCACCACCACCCGCATGGGAGGCGCGGCCGCCAGCAGGCCGCGCCGGTGGTACTCGCGCAAGGTCTGCCGCGTGTTGCGGTGCATCCGCCGCGCCAGGGGCGAGCCTTCTCGCAGCCACCGCACCACCGCGTCGCGTTGGGTCGGGGGCACAAAGCGCAGCTTTCGCTCCCCTTCTGCCGGGGTCGCAAACCGGCTGAACCCCTTGGGCGGATCGGGGAAACGCTTGTCCGAACAAATCAAAAACGCCGCCCGCCGGGCCTCTTCAGGCGCGGGCTGCCCGTTCTCCAAGCCGTGAACCACCGCGTAGTAAGCGCGCACGTCCTCGAAATCGGCCAGCCACGCGCCGCCTTCGCCCAGCACCGCCAGCAGGTCCCACGGCTCCCACGGCGCCGTCTGCATGGGCGTGGCGCTCAAGAACAAGAACCCGCGCGCCTTGCGCCGCATCTGCAACTGCCGCAGTAACTCCAGCAGCAACGTGGCCGAGTTGAACTCGCCCTCCTCCTGTTTCGCGCGCCGGGCCGCGTGTGCCTCGTCCAGCAGCACCAGGTCCCACGGCCGCGCCGCTAGCAACGCGGCGCGATGATTCTCGCGCTTGGCCGTTTCGCGGCTCAGAATCAACAGGTCCTGCTCCAATGCCCCGGCCAGGTCCTCCACCGGCTCGCTGCGGCCATCCGGCCAAACCAATTTGTCCAGACCCTCCAGCCGCGGCACCAGCAACCCGCCCTTCTCGCGCAACTCCTCCTGCCATTGCCGCATCAAGCCCGCGGGCAACAACAACAACGCCCGCTGCACGCCCCGCCCCGCCAGCAGCCGCCGCAAGACCATGATCGCCTCGATGGTCTTGCCTAGGCCCACCTCGTCGCACAACAGCCGCCCCTCCGGCCACGCCGACGCCGCCTCTTCGATCACCGCCCGCTGGTGCGGCCACAGGTCAATCGGCGCCGTCGCGTCACACGCCGCCGCCCCGTTCTCCAAATACGGCGCCTCGGCAATAAACCGCCACAGCATCGCGGCCTTGCGCCGCTCCAATGCATCCGCCGGTTCGGTCAACGGCGGCTCCGGCGGCGCAAACTTGACCAACCGCTGCCGCAGCGCCTCCGGCAGGCTCACCGTGTGCACATGCGGGTGCGTGTCGTTCCACAGCGCCTCGAACTCGTCCCGATACTCGCGGAACCGCTCCGGGTCTTCCCAACTGGTCGAAACCTCCAACCGCTCGTAATTGGCCCGCAGCCCCGGGGCCGATTCGTTCCCGCTGCCGCTGAACACCACCGCGTCGCCCGTTGCGTCCAGCATCAGGCCGAACTTGGCGTGCACAATGCCCTCGCCCTGGCGCATCACGCCCACCCGCACGGCCAACAGCCCGCTTTTGGCCAGCCAGCCCAGCATCGCCAGCCGCTGTTTCTCCAGCAAATCGCGCGGCGTCTTGAACCGCTTCTGCAGCGCCGCTTCCAGCTTCGCCGTGTCCCCCGTCTCGATCAGCGCCCGCACGTCTTCGGCCTGCAGCTCTTCGTTCACCACCAGCCGCACCGCCGGGCGCGGGGCCTTCTCGCCCAAGGCAACCAGGCGCTCGATCAGCCCGGCAAACCCGCGGGCCGCCGCCGCCAGCACGCTGCTCGAGAAATACGCGCAACACCGGTCATACCGCACCGCCGCCGCCAACGCCGGCACATAGAGCTTCTCCAGTAACTCATCGTCCGGCCCGCGCAAAAAACGTGGCCAGGTGCGCTGCCGCAAACCCGGCTCTCCGGCGGTCTCAGGCTCAGGTTTCGCTGTCTTCCTCGGTTTCATCGGACGCATCGGGTGAATCCGACGGATCGTCCAACGCCAGCTCGCCCTGCGGCGCGCGCTCCTCGGGCCAGTCCGGCGGTTCCACCCCGAACAGCGGCTCCAACAGCGCGTGCCACGCCCGAAACTCCGGATACTGCGCCGCCGCCGATTTCTTGCCCCGCTCGTGCCACAACGCCGGCGGCGCCGCCTTCACCAGCGCCGCCATCAACCGCGCCACCGGTGAACCGCCCTTCCAACCCTGCTGCACCGCCAGTTGCCGCGCTGAGCCGATGCCCGGATTACCTCCGCCCGCCTCCCAGTAACGCAGCGCCAGCGCGTGACACCCGTCCAGCGCCGTTCGAAACCGCGGATCATTCGGGTGCACCCTCAACACGTCCTCTTTCCGCACCCGCTTGCGACGCGCCACTGCCATCGGCCCGAACAACGTCTCCTCCACCTCCTCCTGCTCGAGCTTCTTCGGCCGTCGCCGTTCCCGGGCCGAAAGCAGCCGAATCTTGTCGCCCGATTTCACCACCAGCCCCGCCGCCACCAACGCCTCGACGTCCATCCCCACCGCGTGCCCGAGCAACTTCGCCTCGTTGAACCGGAACTCCGCCGCCTGCAACACATCCCAGCACAGCAGGTAAAACTTCCCCTCCGGCTCCACCCCCTCCAGCCCGCGCTCGGCCAACTGCCGGATGCGGAACTGCGTCACCGCCTCGCTGGCCTCGTCCAGCGCCCGGTCCACCCCCACCGGCTCGCCCGTGTCCGTGCGCACCTCGGCGTAACGGCTGTAAACCGCCATCGCCGGCCCGAACGACCCCACCAACTGGTCCACCGGATTGAGCCCCTCCTTCATCAACCGCTCCGCCGCCGACTGCGCCGCCCGGCGAATCTCCGCCCGCATCGCCGCATCGAAATACCCCACCCCCGCCTGCCCGTCCCGCTTGCGCGCCACCAGCAACACCGTGCTCTGGGCCGCGTTCTTCTTGGCCTGATGCAGCGAATGCTCGCTCTCGGTCTTCACCGGCCAGGTGGCCGTGATGGTGAACCCGGCCTGGATGAGCGAAGTGAACAGCGCCTCCCACGCCTCCTGCTTCTTGTGCGTGAACATCACCGTCAACGCACCGTCGTCCCGCAACACCCGCCGGCATTCCCGGAACGTCTCCGCCATCAACCGCTGATAATGCGCCTGCGCCAACCGCCGCGCCTCCGCCGCCGACCGACCGGAAAGCGCCGGCGAGCCGGCGCACTCCAAACGCTCCGCGTTACTTCGAGCCTCAGCCCCCCGCGCCAGCGTGTGGACTGCGGCGGCTTGCCGCCGCTGTGTTTCGACCGCCGCCGACCCACCGGAAAGCGCCGGCGAGCCGGCGCACTCCAAACGCTCCGCGTTACTTCGAGCCTCAGCCCCCCGCGCCAGCGTGTGGACTGCGGCGGCTTGCCGCCGCTGTGTTTCGTCCGCCGCCGACCGACCGGAAAGCGCCGGCGAGCCGGCGCACTCCAAACGCTCCGCGTTACTTCGAGCCTCAGCTCCCCGCGCCAGCGTATGGACTGCGGCGGCTTGCCGCCGCTGTGTTTCGTCCGCCGCCGACCGACCGGAAAGCGCCGGCGAGCCGGCGCACTCCAAACGCTCCGCGTTACTTCGAGCCTCAGACCCCCGCGCCAGCGTATGGACTGCGGCGGCTTGCCGCCGCTGTGTTTCGTCCGCCGCTGCCGTCCGACCGGAAAGCGCCGGCGAGCCGGCGCACTCCAAACGCTCCGCGTTACTTCGAGCCTCAGACCCCCGCGCCAGCGTATGGACTGCGGCGGCTTGCCGCCGCTGTGTTTCGTCCGCCGCGCGAAACCGGCTCACGTTCACCACCGCCTCCTCGCTGGAGTCGCACAGGTACCCGGCAAACCACTCCGGCCGCCGATGCCCCTGCGTGCGCTTCAGCCACACGTAAAAGAAATCCGCCAGCTCCGCATACTGCACGTTGTCCGCATACGGCGGGTCCACCACCACCGCCGTCACGCTCCCGTCCGCCAAATGCGGCAGGCTGGTGGCCGAACCGAAGGTGATCTCGACCCTCCGCCCGCCGTTGCGCCCGGCCAGCTTGGCCAACTCCTCGTAAGCCTCCAACACATTGTCAATCGCCCACGCCAAACCCGCCCCCGCCCCACAGGGCGCCATCTCGGCAAAGGTGCACTTGAACGAAAAGTCGTGTTTGTTGAACGTGTTTGCGATGCAGCTTCGCTGGGCATGCCAGATCGAAAGCGCGCTGTTGTAATTGGCCATCTTGCTCAAGCACAGCCCCAGCAAATGGACGACGGCCTCGCCCAGCTCAGGGCCTTCGGCCCGGACGATTTCCGGGCGCAACTGCTGCAACTCCTCGACCAGCACCCCCATGCCCAGCAACTGGCGCGGCGAAAACAAATCCGCCCAGCGCGGCATGCCGTAAACGCGCGGGCGCGGATCGCTGGACACCTCCGGATATTCCTCCGTCGGGATAATGCCCTGGCGTTCCCAGGCCGGGCGCAGGCGGGCCAGCTCCTTTTCCGCCGCCGCCAGCGCGTTCAAGTCGGCTTCGGTCGGCACCTCGAAGGCCAGACCGGACGGTTTCTTCACCGCCACGGCATACAGGGCCGAGCGCATCTTGCCAGCCTGGGCCTGGGCCTTGATCCAGTCGTCGGGAATCTGCGCACCGGTGAACAGGCTGATGCCCTTGCCGCCGCGGTAAGTGGGCGCAGGCGGCTCGGCTTTGCTGTGGCGTTGCTCGCGGTTGTCCACAATCCGCACCGTCCACGTGCCCTTTTTCTTGTCCACCACCGGCTCGGCCCAAACGCGCACCTTCGAGTCCTTGGGCTTGAGCAAATGCCAATCCGGCACCAGCGGCGTCTCGAATCCCGTGTCCGGACACGGCACCGTCCGGGCGAAGATGTACGCGTGTACCAATCCGTCGCGCCGCTTCGGGAAAAAAGCGTTCAGCCGCTTCTCGGCGCGACCGATCCACCGCCCAGCCCATTGCCGCGTTTGGCGAACCAGCTTATCACCAAACCGGAACGGGTAATCCACCGTGGCTTCGAGGACGGAGCAGGCCACCGGATTGTATTCGTTGGCCAGCGTGCGGAACCCCAGCCGGGCAGCCTCGAGCGGAATCGAGCCGCCGCCGGCCATCGGGTCCAGCACCACGATTTCCTTGCCGAAGAGCCTCTGTGCCGCCGCGTGAGCCTGGGCAACGTCCTTTTCGTGGAGCGCGCGTTTGAAAGCGCGATCGCAGTTGAACCCGCCTTCGACGCGTTGACCGGTGTCCATGAGCTGGCGGATTTTGACGAGGTCTTTGGCTGAGTGCCCGAACCCCAGCAACCGCTCGAAGGTGTCGTGGGGAAAGTCGGCGGGGAGCAGCGAGGCCAGCACGGCAGCGCGGGAGACGGTCAACGGCCGCCGCGCCCACCAGACGTGGAGGTAGGTGTGCGGGGCCAGCGCGCTGGCGCTGCCCCGTTCGCGCATGCACTCGACGCCGATGGCGGCCGCGGGCAACCATTCCTCGATGAGCAAGCGCGGTCGGTTCATGATGCGCCCAAAAGGTATCGGGCGACCTGTTTGCAGACCAGCCTTTTTCCGCGCGTCAGCGTTTGGAGTGCGGCGGCTCGCCGCCGCTTTTTTCACAGCGCCGCCAAGGCGGCGCACTCCACACGCTTCGCGTCCCGTCCGCCCCCGATTCCTCGCGTCAGCGTTTGGAGTGCGGCGGCTCGCCGCCGCTTTGCGTGGGCCGCCGGGCTCACCGCGCAGCCGAAAGCGCCAGCAAGCTGGCGCACTCCACACGCTTCGCGTCCCGTCCGCCGCTCGATTCTTCGCGCCAGCGTTTGGAGTGCGGCGGCTCGCCGCCGCTTTCCCCCCGTCAGAAATCGTCCGGCACACGCACGCGATCAATTTTGAAGCCGTAGATGGTTTTCACCTGCGCCGGCGAGGCGGTCCGCTCGAACCACGCCGCCGAGCACCACGGATACTGATTGGCCACGCCCACCAACCCGTGTTTGACCGCGTTTTGATGCGTGTAGTTCAGCCGCGCGAGGTAAGCGTGTTGGTAGGTCAGGCGCGTATCCCAGAAATTGTGCCACACCGTGCGGCCGCGGACGCCATCGAGTCGGTTCAGCGCAATGGCCGAACGAGAGTGCAACTCGCGCAGGAAATCCCTCAAAGGCCGGGAGTCGGGGCTGCCGCGGGCCACGAAGTGGTAGTGATTGGCAAAGACCGCCCAAGCCTCCAATTGCCAGCCGTTGCCGCGGGCCAGCGACAAGAGCAGGCCTTCCAGCAGGTCACGCTTGGCGGGCGTATCCCAAAGCGGGCGCTTGTGGAGCGTCCCGGCCGTGACGAAGTAAACGCCGTGCTCGCTGAGCCGGTGAACGGGTGCGTGCGGCCAGTCCTTGGGCGGGAGTTGAGACGCGAGGTCGGCGTTGGGCACGGCCTTCAAGCCGAAACCGTGCGGGGCGGGCGGGAGAGGAGCATTCATAGGCGCGCACCGACCATGATCCAACCGCTTCTGAAGGATGCCGATTGGCTTTGCCGTAGGCGAGCAAAAAGCGCCAGCAAGCTGGCGCACTCCTGAATCCTTACCGACAAGGCTGAAAGGTTCACCCGGAGGGTGAACAAAATACCGGTCGGGGCGGTCTAATCTGGCATGGCCAAATTCATCACGCTCCAGCCCCAGAGGTTTTTCGTCGAATTCCGCCACTCCCACCAAGCCAGTGTGCAGGGCGGGCAGTTGGCCGTGGCCGCCTTGCTGGAGGAGTTTGGTCTGGCCGAACGCATCGAGCGCGAGCCGGCGCTGGACCCGCGCACGCACCGGGGCAAAGGCTACAGGCCCCTGGTCTACGTGACCCAACTGCTCCACTGCTTCAGCAGCGGGGGCGTCTGGCTGGCCGACGCCGAGCGGCTCCACCAGGACGAACCCTTCAAGGCGTTGCTGGGGGTGGAGAAGCTGCCCGATCCGACCAGCATCGGCGAATGGTTGCGCGACATGGGCGAACCGGGTGGGCAGGCGTTGCGGCGGATCAGCCGCGATTTTGTGCAGTGGGCGTTGGCGCGGGCCGAGCCGGGCCGCTACCAACACTTGGGCCGCACGGAATGTTTCTTCGAGGATCCGCAGATCGAAGTCAGCGGCTCGTCGTTTGAAGGGGCCCGGATCAATTACCAGGGCCAGCGGGCGCTGTCCTGGCAACGGTTGCTGGTCGGGCCGTTTCTGGCCGATCACGTTCTGGGCGCCACCTCTGAGAGCCGGGAAGGTGCACTGCGGGATGGGGGCGGCCAGG
>Ga0209809_1003141_pt1 | contig 10754 bp, 10 predicted proteins | sample YNPMSTMetaG_FD_186172 | JGI IMG/M metagenome (GOLD analysis project Ga0209809, IMG submission 186172) | Anoxygenic and chlorotrophic microbial mat microbial communities from Yellowstone National Park, USA - YNP MS-T MetaG (SPAdes) (version 2) ... | reverse complement strand
AGAAAAATAATAAAAAATTTTTTGAATTCATCAAAATAAAATTACAAAATTTATTTTTATATGTCAATATTTTAATTTTACAAAAAATTTTTTAATTTAAAAAATCATCCACCAAAACAACTTTTTAAATCTTGACAAGAACCTTACAAAATTTTCTTTGTAAAATATCGATGCTGAAAAAAACAATGTTATTAGAGACAAAAACACTTATATACAATTCGCAAGCGGGCGATTAACTAAAACTTAAAAGAAACACCTGCGGTAAGAATATGTTGGTTAAGTTCAGAAATAGATGGTGTCCAAGCAAGGTTTAAAGCGGGTTTATCTTTGTATTCAAAACCTAATCCTAAATAAAAATCCATCAACGCAACGAACAATGTTTGTAACATACATAACTTCATTTCTGTTCAAGCAACAACTACTTCTACAGGCAACGGTTTAGACACACCAAGTGTTTTGCTAACATACAACTTCTCAAATCCAATAATCTTACCATTACGGTCTTTTTTAAGTATAATTCCTTCACCCGCCTCTTCACATATATACTCTTCTTCAGGATTGCCAAACCATACATCTAAAGTATCCGACTCTTTGTGATAATAAATCACTATTTTGTCCATACAATCTCGCCTTCCTTAATTTTATCTGTTGGATATGCAGTTATTATGAATCCTTCATCGTTTAAGTGTTTTGCTACTACACAATATAGTCTATCAAACTTTTTGTAATAAAGAAATACACTCTTATCAATTAAGCTTCTTCTTACTTCATCCGGCTCTGCTAATATTTCTTTTACAAAATGCTCCTTATTTGCCATTATTTTGTGTTTTATCTCAACAATGTATCTCCAATACTCTTCTGTAATTCTTATTGTAACATTAAGTGGTATTCTTACTTCAAAAAGAATTTTCATTTATATTATGGAGCAAAAACATGGTTTAACATTTGAAGTTGCTGCTATCAACATTCAACATTTATTATCAATTTTATAATAGAATAAAAATACAAAATTTAATTTTATTTGCCAAGAGTTTATTAAAAATTTTTAATTTAACAAATTTATTCAGCAAACAACTTTTTGAATTTTGATAAGAACCTTACAAAATTTTCTTTGCGGAAAATTAATGGTGAGGAACAACTACAAATGTAAGTATACTTATTATAAATTATATAATTAGCTTCTGGATTTCTCAATTCTACAAATTATAAACGGGTTTCCCTGAGGTTGAATTTACTTATTAGCACTCACTACTTGTATTCGGTTATATAACAATTTTGCAATGGGTTTAAAGAATTTTGTTGCACGAAGTATCTCTATCCCAATAATCTCGCCTTGTTCATCAAGTTCTACATTTACCCCGGGTGCTACCTCTATAACCGTCTCCTCGGGCCCTTTTCTTAACACAATATAAATCACATCAGATTTTGGATCATAATGAACTAATGGTTTCTTTCTCATATCTTCTGCCACCTCCCGGTCCTTGTCTTACTTATTTTTTCATATAACTTCATCTTCTGTTTCCTCATATACTACAGCCATTTCACGAAGCTTATCTCTATAATATGCTTTTCCTATAACAACTCTATATCCTGTTTTTACATCAAAGTATTTCTCTTGTCCTTTTTGATATATTTCTCGCGGTAGTTCACTATCAATCTCTCTGATTTTCATACGTAATTGCAAATGTAAACTATAAACTATATTCTTTTTCATATTGTCTCCTACTTTTAAAATATAAAATTCTATCCATACTGTCAACAATGACAAAATTTTACAAAATACAAAATACTAAAAATCACTCAGTAAACAACTTTTTGAATTTCTACAAGAACCGTATAAAATTTTCTTTGCGGAAGATTGATGGTGAGGAACAACTACAAATGTGAGTATACTTTAATTATGAATTTAAATTTTATATCTGAATTTTTTCTTGTTTTTTAACACGACGAAGTTTTAACATTTTTGTTGTTTGTTCTGTTTCTTTATTAATTTTCTCAGAAATTTCTTTAAGTGACAATTTTTCTAATTCTTTATTTATTTTCTCTTTCCCTCCCAATACTTTTTCAAGATACTTATTCGCTTTCATCTATTATAACCTTCCTGTGGAGTGAAGTTCTGTTAACTATTTTATGATGTTTATGAAAACTATAATACGAAAAAATTAAAAATGATGTATTCCACAAGTTAGAGATCGCTAAAAAACTACTTAATGCTGCCAAGATATTCCCGCTTTTGGCGGAACAAATTGCGGGTTCGCAATAACAATAAAGAGCGGTTTTTTTCAGTGTTCTCCATTCTACAGGACGGGCTGGTTCATAATGACATCAATGGTAGCCAGATTACAGGATTGTTGCTATAAACCACTTTTTAATCTTCATATAAGGAAGAGAAGTTAACACACAAATATACATTATATTTTTTCCAATCATAAAATCAAGAAATTTCATCTCTAACAAAAGACACATTTTTTCAGGTTTACTTTATTCTATACTTTTTTCTGTATCTTCTTTAAATTATGAAATAATGATTTGTTAATACAAATTTGAATTACTACAATTAAATATTTGCTGAAAAAGATATTCTATATTTTTGTTTTGAACCATTTTTGTAAAGGAAGGATTTCAAAACTTAATTTTTGATTCACAACATTATAACTTTTTTTTAACTCTTTTATAGATTCAATAACAGATTTTGCTGCTTCTAATGTAGTGATTATAGGTATGTTGTTTATAGTAGCAGTTCTACGAATAAGAAATCCGTCTGAAAAAGATTTGCCTTTCCCTGTAGGTGTGTTTATTACAAGTTGAACTTCTTGATTAGAAATTATGTCTACTATGTTAGGTCTTCCTTCAGAAAGTTTGTTCACTTTCTGGCATTCTATCCCATGTTTAACAAAAAACTCTGATGTTCCTGCTGTAGCTACAAGTTGAAACCCTAGTGTATAAAACTCTTTTGCAATTTTTAATCCTTTTTGTTTATCTTTATCATTTAAACTAAACAAAATTTTTCCATTTATTGGGATGTTACTACCAGCAGCAAATTGCGATTTTGCATATGCTAAAGGAAATGTTTTATCAATACCCATTACTTCCCCAGTAGAACGCATTTCTGGAGATAAGACAATGTCAACATCTGCGAATTTCTGAAATGGTAGCACTACTTCTTTAACTGTATAATATCCTATGTTTAAAATTTTTTCTTGTGAAAAATTATATTTTTCAAGTAAGTCCTTAATCTTATAACCAAGCATTACCTTAGTTGCAACCTTAGCTATAGGTAACCCTATTGATTTTGACACATAGGGTACTGTCCTTGATGCACGCGGGTTTACTTCTAATACATAAATAACTCCGTCTTTTATTGCTAATTGTAAATTCATCAATCCTTTAACTTTTAGTTCTTTTGATAAAGATCCTACATATTTATAAACAACATTTATTTGTTGTGTTGTTAACGAAATTGGTGGTATTACACAAGCACTATCGCCAGAATGTACACCTGCTGCTTCAATATGTTCCATAATCCCAGCAATAAAAATATCTTTACCATCACATACTGCATCAACATCAAGTTCAACTGCATCTTCTAAAAACTTGTCTATTATTACAACATCAGATGTATCTTTTGTTATTGTTGAATTATCAAAAAGTTCTGACAAGTACTCTTTTAAAGAATGTTCATCATAGATTACTTCCATTGCACGTCCACCTAATACATATGAAGGTCTTACTATAACAGGATATCCAATTTGTTGCACAATTTTTAACGCTTCTTTATAACTTCTTGCATAACCATGTTCAGGATAAGGTAATTTAAGTTTTTTTAACACTTTTGCAAAAAGTTCTCTATCTTCAGCTAAAGCAATACATTCTGGCTGTGTCCCTAAAACTTTGACACCATAAGATTTTAATTTTTTTGATATATTAAGAGGTGTTTGCCCACCAAATTGTAGTATTAAACCTAAAAGTTTAGTTTTTGTCTTTTTAGCAATTTCTTCTTCTGTCTTATATATATTATATACATCTTCAAAAGTTATAGGTTCAAAATAAAGTTTATCAGCAGTATCATAATCTGTAGATACTGTTTCGGGATTACAGTTTACCATTATTGCTTCTAATCCTTCTTCTCTTATTGACATAACAGCATGTACACAACAATAGTCAAATTCTATCCCTTGACCTATACGATTAGGTCCTGAACCTAAAACTATAACTTTATCTTTGTTTTTATGATAATCTAACGATTCATTAAAACAACTAATAAAATCATTTTTTTTGAGAATAGAAAAATTGTTTTTACTCAAAACACCATCATAGGTAGAGTAGAAATATGGTGTGTATGATTCAAACTCTGCAGCACAAGTATCCACTACTTTATAATTTGGTATAATACAATTTTTTATCCTAAACTGAACAATTTTGTCTTCGGTTGTACTTAAAAGTTTTGCTAATTGTTTGTCAGAAAAACCATAACTTTTTGCATCATTAATTGTTTTAACAAACTCTTTTGTATCTTTTTTATTTTTCAAATTTAAAACTTCTTTCTCAAAATCTACTATTTCTTTAATTTGATTAATAAACCATTTATCAATACCTGAAAGTTCATAAATTTCTTCTATTTTTTTACCTAACATTAACGCATATTTAATGTTAAAAATTCTTTCTCTACACGGATTACGTAATTTAAATTCTATATTTTTAAACAATTCTTGTTTTTTTTCTTCATTAAAATTTATGGACTGTTCAATAATAGTTTCTGTATCAAGACCACTTCTACCAATTTCTAACCCACGTAACGCTTTTTGTAATGCTTCTTTAAAAGTTCTACCGATAGCCATTACCTCGCCGATAGATTTCATCTGAGAACCTAAAATTTGATAAGAATAATCTTTTTTACCATCTTTTGATACAGGCCTAAATTTTTCAAAAGCAAACTTTGGAATTTTTACAACAACATAATCTATCGTTGGTTCAAAACATGCTGGTGTTTTTTTAGTAATATCGTTTGGTATCTCATCTAAAGTATATCCAACAGCTAAAAGTGCAGCTATTTTTGCTATTGGAAAACCAGTAGCTTTTGATGCTAATGCAGAAGACCTTGATACACGCGGGTTCATCTCAATTATAACAATACGTCCTGTTTCAGGATGAACAGCAAATTGTATATTTGACCCGCCAGTTTCAACACCTACAGCACGTATACATTTAAACGCCATATCACGCATTCGTTGATATTCTTTATCAGTTAGAGTTTGGGCTGGTGCTACTGTGATAGAGTCGCCAGTATGTACTCCCATTGGATCAAAATTTTCTATTGTACAAACAATAACACAGTTGTCTTTACAGTCACGCATTACTTCAAGTTCGTATTCTTTCCATCCATTAAGGTATTCTTCTATAAGTATCTCAGATATCATTGATGATTGTAAAGCATTTTTTGCTGATTCAACAAATTCTTCTTCATTAAAAACAATCTTTGAACCAGTACCACCTAAAGTAAACGATGGACGAATTATCAATGGGAACCCAACTTCTTTTGCAACATTTATTGCTTCATCTAAACTATAAGCGAACCCACTTTTGGGTAAGTCAAGACCTATTTTTGCCATTGTTTCTTTAAACAACTTTCTATCCTCACCACGACGAATAGCATCAACTTTTGCACCGATAAGTTCTACATTGTATTTTTCTAAAATTCCCATTTCATATAGTTTAACAGCCAAATTTAAGCCAGTTTGTCCACCTAAGGTTGGTAGTAACGCATCAGGCCGTTCTTTTTCAATAATTCGTTCCAAAACTTCTGGTATAAGTGGTTCAATATAAGTAGCATCAGCAAATTCAGGGTCAGTCATAATAGTAGCAGGATTAGAGTTGGCAAGAACAACTTTATATCCTTCTTTCTTTAACGCTTTAATTGCTTGTGTACCAGAATAATCAAACTCACATGCTTGTCCTATAACAATAGGTCCTGACCCTATAATTAGTATCTTTTTTATATCCTTACGTTTTGGCATTTTTTGCTTTCTCCATTAACTTCACAAATTTTTCAAACAAATACTTAGAATCGTTAGGTCCTGGAGCAGATTCAGGATGGTATTGTACTGAAAATATCGGTAAACTCTTATGTTCTATTCCTTCACAAGAATAATCGTTTAAATTAATATGTGTGACCACAAGTTCTTTATTTCCTTTCACATAAAATTTTCCTTCTATTTCTTCAATTTCTACTGCAAAATTATGGTTTTGTGATGTGATCTCAATTTTTTGTGTCTCAAAATTTTTCACTGGATGGTTGATCCCATGGTGACCAAATTTAAGTTTATAAGTTTTTCCACCAAATGCTAACCCCATCATCTGACAACCAAGGCATATCCCAAAGATAGGCAAGTATTTTTTATTGTTTATTGAATAAGATATTAGTTTTTCTAAAGTTTTAAAAACATAAGGTACACCTTCTGGATCTCCGGGACCGTTTGAAAAAAATACTCCATCTGGTGAAAAACTAAGAATTTTTTCAAAAGAAGTATCAGCTGGTACAACAATTAAATTACACCCTACTTTTTTTAACCATCTTAATATATTATATTTACAACCACAATCAACAACTACAACATTGTATTCTGGTTTTCTTTCTTCAACATCAACAAAAGGATTTTTAGTTAAAGCAAAAGTTATAATATCATCTTTACTTTTTTGTTTAAAAGGTTCGTAAACTTCTTTACAAGTAACTTTTTTTACTAAATCTTGCCCTATGATAGAGGGCACTTTTTGAACTTTTTCATAAAGTTTTTTTAAATCTGTCTCAGTAGAAATTATACCACGCATTGCACCTTTTGTCCTTATATATTTTGTCAAAGCACGAGTGTCTACATTTTCTAACCCAACAATTTTATATTTTTTAAACAAAAATTCTATATTATGTTTTGCTTGCCAGTTAGAACAAATCTTTGAAAATTCTGAGACAACAAACCCTTCAACTTGTGGTTCAATAGATTCAAAATCATAATATGTTATACCATAATTACCTATATGTGGATAAGTCATTACTACGATTTGTCCTTTGTAGGAAGGGTCAGTTAAAATTTCTTCGTACCCAACTAATCCTGTATTAAAAATTACTTCACCAGAAGTTTCACCAATATGACCAAAAATTTTACCTTTAAAATATACACCTGTTTCTAACATTAACATAGCATTTGTGTTATACATAATAATACACCTATATTAAAATACTTTAAAATAAAAAGATAAGACAAATCTATTTTTAATAGGTAGTAAAAACTTAATCTTCTCCACCTTTAAAGAAGTGGAAGTAAAAAGTGCTAAAATGTTCCCGCCTTTGTTGGCGAGATTGCTCACAATGAAAACAAAAATTGTTTTTTTCAGTGTTCTCATTTATCACGGGACAGAACAAAGCAGAAATTGACGCTCTGCAGCTATCCCGCAATCTGCTGGATTCTTCAGCATTCTCCATATGTCGGTAAAAGACCTTAGTTTGCTATTAGTACATAATATAAATTAGCAAACAGAAATTAAACACCTAACAATTGGTTAACTTTTTCTCTAAATATCTTAAGGTCAATAGGTTTTGGTAAATAATCATCAGCACCTGCTGACAAAATTTTTTCTTTGTATTCTGGCGAATCGTAACCAGTAACAGCTAAAATTTTAATGTTTTTAAACTTAGGACTTTTTTTAATTTCAGTACATACTTTAAATCCGTCAACACCAGGAAGTAATAGATCCAGTATTATTAAATCTGGTAGGTATTCGTTAATAGTGATCCCAGCTAAAAATCCATCATATACTGACTTTATTTCTATATTATTTTTACCACTTAAAGCATCTTTAACAAAATCGTGAACAAAAGGTTCATCATCAACAACTAAAATTTTATATACTATTATCTTATCAATGTTTTCTTTTATTTCTTTGATAGAATAATTTTGTGTTAAAAGTTCTCTTATACGTTTTAACCTCAACAACGACTCTTTTTCGTTATACAACCTGAACCCGCCTTCCATATAATCAACTACACGTAAAAGACCTATATCAGTATAATACTTCAATGTTGAAATAGGAAGGTTTGCACGTTCAGCAAGTTCACCTATTTTTAGTAGACCTAGTTGAAGACGTTTTTCTTTATCCATTGTTTGTATTTTTAGTTTTTAAAACTTTTATAAAACAGTATATTAGAAGGCAACTAACAATACACCAACTTGATAACATAAAAATCATTGCATATAATTTCATATTATATAAAATACAAAACTGATCAGTATATTTTCAAGTTTTGGTACGAAAGTTTATTTTTATAATATCGCCATCTTGTACTATATAATCTTTACCACAAATTTTAACTTCACCATTTTGATGTAAAAGTTTAATATCAGGTGTTTGTTTAAATTTTTCAAAAGGTATCACTTCTGCGTTAATAAATCCTTCTTTTATATCAGTATGTATTTTTTCAGCTGCATCTAAAACAGAAGAGTTTTCTTTTATCAACCAAGCACGATGTTCATCTCCTACAACAGTATAAAAAGTTATAAGATGTAAAATTTTTACTGAGTTTTTAATAAAATCTTTTAATTCTGAACTCGGTATATCATATTCTTTTCTTAAACTTTCTTTTTCTTCGTTTGGAAAATCAAGTAAACTAAGTTCAAATTTTATACATAATGGTAACACAGAAGAATCAATATATGCAGTTAACTCTTCAATTTTTTTCTCAAGGTCATCCCTGTTAACATTTTCATCGTAGTTTAATACATACAAAAAATTTTTTGTTATCAACAACTGGTTAAGAAAGGATTGTAATTCTTTATCTTGAAATCTTACTCTGTTTTTGTTTACAAACTCTCTTATTGCGACCAAAGTTTTACTATTTACATAGTTATTACACAATTCTATAAGTTGTTCTAAAAACTGTATTTCTTCAATTACAGACCTATCACCTGATTTTTGTCTATGTTGAAGTTTCTCAATATGTTTTGATATAACTTCAATATCTGCAAGAACAAGTTCTAAATTGATAACATCTATTTCTTCAACAGGTTCTATTCTACTTATTGAACTTGAAACAGTGTCATCAAAAAAATAGCGTATCACATGTACTACTGCATCAACTTCACGAATGTTAGCAAGGAATCTGTTCCCTAACCCTTCATCTTTTGATGCACCTTTGACCAATCCTGCTATATCTACAAACTTTATTGTTGGAGGAACTTTTTTTTGTGGTTTCAAAACAGAAGTTATAAACTCAAACCGTTCATCAGGAACTTCTACAATACCTATATTCGGTTGTATAGTAGTGAACGGAAACTTTTCTATTGGGACAGAAATTTTTGTAAGTAAAGAAAAAAGAGAAGATTTCCCAACATTAGGTAGTCCTATTATACCTATTTCCATTTTGATATCCTTAATTTATAAACAATATACTCAAAAAATCTGCAGATACAAAAAATTTCTAATAACGAAATAAGAGGATGTCATTGCGAGGTTTGTCCCGCAAAATGTCCCGCCATTGGCGGTATTGCAATCTCAAAGTTTTAAGAACGCAGATACAATTTAATTAATTTTTGTATCAGCACAAGGTGCTGAAACTACAACATAAAATGCGGGGTAGTTTCAGCGTCTTACGCTGACTATCTTTGTTCTTTTTTCTGTCATTGCGATCCCGCAAATTGCGGGATCTACCTCTGGTAGATTGGCAGGCCCGCCTGAGTGTAACTGTTCACTATTTTGGTAACAGTTTTTAAAGTTTTGTATAATAGTTTCAGCGGCTATGCTATTTCCTATTGGAGTCCCGAACTTGTTCGGGTAAAAATATCAAATCTCGTTATATTTTGATACTTTTTGTTATATTTTTTCATCAATTCCGCAGTATGCGGGAAGGATTCCAACTGCGACACATACATTTTTAGATAAAATTAAACAAGTCGCAAAATTGTTACCAAAATTCTGAACCATTACACTGAGGCGGGCAAGCGGGTACCTCTGGCGGAAAGCCATGCTCTACAAATCCATAACACCTTCTCCTACTTTCTACTTTCCTACTATTATTTTGCGCAGTCCCGCCCAAAGCGGGACTGCGGCTACTTCAACAAACGGTTCACATATTTCGCAATAGCAAGTGAAGATGTTAAACCCGGAGATTCTATTCCTACCAAATTTATAAAATTTTTAAATTCTTTTTCTATTTCTTCTTTTATAACAAAATCTTTAAAGTTATCCTTTGGCCCTTGTAATTTTGGTCTTATTCCAGATGTATCTTCTGACAAATCTTCTTTTTGGACAAAACTAAAAAATTTTTTTATACCATAATAAAACTCGTCTATATGAGAAAGATCAACAGAATAGTCAATCGTATCAACATAAAAACTGTTAGGACCAAGTTTTATATTTCCTGACAAATCTATAACAGTATGTATCCCTAAACTATGAAAATTTTTATCAACTACTGGATATACAAGATAGTTTGTCAAATTTTTATATTTTGATGAAAGTTTAAAATACTCGCCTTTACAATAATAAAGTTTGTAATCATTTATCCTAAGCATTTTTGCAATTTTGTCAGATGAAAGGCCAGCTGAGTTGATAACTATTTCAGAAACAACTTCTGTTATTTCGTTATTTTTATTTCTTATCACTAATTTATAATCAGAATTTAGTTTTTCTATCTCAACAACTTCGTTATTGTAAAGAAACAAACAACCATTTTGTTTTGCTTCAAACTCTAACTTTTGCATAAATTT
>Ga0209809_1003139_pt1 | contig 10756 bp, 14 predicted proteins | sample YNPMSTMetaG_FD_186172 | JGI IMG/M metagenome (GOLD analysis project Ga0209809, IMG submission 186172) | Anoxygenic and chlorotrophic microbial mat microbial communities from Yellowstone National Park, USA - YNP MS-T MetaG (SPAdes) (version 2) ... | reverse complement strand
GAATTTTGTACGATGATAGCTTCGTCGACTCTAGAAAGAAAAATAATCAAATAAATTAAATTAATCTTACTTTTTCTTCCCAAAGTCGACGAAGCCTCATCGGCTTTGGTAGAAAGGAGGTGAAGGAGGTTTTAAACACTTCTTCATCCCACGCGCCTTTTTCCGCCATAAGCCCGGTTTGCCCAAAGAATCCTATTTTTCAAATGTTACCCTTTTTTTTAATGTCATCCCTGCGAAAGCAGGGATCTTATATATTCCTGATTAAATCAGGAATGACAAAAAAGGGATTTTTTAGGATTCTTAATTTTAACCCCCTTGAGATTATTTCTCAAAGACCAAAAAAATCAATCCAAGCATTTTGGATTGGGCAGTCTTTGATACTTTAATCTCGATTTTAAAGTGCTTCCCGGCTTTTTGCCTGGGAAGCTTTTTCCCGGGAAAAGCCTTGGGAACCTTTTTAATGGCAAAGTGCCATTAATACACCCTATAGTATACCATATAAAAGGCAAAAAATCAATTATAGTCATCATCAAAAAAACCTATCAATTTTTATCCACAAAGAATAAACAATGACCGTTTTAAAATTAATACCAGATAAATCAGAAGAATTCATCCTCCGATTCGGAGGGTTCGCTTACATCGGCTAATATCGGAAGATCAGAAGAATTCAGATAAATCGGCTTTCATCAGCTAACATCGGATAAATTAGAAAAATTCAGCTTAAATCGGTTAATATCGGCTTAGTCGGAAGAATTCGGAAAATTGGAATAAAATTTAAAAAAATATTTATTAAAATTAATTTATGGCGATTTATGATGTTTTAGATTTGGAGGTTTATAAACGTGCTTTGATGGCTTTGAAATTAATTTATCAATTAGTTGAACAATTGCCAAAAGAGTGTTTTAGCTTAAAACAACAAATTATTTCTTCAGCTCAATCAATTCCTCCTTTAATTGCTGAAGGATTTGCTAAAAAATTTTCTACTAAAGAATTTAAGCATTTTTTACGTATGGCAATGGGTTCTTCTGATGAAACAATTACTCATCTTAGAGAAATTTGGTTATTGGCAAAAAAATATGAAAAGATTGATTTAAATACAGTTAAACGTGCTTTTAAAGAATATAAAATTATTTCCAAACAGTTAAATTCTTTGATCAAAAACTGGATTGATTATACAAAAATAATAAACAAAAAGTAAGTTTTTCTGATGTTATAGCCGATTTATCCAAATTTTTCCGATGTATCTGATTTCTGATGAGAGCCGATTAAGCCGATTTATCTGATTTATCCGAATTTTTATGAAATTAATTTTTGTCAGATAGTTTTCTAATGGCTAACCCCAATCCCGCCGTTAAAACATTCAATCCCAAAATTATCAAACCCATCTCTGGTCCAGCCTGTGGTACGGTTTTTGCTCCAATAACTTGTTTTTCAATACAAAGTTGGGCGGTGTCTTCATCGTAGGCAACATTGTCTTTTTGAGCGGCTACTTTATTGACAACACAAAACAAGCCTTTATCGGCAGGTAACAAACTTTGATCAAAAACCTGCATTTTCATATAATAAACTTTTTCTTCATCAACGCCAAAATCACCGGCATTCCAAGAAATAGTGCGATTATCGGGATTCCATTTTCCTGGTCCTTCAATGGGCATTAAATAAGAAGGCACATAATCAGTTACTTGGATGGCGGTTAATTTTTGGGTTGAGGTGTTTTTGACTTTTACTTTAAACCAAACTTCTTGATTGGGAGAAAAACGCGGATCAGATGGTGATAGATTATCAACATAAGTCACGGTTTGACTACCGCCTTTTTCTTGACTGGGTTTACCAACCATTTTGTCAATTAAGATAGAGTAGGAAGGAACTTCTCCTCCGTATTGCCCGTACTGGGCGTAAACGTTAAACTTTAAACGGGAAACGTATAACGCTACTAAAAATAAAACAATAAAAGAAAACAGATATTTTTTCATACGCCACATATTATACTATAAGACTTTTAAAAAGTCAACTATAGGATAAAATGATACGAATGATGCGAATAAGTATGCGGATGTCGCAAATTATGCGAATTATATGGGTGACTTTTGGTATCATTTTTTATAATGAAAAATAAGATTTTTTATCCTGATCTTTCTTATAAAATTAATGGAATTTTATATAAAGTTCATAATCGTTTAGGAAGATACTGTAATGAAAAACAATATGGTGATATGATTGAAGAACTTTTAAAAAAAGAGGGAATAAAGTTTGAAAGAGAAAAAATTCTGCCAAAGATGTTTGAAGGAGAAAAAGAAGGGAGAAATAAAATTGATTTTTTAATTGAAGAAAAAATAGTTTTGGAAATTAAGGCAAAAACAATTATTGAAAAGTCTGATTATTATCAAATAATGCGCTATTTAAAAATATTAAATAAAAAATTAGGTTTGTTAGTTAATTTTCGCAATCGATATCTTCACGCAAAAAGAGTAATTAATCCTGTTGGAGAAATTTAATATTCGCATTATTTGCGTCATTCGCATAAAAATTCGTATTATTCGTATTATAATTCTTTTATGAAATTAAACGCTTTTCAACTTCGTCAACTTGAAGAGGAGCGGGCGAGGGGAGTGATAAGAAAAATTAAGCGCAATCCAATTTATTTTATCTTGGAGGATATTTACGACACCTACAACATCGGTGGGCTTTTTCGTCTGGCTGATGCTTTAGCGGTTGAGAAAATGTATTTGGTAGGCGAAACGGAAACCCCGCCAAACTCCCGGATTAAAAAGGCGTCAATTGGGACTTATAAGGTGGTGCCGTGGGAATATTGTAAAGATACAAAAGAAGCTATCTCAAAACTCAAAAGTCAAATCTCAAAACTACAACTCAAAACTAAAAACTTAGTTAATATTGTTGCTGTGGAGCAACATAAAAACTCTATTTCCTATAATAAAGCCAATTATCAGTTTCCTTTGGCTTTGATTTTTGGCAATGAAAGTTATGGGGTAAAGGAGGAGACGTTAAAATTATGCGATCAAATTATTGAGATTCCAATGTATGGAATAAATAAGAGCTTAAATGTGATTGTTGCCGCTTCAATTGTTTCTTATTATGCCATTAATTTTTTGACAAAGAAATAATTTTTTTGTTACAATTAAATTTTAAGTTTATTAGTTTTATACCCCTTTGCTTTCAAATTGCAAGGGGTTATACCTAACGGAGCTTTGATTTTTAAAGATTGGTTTTGACTATAAAGTCAATTCTAAAACTCATTTGAAAGCTACGGTTTATACCCAACGAAGCTTTAGCGAAGTGGTATAGGTATATACCAAAAAGTTATAAAATCAAAGCGGAGTGGTATATTTTTAAAGATTTATGAAAAAAGAATTAATTCTTGGATTATTGATGGTTGTGATAGTGGGCGGTGGCTTGTTTTTTATGATGAATAATAAAAAGGAAGAAGGGACACAGGAGATAAAGAAAAGCGAACTAGTTAAGCCGGCTGCGACAAAAAAAGTTGAACAAGAAACATCAAAAAAATCTTCCTTTTCAATGAGTGATGTAGCAAAACATAATAATCAAAATGACTGTTGGATAGTAATTGATAGAAAAGTTTATGATGTGACAAATTATATAGAAAGTCACCCAGGAGGAAAGGTAATGGCTAATTTTTGTGGTCAAGATGGAAGCTTGGCTTTTGCGACCAAAGGTAAAAAAAACAAACCCCATAGTCCGGCGGCTTATGAGATTTTAAAGACGTTATACATTGGTGACTTAAGTCAATGATCTACAATTTCTCCCGAAAAATTCATCGGCTTTTTATGTTTTTGGTGATATTTTTGACTTTTATTATGTGGCTTACTGGCCAGGTGATGGAGGAGGGGTGGTCGATTATGACTGATTTTCAAGCTCGTAGTCTTCACCGGATAACCAGTAAAATTTTTACCATTTCTTTGGGGATAATGATTTTGAGTGGGTTGGTGATGTATTTCTATCCAATATACCAGAAAATGAAAGCCAAAAAGTAAATTTTTCTTTAACTTCGCTTAAAATCTTCGAAGGGACAAGTCGCTTTTTTTTGACTAATTTTAGTTTTAATATCATTTAGCCGATATTTTATGAGCCGACGGTGGGAATCGAACCCACACTCTAACCCTTACCAAGGGTTTGTTTTACCACTAAACTACGTCGGCTTAACAATATTATACAAAAAACTCTTCACTTCTGACAATTATTAAAAACACGAATGATGCGAATAAAATATGCGAATGATGCGAATAATGCGAATGAATACGGATAAATCAGATAAATCGGAAAGAAGTATAACGTGTAACGTATAACGTGGCACATTAAACATTAAGCGTTCAACATTCAACATTAAACATTTAAAAGAGATTAATAGAGATTTATGGAGATAAATTGAGATTAATGGAGATAGGTAGAGATTAAGAAGTAGAGATTAAGAAGAGTTTTTTTTAGAGACGCACTGCTTGCATTTTACAGGATTAAAATTCAAAAACATAAAATAATAAATAATAATATAAATTAAAGTAGAGACACGCCATGGCGCGTCTCAACAAAATTCTAAAAAAATATGTTTTAATTTAAATTATCAAAACAATCTAAAATAATATTTTTAATAATATTTTTTCCCTAAAAAATGATCCGATCGGATCAAAAAAAGAGGAAAAGTTTTAATTTTAGGTTGTGATAAAAATTTAAATTAAAAAAGAAAATTTTTAAAAATTTTAATAAAAATTAAAAAATTAAAAAAATATTTCTCCATTTTTTTATAACTTTTACTTCTTAAATCAATCTAAATTAAATTTTTTCGACTTATGAAAATGAGACGATCGGATCATTTTCATAAGTTTTTTGAATTGTTTAAATCTTTTAAACATTACAATAATTTTTTATACAAGAAATATTATTTTTTATAATAATTTTTTCTTGTTTTAAAAATATATTATTCTGAAGAGCTAAAATATAATAAGCCAATAATAAAAAATACCTCTTGACAAATCTTATAGGATATGTTATCGTGAAATTAATGGCCAGATTAAAAGTTAAAAACTGAAAAAAAATATGAGAAAAAGATTGCTGAAAATTGAAGAAGAGAATCTTCCTCAAGGGATGTGGGCGGGTTAAGATGAGATAAAAAATTTTTTCCTAAGCGCGGCGGGGTTGGCGACGTGAGGTCAAAGGCTCCGCGCGCTTTTTTTTAGAAGATAATTATAACACAAAAATTTTAAAATTGTTAAAATAAAAATATGCTTCGGCCTTTGGAAAAAAACAAAATCAATAGATTTTTTTATTTAAAAATACTTTTTCTTCTTTTTTTGATCAGCGCTTCTTTATATGGTAATTATTATTTTTACAATAAAATAAAAGACAAACCAGAAGTTTTATCAGCGACAAAAGAAAATAAGAAAAACAATTTTTCGATCGATGAAGTTTTTAATCAAGGAAAAAAAACGGTTGAGGATTTGAAAGAAAAAGGAGAAGAGATGGCCGGTCAAGTTTTGGGAATAGTTGAAGATAAAGCAGTGCAGCTTGCCAGTCAATCAGCTAAAACTGTTTCTGATTTTGTTTTTGATTCAACTTTAGGTAATATTTTAAAACAGATTGAAAAGTTGCCGGAAAGTCAGAGAGAAAAGATAAAAGAAGAGATATGTAGATAAATGATACGAATGATGCGAATATATGATGCCAATCAACGAATTTAATGCGAATCTACGAATATGCGAATGGAAACAGGTAAATCGCCTTCCGATTAGGAGGGCTCGTTAACATCGGATAAATCAGATAAATCGGAAAGAAGTTAAACGTTTAAAAAAAGAGATAAATAGAGATTAATGGAGATTTGTGGAGATAGATGGAGATTGGGAGATTAAAATATTTTTATTGAAAATTAAAAGTTAATTTGCTATTCTTTAATCACTTATGGAAATCAAATATTTAGGCCATGCTTCATTTTTAATAAAAACTAAAACAGCAAAAATGGTTACCGACCCGTTTGATCCAGAAATGGTCGGGTTAAAATTCCCCAAAGTTGAAGCAGAAATTGTCACCGTTTCTCACAAGCACCAAGATCATAATCGGGCGGATTTAGTTTTGGGAAATCCCACAGTTTTTGATTGGCCGGGTGAGTTTGAGAAAATGAACGTTAGAATTTTTGGTTTCAAAACTTATCATGATAAAGAAAAAGGGGCAAAAAGAGGGGAAAATATTATTTTTAAAATTGAAGCCGAAGGAATAAGTGTCGTTCATTGTGGCGATTTGGGATTAGTACCTGATGATGATTTTTTAGATCGATTAGGGAATGTTGATATACTTTTTTTGCCGGTTGGCGGATTTTATACAATTGATGCTTCAGAAGCTTGGCAATTGGTCAAAAAAATTGAGCCCCGAGTTATTATCCCAATGCATTACAATCATCCAAAATTGAATCAGCAGGTTTTTGGTATTCTTACCCCGGTTGAGGAATTTACTAAAAAATTTGGTATTGAGAAGCCGTCGGTTTTGCCGAAATTAGTTTATAAAAAGGAAGAGGAAGAAGAGGAGATGAAAGTGGTAGTTTTGGAGATTGGATGAATCAGATAAATCAGATAAATCGGCTAACATCGGATAAATCGGAATTAAAAGATACGAATGATGCGAATGATACAAATAATGCGAGTAATAACGTGTAAAAATTGTGTAAAAAGTAGTTTAAATATTGTGTAAAGGTTGTTTTTTCGTCAATTAGCAATTAGGTAATTTTTTATGGCTTCTTTAGAAAAAGTCAAAATCCCCCCCCATGATTTAACCGCCGAAAAATCTGTTTTGGGGGCGATATTGATTGATTCCTCGGCTATTAATTTGGTGGCGGAGTTTTTAAAACCTGATCATTTTTATCTGCCTGAACATCAGATAATTTATTCTTCAATGTTTACTTTGTTTGAAAAACAGCAGCCAATTGATCTGGTGACTTTGCAAGATCAACTCAAAAAAGAAGGCAATTTGAAAAAAATTGGCGGTGGTGCTTATCTTTCAGAGTTGATTGATACCGTCCCAAGCTCGGCTTATGTTGAACACTATGGCCGGATTGTTAAAGATTATTACACGAAAAGAAAATTGATTGAACTTTCATCACGAATGGTGGAAAAAGCTTTTTCTGAAGAGACGGATGTTAAGAAACTTTTAGATGAAGCCGAAGGAAAAATTTTCAATCTTTCCTATGAACATCTTAGGCAAGATTTTATTCCGCTGAAAGATGTTTTGGCAGAAAGCTTTGAGCGGTTGGAAGAGTTTATGAAACACGGCGCCAAATTTCGCGGTATTCCCACCGGTTTTGCCGATTTGGATAATAAACTAGCCGGGATGCAGGATGCTAATCTTTTGATTTTGGCGGCCCGCCCTGGAATTGGAAAAACAACTTTTGCTTTAAATATGGCTTTAAATGTTGCTTTAAAAGATAAAATACCGGTTGGTTTTTTTTCTTTGGAAATGAGTAAAGAGGAACTGGTTGACAGGCTTTTGGTTGCCCAAGCTGATATTGATGCTTGGCGATTAAAAACCGGCAGACTTTCTGATGATGATTTTCGCCGTCTGACTGAGGCGATGGGAGAACTTTCTGAGGCGCCAATTTTTATTGATGATACCCCCGGAGCTTCAATTATTGAGATGCGTACCAAAGCCAGAAAACTGAAGATCGAAAAGGGTTTAAGGTTTTTAATTGTTGATTATCTGCAACTGGCCAATGGGGGGCGTTTTTTTGAGTCAAGAGTGCAGGAGGTGTCTTTTGTTTCTCAAGGATTAAAAAATTTAGCCCGAGAACTTAAGATCCCAGTTTTGGCCATTTCTCAGTTGTCTCGGGCAGTTGAACAGCGAGGGAGTAAAAAACCCCAACTTTCCGATTTGCGAGAAAGCGGAAGCATAGAACAAGATAGCGATGTAGTGATGTTTTTATATCAGGAGGATGAATCAGAGGATTTACTTGATCAAAATAAGCGATTGATAAAACTTTTCATTGCTAAACATAGAAATGGACCAGTGGGGGAAATTGACTTAATGTTTAGAGGCGACCGCGTAAAATTTTACAGTGTTGAAAAATAAATTAAGATTAAATTCGAGCTAAAATTTTAATATTAACTGACTAATTATCATTCCCAAAACTCCTCCTCCCAAAACATCCAAAAAATAATGGCAGCCTGAGTATATTCGAGAATAGGCGATAAGAAAAGCAATAAGATAGTAAAAAAATCGGCGTTTTTTGTCAAAAAATGTTAGAACGGTGGCGGCGGCAAAGGCGGTTGCGGCATGACCAGATGGGAAGGAAAAGCTTGTTGGACATTTAGTTAAAACTAGTTGAAACTGGTTAAAACTAGTAGTAATTGGTCTTGGCCGATGGAAAAAATTTTGAAGAATAAAGACAGTTAAAGTAGTTAATAAAAAAGTAGAAATAAAAGTAATCACAAATTGCTTATCTTTTTTACTAATTTCAGGATGTTTTTTTTCTTCCAAAAACAAAGCGATAATTATCACTAATATCCAAACAAAAATCGAATTGCCTTTCAAAGAAAAAAAAGAAAAAAATAAATCGAAAAAGTAATTGTGGGGAGTAAGATTTTTTAAGAATAAAGTGATTAATTTATCAAAATTTAAAATTAAATTAATCATTTTTTAATTATATAAAAAAATACTTTAAACTTTTATTTTATAATTTTTTTGGGGAAAATATATTTTCTATTGAAAGAATAGGTTAAAAACAAAATAATAACAAATAAAGTAAAATAAGGAAAATTATAAAAAAGGACTTCCAGTAGAATAATTAAACTTATGGTTGTTGATAAAAAATAAAGAAAAATCAAGCGGGAGATAAGGTTGTCTTTCATTGGATAAATTTTTCTGAAAGACAACCGAAGATTGATTAAAATCTCCCTTTGTCTTGGCGGATAGTTTTGATTACCCTCCGTTTAACTTTTTTTCCAAATTCTCTTTTAAAACAAAAATTTCCAAGCGTTCACCAGTGACAGTTGAGATATCACTGTGACAACTAATTACTGGGATGCCAATGTTTTTTTCAATAATTTTCGATAGTTTTTTGGTAGTAATTTGATGAATAACTTTACGAATATTTTTAACCAGTTCTATTGCTGTGCTTTTGTTGGCAAACCTTAAGATTTCTTTTTCCACTGGTAAAAGATGCCCTTTAAAACGGACAATCACCATATCTTCAACGATATAACATTTTGCCTCTTTGGGCCCATATTTTAACGTTGAGACATAAAATTTGGTAATTTCTTTAGCAATTTTGTCGCAAAGTTGACCTTTAGTCATATATTGAAAGAAAAAAAATAATATATTGTTTAATGAAGTCTATAAAAAACCTTCCAAAAGGGGAATGTTTTTTATCCACTCTATAGTATAATTATATAGCATTATTTTTAAAAAAACAATATGATAAAAGCTTTAATTTTTGACTTTGATGGGACTTTAGCTAATACTTTACCTTTTACTTTTTCAAAAATTATTAATTTATCGAAAAAATATAAGGTGGAAGGACAAGAGGAAGAAATAATTGAAAAAATCCGGGCAAAAACTCCCCATGAGCTTATGAAAGAGTTTCAAATTTCCTGGTTTAAAATACCCATTATTTTATGGGAAATTCGTCAGGCGCAAAAAACTTTATATCATCATATTGACAAAATAAAAATTTTTCCCGGCATCAAGTCTTTACTAAAAGAATTAAAAAATAAAAATATCAGGCTTTTTATTTATTCTTCAAATATCAAAAAAAATATTGATGCATTTTTAAAAAAAGAAAAAATAGCTGATTATTTCGAAAAGATTTTTGTTGGTAGTAATCTTTTGGGGAAAGATAGGGATTTATTAAATATTTTAAACAAAGAAGGATTAAAAAATGATGAAGTTTATTATGTTGCCGATGAGATTCGTGATGTTTTAGCTTGTCAAAAAGTAGGAATTAAAATGATTGGTGTTTCTTGGGGGTTGGTAGGAGAGAGCGGATTAAAAAAGGCGGGCGTTGATTATTTGGTAAAAAAACCAGAAGAGATTTTGAAGTTAGTTTAATACATAAACACCTTATTGTTCCCTTCAAAAACTTTTTTTTCTTTCATTTTGGGAACGGGATAAAAATAGGAAACAAGAGAAAAATTTTTAATTGTTAATTTTAAATTTTTAATTACCTTTTCTAAATACCAAGGAGAGATATAGAGATAGATAGTGATTAGTGACTGGTGATTAGTGACTAGTTTCTTAAAATCTATTTTAAATATATCTCCACAAATAATCTTTATATTCTTTTTATTGGGGTGGAAAAGCCAGCGGACCCACATTATCAAAATTAAAACTGGATTGATTTCAACGGCAAAAAATTGAGTGTTTAATTTTTTTTGAAAAGCCAATTTTCCCGCCTCAAAAATCACCATCCCGTCCCCTGCGCCTAAATCAAAAACCACCTGATTATTTTTTAAATTTAAAGCTTTGATAATAAGAGGAAGATCTTTTTTGTTTGAGGGAAAGTAGGGGATGGGGGAAAGTTGGGGTGAAGAAAAAAGAAAAATAACTCCCAAAATCAAAAAAACAAAGATAAAAAAAATTGTTATTGACATAATTAATTATTTTATTGTACACTAACACCGTGAAGAAAAAAATCACTTCACTAAAATTTTCCAATACTTTATCACCGCTTGACGGCCGATATTTTTTAAAACTTCAAGATCTAGCTTCATATTTTTCAGAAAAAACCCTAGTTTATTATCGACTTTTG
>Ga0209809_1003134_pt1 | contig 10763 bp, 11 predicted proteins | sample YNPMSTMetaG_FD_186172 | JGI IMG/M metagenome (GOLD analysis project Ga0209809, IMG submission 186172) | Anoxygenic and chlorotrophic microbial mat microbial communities from Yellowstone National Park, USA - YNP MS-T MetaG (SPAdes) (version 2) ... | reverse complement strand
GATTGCTGCTCTTAGGTAATCGCCATGAGATTGATTGCACGAAACCACGCTATACCTGCTGTGGTGCAATCGAGTCACCGATATTATGTTCCAAAGTACGAAAGCTCCTCTACACTTGACGTATCGCCGACTGTAGGTTTAACTGCTGATGAATGATCCGGGCAATCTGGATTGCCCCATCGCGTGGTACTGCATGTTTAAGCCGCTCGACCGTTGCCGCATAGCGCTCTGGGTCTTCAAGACTGGCAATAGCTGCTACAATTCGTTCATTCGTTGGGCAGAAGAACCCCAATTCGTAATTGAGAACAAAATCTATATTTCCGTGTTCCTGCAAACCGACCGCTTCGGTAACGATCACTGGTTTGCGCATCACCAGAGCTTCCATCAATGTTCCTGGACCGGCTTTGGTCACCACAACATCACTGGCCGCCATTAACTCTTCCATGTTGTGAACAAAACCAAACAGATGGGTATAGGGCAACCGTGGCCCGTTCCGCAACTCTTCGTAGAGCGCACGATTCTTGCCGGTGACGACCAGAAACTGCTTATCGGGCATCTGTTGCTCAAGCGTTTGCACCAATTCACCGAGTCGACCGGAACCAACCCCACCAGCGGTTAGGAGTACGGTAAACCGTTCTGGATCAAACCCCAAATCACGACGAGCCGTTGGCGCATCGCGATTCTCAGCAGCAAACTTCGGATGCACTGGAAAGCCACAACGTTGAAGCTGGCTAGGCTTCATGCCACGTTTGTGCATCAATCGATAGGCTTCATCGGTTGGTGTGAGTGCCAGATCAACGCCGGGGTAGCTCCAGGAAGCATGCAACGAAACCAGATCGGTTACGACGGTCAGAACGCGAAACGTATGCCGACGGCGGCGACGAGCGGCACAGACCAGCCGATGAACGAGCGGGTGGGTGACGACAACTAGGCGCGGCTGTCGTTCGCTGAGCAGACGATCGAGATTCTGGCGAGCGATAAGATAGACAATCCGCGAAAGAAAACTCACGGTCGATTGTGAGTCGGTCAGGCGAAACGAGAAATTGTACAGCTTAAGCCAGCGGGTTGATAACTGGTCGTAGATACCGGGAGCACTGCGAATACCGGGCACATTCGTTGCCTGTAAAAGGTCTTCGATAGCCCAGGTAATCCTCTTCCCCGACATCAGTTCGAGCGCAGCACTGATCGCCACCGCAGCACTGCGGTGACCACCTCCCGTATCAGAAATGGCAAACAAGACATCAATTGGTTGTCGGTTCATCATAACTCAATCGTGAACGTGATGGGCAAGATCGGCGATCACTTTTTCTGCAATATCGAGTGCAGCCCGTGGATGGGCCGCAGCTTGGGCACATCGCCGCATTTCGGCCAACATCATTGGATGGTTCAACAGCGTCAAGACGGCTCGCGGCGCCGACTCACACAGACGTAACTGGATGCCGCCACCGGTGCTCACCACATAGTCTGCATTCCATTCCTCCTGGCCAAGGATCGGATCGACGATAATCATCGGTGTGCCACGTGCCATTACTTCACTTACGATCAAACCACCAGCTTTGGTAATGACCAGATCGCTTGCGGTAATCAGATCATCAACATAATCAACAAATCCTAAGACACGCAACTCAATATTAGGCGTAGAGATAAAGTCGCTCAGCGATTCGACTAATGTCGTGTTGCGACCGGCAACCACGATCAGCGTAGCCTTTAGCGGACTCTGCATCAAACCGCTCACCATCAACCGCACATGTTCATCATCAATCCCCCCACCAAAGAGGGTAACGACGGTACCTTCTAGGGGAAGATCGCGACGCTGGCGCGCCGACTTGCGATCGTTCGGCTGAGCAAAACAGGGATCTATTGGAATGCCACTCACAACAATTTGTTGTGGACTTACCCCACGCTCGATCAATTGATTGCGCGTTTGTTCATCACCGACAAAATAGCCATCAATCTCGGTATAGGTCCAGAAGGTATGGGCTGCGTAATCGGTAATCACGCAATAAATCGGTTCGTTCAGGCGAGCACTGCGCTTATACCCAACCAGCAGCTCCATCGGTAGAAAGTGGGTACAGATAATCACATCCGGCTGAAATGCACGCAAAACCTCTTTAAGTCCGTTGGTACCGATACTTTCAACCAGCTTGCGGATATTGTTGGTGATTTCAGCCAGATTCGGATCGGCGTTAGTCTGATTGTAAAAATATCCCCATACCAACGGTGCCCGGTCGGTCAATTCAAGGTACGACCGGGCATACGCAAGGCGAAAAAGCCGTGAGGTGTGGTCGAGGACATCCTCGACTCGTACCTCGCCTGGCTGACGACGACTAAACGCGGCAGCCAGTGCTTCAGCCGCACGCTTATGGCCGGTTCCTACCGACGCATGTAAAATCAGGACTCGTGGCATAGCTTTATCTCCGACGAGGCACCTTTCTGAGAGGGCCTTTCCTCCTGCTCCGTAACCACAACTTCGGTTACCAATGTTGCCAGGCCCTTCTCGTTTCGATGCAACTGATGAATCTCTTACTAACGGTATGGTACCATGTTTCGCCAGGGTCTGTTTTACGAAGCGCCAATATTTCAGGGACGTATCTGAAAATACTCCTATTGACCCCATCGCTCGCTGTACCTTCTCTGTATTCTGAGGAAAGCCAGCAGAACCTGTCGCTTGTCGCAATAAACACGCCAAACAGGACTGGTTGGGTTCTCTGGCTAAGAGCCTATTCGAATAACTCGTCGTCATCCCAAGATGAACGAAATCTATTATCTGGATGCCACACGATTGACGATCAGTACAGTGCTTCAGGAACTGCCGTAGTGGGAACGTGCTGACTTCGCTGAAAACAACCTGACCGAATTGCACAGGTGATCAACACGCTTGCTAGCGGTATCATAGGTAGGGGTACGGTGTGTCTTGCCCTACGGGTGAACGATAGGAGGGTTAGTGCCAGGCGGTGCCTCGCACCTACAATTATCGAATGACCAGTTTATTCCTCTACTTCCTCTGCCGGAAAGGGATGTTCCAGACGTTCGCTAGGAAAGCGACGACATTCATCTTGGTGCTTTTTTCGGAAACACGCCAGAACCCATTTGCACGCAAGCGAACCTTCACGCACAATGAACATGGAATACTGCAAGGAATAAAACCGTCGGAGCACATATGCGAGGAATCGGTCGCTTGTTGAGGGTACTTTTTCGGAGTCCGGTGCGTGCATTTGGCTGCCTAGTGTTTATCCTAGGAGGAGGTAGTCTGGCAACCTGGTCACTGGCCACCGTCGGTACTATCGTAACACTCATCACCCTGCTTACAGTGGTTGCCGGGCTGACCCTCTTCTGGCGTGATACAGGATGGTTTCATCGTCTATGGGCAGGTGGCCTGATATTAGCGGCGGCGGCGGCCGTTATCGCCCTCCTCAATCCCAATACGCCACGAGGGTTGGTGTTTCAAGTGGTGGCCGGCCTGGCCCTCTTGCCATCACTTATCGCTGCCACCGGCTACGTCTGGCGGCAGCGCTTACGTGGTCGCTATGACATACCGGCTCAGTCGCTGCCCACATCGCCACCAGCACCTACCGATCTGCCCCCACCATTACCGTGGCAGAGACCAGTTATCACCGATTTGCCGCCACCGTTACCGTGGCTGAGAACAGCTATCACCGATCCGTCAACACCAGCATCCCGGCAGGTGTCTTCGCCCGATGACCTGCCAATGCCACTGCAACACGAGAGCACAATTCCCGCGACTGACTTGCTTGACCGGTTATTGAATACACCGCCAGAGAAGTGATATGGAGATCGATCCACGTGCTCAATTGATTGAATGGCCCAGCACCAGCCTGGGGGTCAACGGACGAATGTATATCTATACGCCGCCAGAGTACGATCCTGATGGTCCAGCGCTACCGGTTGTCTATCTTTTGCGCGGTCACGAGCGTGAGTGGATCAATCGACGTGAAGATGATAGCCGGATTGGAAGCGCCATTGATGTTTACGAGCGAGTACGCGCACGGGGTGAGATTGGCCCGATGTTGTTAGTTATGCCCGGTTTAGCCAGTACTGACAACCGCATTCCCGGTTTACTGGCCGATTTCATTGCGCCACAATTGACCGATGCGCCGGGCATTGGGCATGGTCGCTTCGCTACGTTCTTTTTCGATGAGGTACTGCCTCTTGTTGAACACCAATTCAACGCTCATCCGCGTGCCAGAGCGATTACCGGATTTTCACTTGGTGGTTATATGGCGATCAAAGCTGTTGCCATGCGCCCGGAGCTGTTCGTAAGCGTCAGCGCCTACGATGGCTCCTTCCCATACGCCAGTGATTGTGGTCGCAGACCGCGTCGTTACGATACGCTCTTTACGGCACCGATGTTTGATCCGGCACTGGGTCGTCCACGCAACTGGCAACAATTGCGCGATCACAATCCGATTTGCCTGCTTATGCAGGCCGATAGAACTGCACTGCGTCGAATTAGCTGGATGATCCAATATGGGCCAGAGCACATTGAACCATGGGGTTCAAATTTTTATCGGGGTGAGTACCTACTACGGGCACTGGCTACGCTGGGTATCGCCAATGCCGCCCCGCAAGCTGCTCTTCCTGATGGTGCGCATACCTGGGCAGTCGCTGATCGTCATCTCGAACAGGCTCTACCATTACACTATCGGGCTTTTGAACACATTATCAAGAAAGACCCATGAAATCACCGCCATCCAATACAATTGAATTGCTGATCCGCTTACGCTGGCCGCTCGCCGCAGTTGTAGGATTGCTGTTTGCGCTTACCCGGATGGTAGAAGGTATCTTCTTCGACGCGGCGATGGAAACACCGACTGGGCGAACCCTTGATCCAATTGTCTGGGGTATTCTCGCCTTTGGTGCTATCTGGGTGGTGTTCAGTTGGGCCATTCGTCAAGAGCAGATCCGTAGGTCGAATGAAGCGCGGATGCTTGAGGCACTGCGCGAAAGTAACGAACGGCTGGAATTGCTCTACGAAATAAATCAGCGCGTGGCATCGAGTGCGACTCTCGATGAAGTCCTCGATTACGCCATTACTCTGCCGGCCAGATTAGTCCATGCGGCTGCTGCCACGATCGTTCTTATCGATGAACGAGGACAGCCGTATACCGCACGAGTGACCGGGATAGATGCCGCCTCCCTCGAACGCACCAGAACTGCTTTCCATCAGCTTTCGATGAGCATCCCTCCGAGTCAACCGGTTATACTCCAACCACAACAGCCATGTGCCTGGACAGCATGTCTGATTTTACCGTTGGTTGAACGAGCAGTACAACCAATTGGCTGGATTGAAGCATTTTTGAAAGAAGACAAGGCAGCCGCGACAGAAAGCCGACAGCCATTGTTAGCAACTGTAGCCGCTGAACTGACCGAAGCAATCATCAACTGTCGGCGCCGTGACCGGGTTATTGCCAGCATAGCTGCTGTTGAACGCGCTATCAGCGCCGAGCGTACTCGCATTGCTCGTGACCTCCACGACGGTGTTGCCCAATCGTTGGCATTTATGCGGATGCGGATCGATTTGTGGGAAGACTGGCTACAACAAGAGCCAGAACGTCTACGCGCCGAGTTTGCCGATTTCAAGAGGAACCTGCGGCGCCAGATTGAAGAGTTACGACGGGCAATTTTTGCCCTGCGCCCGATTGAAATCGGACAGCTCGGCTTTGCCGGTGCGCTCCGGCGCTTCGTTCAGGAGTTTGCCGAACAACATGACTGGAATGTTGCCATCGATTTCGCCGAGTTGCCCCCTGATATACCGCCAGTATTGGAACTAGCCGCCTTTCGCTTTGTTCAGGAAGCGCTGAACAATGTTGCCAAACACGCGCAGGCTCGTCGGGTTTGGGTCAAGCTAGGAGTGCGTGACCAGGGACTGATCATTCATGTACGTGATGACGGAATTGGGTTTAATCCGGGCGAAGAACTGCCAGCCGGTCACCTGGGTTTGCGTCAGATGCGGGAACGGGCTGCGGCTCTCGATGGTCATGTAACTATCATTTCACGTCCTGGCGATGGCACTGAAGTGCGAGTCTGGTTGCCATTGCTCTATTCATCAACACCGGTGGCCTGAAACTGGGGGGCAACCAGTATGCTGATGCGTCAAACGATGGTTTCCAGCCACGTACTGCAAGACGCAGGACAGCGGCCCGCACATCCAGGGCGAAAATCCTTAAAAGCTCTACCTGCAACCAAATCCAACTTCTGGCGTATCCCATGATCGCCCGTTTGTCGAGTATGATAGAGACGCCGGTATGACACCACGCTGGCGTGGTGCACAATACATGTGAGGAACTATGACAACAACTACTGACCGTATCCAAATCTTCGAGCACGTCCTGGAAGGTTTAATGCGCCGTTACCGCGAACGGGTTCCAGACGTCACCGCAATTGCTCAGGCGATGGTCGGCGAAGGGATTATCGCAACACCTGATCACATCGAGAACGATCACATTGCATTCCGTACCCTGGGAGTGCCACACCTAGGAATTCGCTCACTGGAAAAGATATTTCTGTACTACGGCTACCAACGTCGTGATCGCTACCACTTCCCGGCCAAAAAGCTCGACGCATTCTGGTACCATCCACCACGTCCCGATCTGCCGCGTATCTTCATCTCTGAACTGCGGGTGAATGATCTCTCAGCAGAAGCGGCAGCCATTATCCATAGCTACACTGCTGAAGTTACCGCCGATCCGGTTGATTCACTTGACTTGAACGATGCCAATCAGGTTGACGATTTTCTCCATCGTCCACTCTGGCGATTACCAACCTGGGCCGACTATCAACGTCTGGCTGCCGAGAGTGAATATGCGGCCTGGGTGATTTACAATCGCTATTACCTCAATCACTTCACCATTACCGTTCACAACTTACCGACCGGATACAATACGATTGCCGATTTTAATGCCTTCCTCGAGCGGCATGGTTTTAAGCTTAACGATGCTGGCGGGAAGATCAAAGTTAGTCCTGATGGGAAATTACTCCAGTCGAGCACAGTCGCTGAAATGATCTGGGCCGAGTTTGCCGGTGGCGAACGGCATCAGATTGCCGGTTCGTATGTCGAATTTGCCGAACGGCGACCACTCGATGAATTTGCCCATCTCCCTCCACACGAACTGCGCCGTGAACATCGTCGTGAAGGGTTTGAGGCTGGGAACGCCGATAAAATCTTCGAGAGTACCTACAGCACACAAACGGCGAAACGAGTCGGTTAGATGCAGAGATCGACGGGGCGAAGCATGCTTCGCCCTGTTATGATAATTGCTTCACGAAGTACCTGACGAGAGCATCTCATTCTTGACAGTCAAAGACCTCTTTGCTAAATTATACACTCGATACACTTTCAACTCTCTAAAACATTCTCATTAAGGAGATATGATAAAGCGTATGGAAGAATTTCATGATCAGATTTCTCCACCCTCTGAAGTGAAAGAAATCTCTGGATCGTATATCCGTAACAAAGAAATTCCTACTTTTTTCGGTCAACAAATACTCAAAGGAGAAATTTTTGACGTTGAAAAAGATTGCATCGTTCCTGAAAGACCTATGCTTTATTACTCACATCCTCATGGCGAGATATGGATTGGAGACGCTATTGCCTGGCTGCGGTCACTGGAAACCGAGTCGGTGGATATGATCTTTGCCGATCCGCCATACAACATCCAAAAAGCGGCATGGGATACATTCGAATCGCAAGCTGCGTATGTTGAATGGTCATTGCAATGGATTGCTGAAGCGGCTCGTGTGCTGAAACCAACTGGTACCCTGTATATTTGTGGATTCTCTGAAATTATTGCCGATCTGAAACTACCCGCATCTCGCTTCTTCAGAGGATGCCGCTGGCTGATATGGCACTACAAAAATAAAGCAAACCTTGGCAGAGACTGGGGGCGTTCACACGAAAGTATTCTCCATTTTAGAAAGGATCGACAATTCACATTCAATATTGATGATATTCGCATTCCTTATGGGAATCATACATTAAAGTATCCCGAACACCCACAAGCCGAGACCAGCCAGTACAGTAGAGGTAGACGACGTCATCAGATGTGGCAGCCGCATCCACGAGGTGCCAAACCCAAAGATGTTTTGGAAATACCGACAACCTGCAACGGTATGCACGAGAAAACACCACATCCTACCCAAAAACCCGAAGAGCTTCTCCGCAAGCTGGTTCTGGCTTCGTCCAACATTGGTGATGTCATCGTTGATCCATTTCTTGGTTCTGGAACGACTGCTGTGGTGGCGGAACAACTGCAACGGCGCTGGAAGGGATGTGATATTTCGCTTGAATATTGCCAATGGGCTGTCCGTCGTGTCGAGCTGGTCGAAGATTGGCCAATTGAGAAATGGATCCAATACGATGTTGAGAATGCGAAGCGAAGGAAATCTCTTCGATGAGCAATATTACATTGCAAGATCTGCAATTCAGAATTCAAGATAAGAATTATCTCCGTAAACTGGATGATTTCTATACACTATGTGATTCATTTTTGGCATTTATATATCACCAACCACCAACCCGAATTACCTCCCCTAACCGCCATCATTACATCTTTTATCAGTTTGATCAGTTGCATGGCTATAGAATCACTCGGCCACTAAATACAAACCTTTTTATCGATAGACCAGACCAATTTCAGGAGGAGCAAAAGCGATTTACAGATTTTCTTGGTAAGCTAGCGAATGCCAGGCATCATGCTATCAATCAACCAGACATCCAGACGTATATATAGTCTCGAGGGATCCACAAAGTTATCTACACAATACAGCAGGCAATTGGCTGTATTGGCGATTCGCTCACAAACACCAATCAATCACGGAAGCGTATCGGACAACTCTTCGAGATATTCATTAGACTCATTATTCAGAAATTAGGATTACATTGCGAGTCAAGAACGCTTACTATCCGGCTGCCTGATTATCCTGAATATGAAATGTCTTATGAATTAGATATGGTATTTTCGCAAGGCAGAGCTATTATCGTCTCCGAGACGAGAACGCTCCACGAAAAAGAAATTGTTGCATCGGTAAAGACGACAAGTAAGGATCGATTGGATAAAATCTTTCTTGATAAATATCTCCTTAGTAAGCTTCTTGGAAGAGACATTCCAGTAATAGCAATCTTCTTGCATGACGTTCAGCGATCTATGAAGATGCATTTAGTTTTTCCTGATTCTCATTTAGAGTAAAGTGTTCGATCCTGAGACCACGCCCATAGTCCCGGATATGCCAATCGCCTCGTTCGTCTTCATATATTTCTATGTTGTCGCTCCCAGTTAGGATCTGTTCATCAAGAGCATTAGCGATAATTTCTCGTAAAGCATGTTCAACTTCCCAGTTTTCCAGTACTTTTTCGATGTTTAGATCAAATGCTCGTATAGCCATAAACCTCTCCCACTCGAAATTATTGTTAATCTGATTGTAGATAGGTTGGGAACAGTACTTATCCAATCCTACGAGAACCAACTACTAGGTTAGACTATACTACAAATTTGCATCTAGCCTAAAAATGCCAATGTCGTACCGAAAGCGATCAATACTAGCTCAATTGCTAGCAGTATCTACCATTGATTTGGACGCTTAATGTTTACTGGGAAATACTTACTGACTATGATACCGCCCACGGTTGCAAGACGTAATACCACCAGTTGTTCAATACGCCGTCAGTCTTACCGGCCACTCTGGGCAGATGGTCGAGCCACCAGAGATGGTGTAGCCGCATATCGCCAGCGCCCCATTCGGTACAGTGCATCAGACGCGGTGGTGCACTCAGGTCGGGAAAGGCGTACCAGGCATCGGCCCGTGACCAGACACGGCGTGGGTTCCCCCAATCGTAGTCGCGAGCGCTTGACGGCGCAAAATGCACATTTCCGCACTCGTCAAGCCGCGTGAATCGTGCCCAAAGATTCCGTTCTGGCGGATGATGCCGGTACACATGCGCCATAATTGACTCGACCCGATGACCAAAATTCTCTAGCATACAACCAACGTCGCGTTCGACGTTAAAACCCATCACGATGTAGCGGCGGGCCGTCGGTAGAAACAGTGGTGGCGCATTGCACCAGAACGCATCAATCCCAACCATCCGACTCTCGTAGTAACCGGCGTAGGGAAAGCCAAACAGCCAGATTTCGTCGATCTCGCCCTGTTCAATTGCTTCAGTTAGGCCGATTTCGGCCAGCAATCGCTCGTAATCAACTTCGTCAGGTTGGTGAAACGGTTGTCGTCGTTCCCATGCCGCCAAGTAAGTTGCACTATCGTAGCGAAAGCCGTCGATTTTGACCGGAAACTCATCAAACACCCGCCGCGATACGATCTGGTAATCGGCGATCCCTCCCGAACACGCCCGCAAATCAGCAATGTACTGCTGGGCCAGGGTTTCAGCATCGTTCCAGCCCATCACTCGGCTCAACGGTAAACCACCTCGCTCAGGGATCGACGGATCGTGCACGATCATAGCCACTCGGAGAGCGATTGGCGATCCGGGTCGATCACCGCGCATAATCGGCGACCGATCAGGTGGTTCACTTCGCTCTCTCCTATTGAACAGCCAATCAAGCATTGGTGGTTCCTCTCTCGACAAGACTGCGGCTCAATGTATGGTGCCACGGCGCAGGAGGCTATATCCACTCATCAAAGCAGCCAGGTTGTGATAAGATGCTAGTATGATCCGACTATTGCTGTTTCTCATTGTAACACTCAGTAGCCTCTCACTACTCGCGCCGGTTGGTATCTTTCACACTGAT
>Ga0209809_1003130_pt1 | contig 10768 bp, 9 predicted proteins | sample YNPMSTMetaG_FD_186172 | JGI IMG/M metagenome (GOLD analysis project Ga0209809, IMG submission 186172) | Anoxygenic and chlorotrophic microbial mat microbial communities from Yellowstone National Park, USA - YNP MS-T MetaG (SPAdes) (version 2) ... | reverse complement strand
TGGAAACAAACAGAATGCTATCGCTGCATAGTTGAACAGTGATGTTCAGCAGTGTTCAGCGTAAATGTATCAGTATGGTTGCCTATTTGCTGGAAGTCGGCTGTGAAGAGCTCCCAGCCAGTTTTGTGGATTCGGCTCTGGAGCAGTGGCGAACCGGGATCCCGGCCTCTTTGGCGGAGGCTCATCTGCAAGCGGAGCAGATGCAGCTTTTCGGTACGCCGCGCCGCCTGGCGGTTCTGTTGCAGGGGTTGCCCACCCAGCAGCCGGATCGCACCCTAGAGGTGAAGGGGCCACCGGTTCAGGTCGCCTACCAAGATGGCCAGCTCACTCCTGCCGGGGAAAAATTTGCCCAAAAACAAGGGGTGGATCCCGGCGGCCTGGAAATCCGGCAAGTGGGCAAGGGATCCTTTGTCTTTGCCGTGCAGCGGGTGCGGGGCCGACCGACGGCGGCGGTGCTCCAGGAATTGGCGCCCACCTGGATCACCAGCTTGAGCGGCGAACGGCTGATGCGCTGGGGCTATGGAGACCTGAAGTTTCCCCGTCCCATCCGCTGGCTGGTTTCCCTTTGGGAGGATCAGGTGTTGCCTTTGCTCTGGCCTACCTCCGAGGGAAATCCTTTGCCGGGCTTGGTGGCGGGGCGGGTGAGCCGGGGGCACCGCGTTTTGGGATCCCAGCAGGTTGTCCTGGAGCGGGCCGAGAGCTACGTTCAGCAAATGCAAGAGGCGGGGGTCAGCCCCGATCCAACAGCGCGAGAGGCATACATTCAGGCTGAGGTGACCAAGCTGGCCAGGCAGGTGAATGGGGAAGCCCAGATCCCTGCTCCTTTGCTGCGGGAGGTGGTGCAGTTGGTGGAGTGGCCGACGGCGGTTCTGGGGCGCTTTGAGCCGGAGTTTTTGCGATTGCCCGTGGCGGTGATCGAGACGGTGATGATCATCCACCAACGCTATTTCCCAGTACGGGATGGCCGGGATCCCAGAAAATTGCTGCCCTATTTCATCACCATCTCCAACGGCGACCCCCGGCAATCGGAGCGGATCGGGGCAGGCAACAGCCGTGTGGTGCGGGCGCGCCTGGCGGATGCCCGCTTTTTCTACGAGGAGGATCGGCGGATCCCGTTGGCCCAGCGGGTGGAACGCCTGCAGGCGGTTACTTTTGCCGAAGGGCTGGGCTCCATGCGGGACAAGGTGGAGCGCATCCGCCACATCAGCCGCCTCATTGCCGCTGCCCTGAACTTGGATCCCCAGGAGCAGGCGCTGGTGGATCGCACCGCTTACCTGTGCAAGGCGGATCTGGTTACCCAGATGGTGTACGAGTTTCCCGAGCTGCAGGGGATCATGGGCGCCGAGTACGCCCGGCAGGATGGGGAACCGGAGGCGGTGGCGGAGGGGATCGAACAACACTACTGGCCCCTGGGGGCAGGGGAGGCCTTGCCCGCCTCTTTAACCGGACGGGTGGTGGGCTGGGCGGATCGCCTCGATACCCTGGTGGGCATGTTTCGCTTGGGGCAGATCCCTACTGGTTCTTCGGATCGCTTTGCCCTGCGGCGGGCCGCCAACAGCCTGGTGTTGATTGCCTGGGATGCCGGCTGGACCTTTGACTTCAACTCCCTGTTGCAGAGGGTGGTGCAGGACTACGCGGCAGGCGACGAGAAGACCTTGAAGGCTTTGCAGCAGTTTTTGCTGCAGCGGCTGCAAATCCTTCTGCAGGAGGAAAAGCGGATTGATTACGACCTGGTCAGGGCAGTGGTTGGGGATCCAGAAGCGCTGCAAGAGGGGGAGCCAGCAAAGTCCGACCTCCCTCGGCGAGCCTTAGCCAACCTGCCCCTCACCCTGCTGCGGGCTGAGTACCTGCAACACCTGCGAGCCACCGGGGAATTGGCGGATCTCTACCCCACCCTCAATCGCTGTGCCCGCCTGGCCGCCCAGGGAGACTTGGACAGCGCCGTGCTGGATCCGGCAGCGGCTGTGGATGCCGACCTGTTGCAGGAGGCGGCAGAACGGGAGCTGTACGAGGCTTGCCAGAGGGTTTACCGCCTGGGGGTGGAGCCAGCCCTCCAAGGAGACTTTACCCCACTGGTGGAGGGCCTGCAGGCAGCAGCCCCCGCAGTGGATCGTTTTTTCGAGGCGGTTTTGGTCATGGATCCGGATCCCAGGCTGCGGGCCAACCGGCTGAACCTGTTGGGGGTATTGCGCAACCAGTCCCGTTTGCTGGGAGATATGGGAGCTGTGGTCATGGCAGGAGAGGCTGCGCCAGCAAAGAGCCACTAAGGAACCAGTAACTGGGCGCAATCATCCTTGGGGGCGGGAGATTCATCCAAGAAAGCTTAAGCATTGCTGCAAGGCCCGCTGCACTGAGCCCAGGTAGCCCTCTCCAAACAAGTTGAGATGGTTGAGCCAGTGGTAGAGCTGGTAGAGGGGCTTGCGCTGGCAATACCCCTCGTCCAGGGGATAGGCCTCTTGATAAGCCCGGTAGAACTCTGCCGGGAAGCCGCCAAAAAGCTCGGTCATCGCCAAATCCGTCTCCCGATCCCCGTAGTAGGTGGCTGGGTCAAAAATCACCGGCGAGCCGTCGGGCAAGGCGCCGTAGTTGCCGCCCCAGAGATCCCCGTGCAGCAGAGACGGGACGGGTCGGTAGTCCAGAAAGAAAGTCTCTAGCTCCGCCATTACCCGCTCGGCTTGCGCCACCCACGCGCCGCGGTAACCCCGCTGACAAGCCAGCTTGACCTGGTAGAGCAGTCGCTGTTCCCGGTAGAAGTCCAGCCAGTTCTGTCGCCAACTGTTGATCTGCGGCGTCGAGCCGATGGTGTTGTTGCGATCCCAGCCGTAGTGGCCGTTGGGGGAGAGCGTGCGGTGTAACTGGGCCAACTGGGATCCCAGCAGACTCCCCGTTTGGGGGCGGGGCGAGGTCAGCTCCAGATATTCCAACACCAGGTAGGCTTGCCCACCGACGGATCCCCAGGCCATCGGCTGCGGCACCCGCACAGCCTTGGCTGCCGCCAAAGTTTGCAGGCCTGCCGCTTCCGCCGCAAACATCTCCAGCGCTTCCTCTCCTCCCCGTGCCACTTTAACAAAGTAGTCCCTAGTTTCCTGGGCAGAAAAAGCTTGGAGCGCACAGGAGAGCCGGTAGGCAGCGTTGATGCTGCCCCCGCCCACAGGACGGTAGTGTAGAGGACGCAAGGGATCCCCTGTGATTTCAGAAAGGTGCTGAGCGACGGCCTGCCAAAAGTTCTGCATCAGTACCCTATTTTCCTTCCGTGGGCGTCGCTGCCTCAGGATCTAAAACAGCTCCTGCCCCGTAGGAGTCGATGTCAACCGCTTGGGATCCCCCCACCGCCAACAGCTCCATCAGGGATCCCAGCCGCCACCAGATCAATCCTGCTGTGCTGAAGACAAGGATCCCGCCCACCAGAGCAGCCAAGCCCAAAGATAGGCCAAACACGTTCAAACAGGCAGCCACAAAGCCGAAGGTAAACACACAGCAGAGAGTATAGGTGAGGATCACCCCCGGCGTGCGGTAGCGAATCTGCCCCTGGCTCTCTCGGTTCTGCTGCCAAAGAGCTACCTGGTACTCCAACTTGTCTTTAAAGATGATGCCGAAAATAACCGCGAAGAAGCTGAGCAGGGCAATGGCCGAGTAGATAGGGGGGTTGACAAAGCTACGGGAAAACTCGCCGCCAGCGTAAAGAGACTCCATGAAGCTTACCTGATCCCAGTCCTCCTTAGCTTAACATTTCTTAGCATCTTCTGCTGCGGAGTCAGCATCTAAGAGAAATCGGAGCAGGTCGAGCCGTCTCAGCTACCCCCTCTCAGACAACCACCTGGGGCATCAGTTGCTCAACCAATAGGAGCAGAGTATTGGCCACAGAGGCCGGCTCTTGGGCATTTAGGGTCGTGTGGGGAATCGATTGGTTGTTCAAGATCAGCAAAATGTCTTCTGGATCCCAGGCATTGGGGTGATCGACATGGGTGATCCCAATAACCGAGGGAACATCTGTCCTCGCCTTCATGAAAGCTTGAATAGCCTGAGCGTTGCGAAACTGACCGGGCAGGTGGGCGGGCACCAAAAGGATGTACCCATGGGCGCGCCGGATCAAAATATCCCACATAAAGCTGAAGCGGGCCTGGCCGGGGGTGCCGTAGAGATGCAGCCACATCTCTTCTTCCTCTTCTCCGATCCTCAGGCGGCCAAAGTCCATGCTGACCGTTGTGCTCTGCTTCAGCTCTGCCACCTCATCGGTGGCCTTGCGATCTGTATCGACCACTTCGATCTCACTAATGGTGCGGATAAAAGTGGACTTTCCAGCCCCCACCGGCCCGGTTACGACGATGCGGAGAATGTTGTCCATAGTCAGCCCCTGCCCTAAACCCCTAGCCTAAATCTGCCCCTAGAGCCCTTGCCGAATTAAGTTGCTGGCGCCGGTGGCAATAAGACGCTTAAACAACGCCTCGCTCATGCCCGTTTCCTGCTGCACAGCGTTGTAAGCCACCTCCAGATAGGCTTGCTCGATAAAGGAGAGATCGATCATGCAGACCTTGCTCAGGCTCATCCGCAGTTGCTCGGGCTTGCCCTCTTTGACCAGCCGGCGGCTCACCTCCTGCACAACCGTGGCCATGGCCGGCACCACGTGTTGAGGGCCAATGCCAACGCGCACATGAACTAGGCCAATTTTCCAGCGGCGCTCGGCGTACTGGGGGCCCCAGTTGTCCATGCCTGTAAACATTTCCTTAAACCAGTCCGTAAAAGTCTGGCCCAGCCGTTGCCGGTTGTGCTTAGCAATAACAGCTGCCATCTCAGCATCGCGATCCAAATAGCCGTAAAAGGCATCCGACATTTCTGTGGCGATGCTGCTGCCCCAGTCGGCACTTTGCTGCAAAATCTTCCTGTCTTCGTCTGTAAATTCGGTGCGCGAGATCAAGACTTGCAGCAGCTCCAAAGGTTTGATAGTCATAGTTCCCTCAAAATCAAGCGAAAATCAAAACCCAGCTTCCCTGCTTAGCTTGCCTACTTCATCGCTTCTGCAATGCTTGCGGCCACTCGCTTCATTTCCAAAAAGAGCAAGCCTTGCTTAACTTCATGGCTGGCTAGCGTCAGCAAAACGGCGTCAGGTCCGCAACTGGTTAAAACGCCGTACCCTTTTTCTCCCTGCACAAAAATTCTCTCTATGGCTCCGCGGCTCAGCTCTTTCCCAATTCGTTCCCCCAGAGAAAGCATAGCCGCCGACATGGCCGATGCCCTTTCTTCGTCCATGCCTGCCGGCAATGCAGAGGCCAGAGGCAAGCCATCTGGCGTGACCACTGCTGCTCCTTGAACTTCCGGCGTGCTGGAAACGTAATTCTGGAGAATTGCTTGCAAAGAGGATAAATTAGCCATCCTTTCTCTCCCTGCTTTCAAGACTTTTTGTCATTTTTTCTCGTATCTATTTGCTGATACTTCTATCTGCTGTAGAAATAGTACTGCAAAGATCTGCCAGAAGATCTCCTCGCTCAAAAATCTCTCACTTATCCCGAACCCCCCTCAGCAAAGTAGCCAGCCGCGAGACGAGGGAGGGCTTAACCCGGTCGCTTCCCTGTGAGAAAGAGGGTAGTTTGGTGCTCGGCTTTTCCTTCGCAGCTTCCAAGCTTTCTGCCACCGCCATCAACTTGTCCGAAACCAGCAAAGAGGGAACAATGGCCGTTGGGCCATCACAGGGGCTGATGAGCCCCAGCTTGGCCAGGCGGGCGCAGGCATAGCGGACTTCTAAGAGATCTGCCTTTAGGGCTTGGGCCAACTCAACCAGGTTGCGAGCGGGCGAAACCTGCTCCAAGATTGCCCACTCCAGGGGCGAGAGTTTGTACAAGGGCAACTCGGTGCTGGTACGCCAGAAGTAGCTGTCCGGCTGGGGCAGATTTTCTTCCGGGCGCTGATCCAACCGAAGCTGCTGCAGCGCTTCCAAAGCCACGGCACTGGCTCCTTTGCTCAGGCCGGTCATCTCGCGGTAGGGCAGGGGCACGTTGGGCAAGAAGCTAAACTGTCCCGCTTCCAGGGCAAAGAGGCTGTAAAGCCCCACCTGCAGTTGATAGCGAAAGAGCTTGGCCAAAGCTGCAGGGGAAATAAACCCCTGCCGCTGCAAGCAAAGGCCCAGAGGCTCCTGCAAGCTGCAGAGGGAGGCCAAATCTGCCACGACTTGCTGGCTGACCAGGTTTAAGCGCACCAGCAAGCGCTCCAACTGATGCTCTTCTTGGGGAGACAAGGCCGCCACCACTCGCCCCTGATACAGCCAAACTCGATAAATGCCATTGGGCCCCCAAATGGAGAGTTGGCCTGTTTTCTTTCCTTTTTCCATCAAATGCAACAGCTCGGCTAGGGAAAATTCCTGAAGATCTCCAAGCATTGCCATGTCTCTGCCCTCTCTCCAACTTTCGGATCTGACTTTTTCAGTATTTTCACGGTTTTTCCCTTGCTACGCAAGGTACAAAACGAGGCAGCTTTGGGCCAGCGCAAGCCTCATTTTAAATTTGGCTTTTCAAAAGTCAAAGCTAATTAATTTCCTTGATTGAACTTAATCGAGATCGCTGCTTCCTAGGCCTGAGCAGGGCAAAAGTTGTGGCAGAAGTCAGTAAAACTTCGGAAATAGAAACAGATAGTAGGCGGAATATTGGTTGTCTTTAACACTTTTTAATTTTGCTCGTCAGGGGATCCACCACTTATAAAAGTTCTCCTGAGAAGGAGTGAATTGAAGATTACACTGAGGGAGCTGAAGGCCATGAGGCCGCCGGCCAGGGCGGGGCTGAGGCCGATGCCGAAGCTGGGCAGGAGCGCACCGGCAGCCACCGGGATCCCGACCCAGTTGTAGGCGAAGGCCCAGAGGAGGTTTTGCTGGATCTTGCGGAAGGTGGCGCGGCTGAGACGGATGGCTTCCACGACGTCCCAGAGGCGGTTGCGCATGAGGATGATATCGGCAGTCTCGAGGGCGGCAGCGGTGGCAGAGTGCAGAGCCATGCCCACGTCAGCTTGGGCCAGGGCGGGGGTGTCGTTGATGCCATCACCCACCATGGCGACTCTTTGACCCTGGGCCTGCAGATCTCGGATAACCTGAGCTTTGTCTGCCGGCTGCACCTCGGCGATGACGCGGATCCCTGGCACCTGCAAGGCCTGGGCCACCTGCTGGGCCACCTCGGTTCGGTCGCCGGTTAGCAGGACTACCTGCAGGCCCATTTGCCGAAGCCGTTGCAGCGTTGCCCGGGCGTCGGGCCGCAAGGGATCCTGGGCCGCCAACAGCCCCACCAGGGATCCCGCCACGGCCACCCCCACCACCGTTTTGCCAGCTTGTAGCAGCGCCTGGGCTTGGGCCTGTGCTTGCGGGGAAATCGGGATCCCTAGGGCGGCCAGCCCCTCTAAGGAGGCCAAGATGACCTCTTGCCCTTCCACCCGCGCCGAGGCCCCCAGGCCTGGCTGAGTGTAAAACTCGTCGGCAGAGAGCAGGGGTAGTCCTCGCTCGCGGAGGGCCCCCAAAATGGCCTGGGCCAGGGGATGGCGGGTGCCGCTTTCCACCGTGGCCGCCAGTTGCAGCAGCCGAGCCGGATCCAGAGAGGGGTCGAGGGCCAGGCAATCTGTTAGGTGCGGATCCCCCTGGGTGAGGGTGCCGGTTTTGTCGAAGACAACCGTTTGCAGGCGGTGGGTTTTCTCCAGGACATCGCCGCCGCGGATGAGCAGCCCCCGCTCCGCACCCAGGCCGGTGCCCACCAGAATGGCCGTCGGCGTCGCCAATCCGAGGGCACAGGGGCAGGCCACCACCAGCACCGAGATGGCCAGCTTAAGGCTGAGGAGCAGAGGGGTGGGGTGGGGCGGGTGATCCGCCAGGTGCAGAGGGGAGTGAAGGCCGACCCCCCTCAGGAGCTCGCTGCCCCACAAGGGGATCCCAACCCAGTACCAGAAGGCGAAGGTGAGAAGGGCCAGCACCACCACCCCGTAGGTGAAGTAGCCGGCCACCCGGTCGGCCAGGCCCTGGATGGGGGCCTTGCGGGCCTGGGCTTCTTCCACCAAGCGGATGATCTGGGCCAGGGTGGTGTCTTTGCCGGTGCGCGTAGCTTGGCACAGCAGCAGCCCCGATTGGTTGACCGTCCCGGCCACGACCGGATCCCCTGGCTGTTTGAGCACGGGTAGGGATTCCCCGGTGAGCATGCCCTCGTCCACCGTGGCCTGGCCGGCAATTACTTCCCCATCCACCGGGATCTGCTCGCCAGCCCGCACCTGCAGCCAGTCTCCCACCTGCACCTGTTCCACGGGGCACTGCTCTGCCGCCAGCTCGCCTTTGCTCAGGTCTTCGGCTGGGGATCCTGACCGTTGAGAGGGTCGGACTCGCCAAGCAACGCTGGGGCGCAGGCTGAGCAGCGATTGCAAACTGCTGGCCGCCCGCAGACGGCTCTGCTGTTCCAGGGCCCGCCCCAGCAGGATGAAGCTGAGCAGCATCACCGGCTCTTCAAAGAAGCACTCCCAGCCCACCTGCGGGGCCAGCAACCCCACCAGACTGGCCAGGTAGGCGGATCCGGATCCCAGGGTGACTAGCGTGTTCATGTTGGGGGCCAGCCGCCGCGCCGCCCGCCAGCCGTCCAGGACAAGGCCGCGGGCCGGGCCGACAAAGGTCAGCGTCGCCAACCCCCAGTGCAGCCAGACGTCGTTGAGGACGGGCAGGCCCAGGCGGGCAAAAAGATCCAGGTGTCCAGCGGCAGAAATGAGCAGCAAAAAAACGGCGGTGAGGGCCTGGCGAAGGTGGTCTTGGGCTTGCCGCCGTTGCCGCGCGAGGGGATCCGCAGGCGCGTCCAGGGCATTGTCCCATCCGTCGGGGGAAGGAGCCTGAGCTTGGGGAAAATCGCCCCTGCCGGCGGCGCAAGAGCTGGGAAACCCTGCATCCGTCAAGATCCGGGCCAAATGCTCGGGATCAGGCTGGATCCCAGGGGCAAGTTCCACAAGAGCTGATTCGGTAACCAGGTTAACGCTGGCTTTGACCACCCCCGGCTGATTCAGCAGGGTCTGCTCGACGACCCGAACACAGCCGGCGCAGCTCATGCCCCCAACATGGAGCAGCAGGGATCCCTTTCCAGGCTCTTCCTGAGAGGACGGCTGAGCTATCCGCTCGGGGAACTTCGCATCCGCAGTAGCCATCTCCAATGCCTAGCGGGTCAACACAACTTTTCCCTCACCCCCAGCTCCCTCCCCCAGGGAGAGGGGGGAGCAGCTCCGCGGCAATTGGCAGCGAGCTTGGAGATAAGGAGATACCCCCTATCCTAGCCTTGGCACCCCAGGCCTCTACGAATCTCTTATCCTCGTTGAACCCGCCGCTCAAACTCCTCGCGGGTGGCATCCACCAGTTGCACTGCCTCTGGATAGAGCTGCGGATGGTTTTGCTTTAGCCAACTCAGCAGCCGCGCCAACTGGGCGGCGCAGAGATCCAGATCGGCCTGAAAAATCACTGCCGCCGCCATGTGCTGGGCGTATTCAGGGGGATGGCCCTGCTGCGTCAGCTCCGCCGTCAAGGCGGCCAGGGCCTGCTGGCGAACAGAGGGGGCGGAGCCTTCAGAAGTGGACATGGGCAGGATCCCTTAGTTGGAAGAGTAGCGGCGCAGGGCCAGGGTCACGTTATGCCCCCCAAACCCGAAGGCATTGACCAGGGCCACGTCAACGGCCATCTGCCGTGCCCTGTGGGGGACAAAGTCCAGCCCCTCGCACTCGGGGTCGGGGTTATCCAAGTTGAGGGTGGGGGGAACCCAGCCGTGGTAGATGGCTAGGGCCGTCGCTACGGTGGCAACGCCGCCTGCTCCCCCCAACAGGTGGCCGGTCATGGACTTGGTGGCGCTGATGGCTAGGCGAGGGGCATGCTCACCAAAAACTGCCCTGATGGCCTGCACCTCGGCAACATCCCCCACAGGCGTGCCGGTGGCATGGGCGTTGATGTGCTGCACCTGGTCAGGCTGGATCCCGGCATCTTTAAGGGCTAGCCGCATCGCACGGGCGGCACCTTCGCCCGCGGGGGCGGGATTGGTGATGTGGTGGGCGTCGCAGGTGAGGCCGTAGCCGACGATCTCGGCATAGATCTTGGCGCCGCGAGATCGGGCGTGTTCCAACTCCTCCAGCAGCAGGATCCCCGCCCCTTCCCCCATGACAAAGCCATCCCGATCCCGGTCAAAGGGCCGACAGGCCTGTTCGGGGGCGTCGTTGCGGGTGGAAAGAGCCTTCATGGCGCTGAACCCGGCCACCGACAGAGGGGTTACGGCTGCCTCCGTACCCCCCGCAATCACAGCCTGTACCTCTCCCCGCTGCAGGAGCCGGAAGGCATCACCAATGGCGTTGGAGCCGGAAGCACAGGCTGTTACCGTACAGAAATTGGGCCCCTTGGCGCCAAAGTGAATGGCCACGTGGCCTGCTGCAATATTTGCAATCATCATCGGCACCATAAAGGGGCTGCAGCGATCTGGCCCTTTCTGGAGATAAATGGTCTGCTGCTCTTCCAAGACCCGGATGCCGCCGATGCCGCTGCCCAGCACCACCCCCACCTGCTCAGCATTGAGATGGGTAATCCGAAATTGGGCATCCTCTAGGGCCTGCTGAGTGGCAGCCAACGCCAGGTGGACAAAGCGGTCAGTGCGCTTGACATCCTTGCGATCTAGGTAGTCGAGGGGATCAAACCCCTTCACCTCCCCGGCAATGCGGCACTCGTGGCGAGAGGCATCGAAGTGGGTAATTGGCCCAATACCAGAGCGGCCTGCCAGCAAGCTCTGCCAGAACTCGCCAG
>Ga0209809_1003127_pt1 | contig 10787 bp, 6 predicted proteins | sample YNPMSTMetaG_FD_186172 | JGI IMG/M metagenome (GOLD analysis project Ga0209809, IMG submission 186172) | Anoxygenic and chlorotrophic microbial mat microbial communities from Yellowstone National Park, USA - YNP MS-T MetaG (SPAdes) (version 2) ... | reverse complement strand
GCCACCCCCCGACGGGTCTATTACGTGTATCCACCGGCCGTGTATTATTATCCGTACCCATCTTATTACTCCTATGAGTATTCCCCTGAGTACTCCAGTCCCCATGGAACCCTGTATTATTCTACTCCCCGTGCTGGGATTGTGATTCATTGGTAGAAGGGTAAAGGTGTGGTATTAACCTGGGCCGCTCCAACCCCCACTTCTTTTAGAGAGGGCCCTAGCCCGTCGGAGCCTCCCGAAACGTTCCGGCCCAGTCTCCTCCACCCTAATCCTCCTGCCCCCTAAAGCTTCTGAGACATCTTTCAAATAGGCCATCCTGAGAATGGCCCCATTCAACAGGTTTCCGGAGGCCGCTTCTTGTGCGGGGATTGACACCTGCTGAGGGTGGGTCATAATCTCGGCAGGTGCAACCCCGCAATTCTAATTTATGTGGGTAACACCCCACACCCAGATTCGTACGAGTTGTTGGGGCTAAAAATCGGTCCGCCTCCCCAGATTGATTCAAGCGATGGCCCTGGGCCCTCCGCCATTGCTTTTTATCCTTCCGGGAATAAAAATCAGGGCTTCCTTTCCTTGGCTGAAACGGATACACAGAAAGAGTTCCCAATGGATGCGAATGTGCCCCTTTTACGCACCGAAACCTTATGCCGGGTTTATCCGGACGGGCAGGTGCAGGCCGTGCAGAATGTGAGTTTGCGGATCGAGGCGGGTCAGTTTGTGGCCATCATGGGGCCCAGCGGCAGCGGTAAATCCACCTTGTTGAATCTGTTGGGCGGTTTGGATCGGCCCACCAGCGGCGAAGTGTATTTCCGGGGCCAGGCCCTGTCGGCAATACCCAGCCTGGACGCCTATCGCGCCCGGCATGTGGGGTTTGTGTTTCAGTCGTTTCATCTGTTGCCCACACTGACGGCGGCGGAAAATGTACAAATCCCCATGTTTGAGACGGTCTCTTCGGCTGCCAAGCGCCGGCAGCGGGCGGAGGAACTTCTCCAAATCGTCGGGCTGGCCCACCGGGCCGATCATCTGCCCAACCAGCTTTCGGTAGGCGAGCGGCAACGGGTGGCTATCGCCCGAGCGCTGGCCAATCAGCCCGATCTGCTCCTGGCCGACGAACCCACCGGCAACCTCGACAGCCAAACCGCCGAGCAAATCCTCGACCTTTTCTGCCAACTGCACCAGCAGCACGGCATGACCCTGGTCGTGGTAACCCATGGTATGGAAGTGGCCCGCCGCGCCCAACACATCTTCCACCTCCGCGACGGCCGCCTGGTCAGCCCCGTGGAATCGCCGAACGTTTCCCCCCGTTTTTTGTAGGAGGGCTATAGAATGTCCTATTTTCAGAACCGCTCCTTGAGCCGACGCCAGTTTACCCAACGTGTTTCGGTGGGTTTGGCCTCTATGTAGAGTTTGAAGGGGATCGGCCATGCTGGGGCGGCTGAGTCGGCCCCCACGGACGCCGCTCCCTCAGCCCCTTCTTCCCAACAAAACAACGTCCCCTCAGCCGCCTCTTCCAACACCGCCCAACCGCCCCAGATGCCCGATTCGCCCTGGACGGAGATTCGGGGGTTCAATTATCAGCCCAGTTACGGCTCCAACGGCTTTGAACTGTGGCGGCGATTCGATCCGAAAACCATCGAAACCGAACTGGCCCGGGGCAAAAAATATTTCCCGAAGATGAATGCCCTCCGCTGGTGGCAGTCCTGGGACGCCTTCGTCCGGGACCCGAAACGGTATGCGGAATGTTTTGATATTACGTTGGAACTGGCCCAGAAGGTCGGTTGCCGGGTGATGCCGGTCTTGTTTAACCGCTGGCACGATACGGTGCTGGATTACGGCGGGATTTACATTGATCATTTTTTGCCGGGCGTCAGTTGGGTCCAGCGTCCCAAGATGTTCGACCCGTTCCTGGAGGCCCTGGTCGGCCGACACGCCGACGATCCTCGCATCCTGGCCTGGGACCTGTGCAATGAGCCCTACTCCTACTCCTGCCCCGTGGAAAAAATCCCGGACATCGTGGCCGCGGAGACGGCCTGGCTGGAGGGTTTATATAAGCGATGTAAACAGCTCGGCGCTAAAGCACCGATCACCGTGGGCATTCATCCCGGTGTGCCCTTGGAACGGGTGGAACCGTTCTGTGATCTGTTGAGCATCCACCCCTACTGGGTCCACACCAACCCCCGAAACAGCAAAGAGGCGTATGAAAAATCTCTGGACCGGGATGTTCGGTTTGCCTTGAAGGTGGGCAAGCCGCTGCTGGCCACCGAATGCTGCTGGGGCGATTTGGACGACCGGCGCCGGGTGGAGGCGGTGCGTTATACGCTTACCGAGCTTCGCAAGCGGAAGATCGGCTATTTGGTGTATTTATTGCATCACAGTTTGATAGCCGACGCCCATCGACCGGAGTTCGGCCCCGTAGGAGGACCGGGCAACTTGGCCTTCATCGAAGCCGACGGTTCGCTCCGTCCCGGCCACGAAGTCTTTAACGAGTTCTAACCCCGGTGGACTCGCACGCTCCCTAGACTCGTAGCTCCCGATTTTGACTGCATCCCCCTATTTTGACCGTATCCAGCCGGCCAGGCCCCCTACCACTTGGAGGAGCTTAAAATCGCCCGCAACACCTTAGCCGTTTGAAGGGATAAAAATGTGTCATTCCTGCGTAAGCAGGAATCTAGGCTGCTTTGTGCCTGCTACTGTCCTGCTGTGTTGTAAGCGGAAAGCCAGGTAACATGGGGGGTTTCGCTTTCTGGATTCCCGCTTGCGCGGGAATGACAATCCAGGGGTTCCTCACCCGGCTTCGCTTCGCTGGAGCCGGCCTCTCCCGCCAAAGGGAGAGGCCAGTTGCTTCATTCGGCTAAAATGTTACCCTCGATTTAGGGAATCTCCGTTTTCATCCCCCATGGCCAGAACACCTGCACCGGTACCTGAAAGGAGGACCTTCCATGAACAAAATCACCACGTTTTTCTCCGCTCGGGAATTCGCATCTGGGGTTCCTGCTTTGGGGATACGTCGAAGCGGCGTCCGCCTGTTTCCGAAGTCTAACTTCTGGCTAGTTTGGCTATGGATCGTGCTAGGAATAGGCGGGACGGTTTCCATTCCGGCGGCGGAACCGGCGCCCAATCCGGAGCACGCCAAACTGATCCCGGCGGAGAAAAACTTCGATCCGGCCTGGTGGGCCTCGCTAACGGCCCGCGGCCAACCGGATGTCTATGAAGGCCAGGATCTCCGCTGGATCGGAATGCCGGTAGGCGGCATCTGTGCCGGGCAGGTGTATCTGGGCGGCGACGGCCGGCTCTGGCATTGGGACATCTTCAACCAACCGTTCCACACCGGCGCCGAACACTACGCCAAGCCGATGACCCCCAGTTCGCCCATCGAACAGGGTTTTGCCCTTCAAATCCGGCAAGGCCAACAGGTGCAAACCCGCAGCCTGGACCAAAAAGGTTTCCGCCGCATCCGGTTCCGGGGCGAGTATCCGATTGGCCGGGTCGAATATACGGACCCGGACTGTCCGGTGGAGGTTCGGCTGGAGGCGTTTTCGCCGTTTATCCCGTTGAATCCGGAGGATTCGGCCCTGCCCGCCACGATCATGGAGTTTACGCTGCGAAACCGGTCGGATGGGCCGGTCCGGTGCCGATTGGCCGGTCGGTTGGAAAATGCGGTCTGCAAGTTCACCGGACCGCCGAAGCAGGTAACTTATGTTCATCAGCCGGGAAAAAATTTGATCCTGTTGGAACATGCGGCAGAACCGCTGCCCGAAAAGCACGCCAAGCCGGCCCGGCCCGACATCCTGTTTGAAGATTTTGAAAAGCCCACCTACGAAGGCTGGACCGTGGAAGGGACCGCCTTCGGCGCCGGGCCGGTGGAAAAAAAGAATATCCCTCCTTACCAGGGCGAGGTGGGAGGCCAGGGCCAACGGGTCGTCAATTCCCATGCCTCGGCCCCAGGCCAATCGGTCCAGGAAAAAGATCGGCATACCGGCCGGTTAACTAGTCGGACGTTCACCATCGAGCGGGATTACATCCACTTCTGGATCGGCGGCGGCGCCCACAAAGGTCGAACCTGCTTGAACCTGCTGGTGGATGGCAAAGTGGTGGCCTCGGCCACCGGCAAAAACGACAACCGAACGGAGCGCCGCAGCTTCGACGTCCGGCCTTGGGCAGGCAAACAAGCCCAATTGCAGATCGTGGACGAGGCCTCGGAAAGCTGGGGGAATATCGGCCTGGATCATATCGTCTTTAGCGATAGGCCCGCAGAGCCCCCAATTCCCCTGCCGGAGCGGCCCGATTTCGGCACGATGGCCCTGGCCGTGCTGGGGCAAGTGCCGGAAAGCGTCCAACCGATCCCATCGCTTCCTGACGGGGCGTTGCCCGAGGCGGTGTTCGGCGCCCCGGAAGGCCAAAACCTTCCCGCGCGGAATCCGCCGTGCAGCGCCTTGGTGTGCGAAGTTTTACTAAATCCCACCGAAACGAAAACCGTGCCGTTTCTGATCTGCTGGTATTTTCCGAACCTTCGGCTGGATCGGCTTCCGCCGGGCCGATGGTATGGGACCCGATTCCGCTCGGCCGGGCAGGTGGCCCAGTACATTGCGGAGCATTTCGATCGGCTTACCGGCCAGACCCGGCTTTGGCGGCAGACCTGGTACGACAACACGTTGCCCTATTGGTTTTTGGACCGCACTTTTGCCAACACCTCCACATTAGCCACTTCCACGTGCCATTGGCTGGCAAACGGCCGGTTCTACGGCTGGGAGGGAGTGGGCTGTTGTCCGGGGACATGTACACATGTATGGCAATATGCACAGGCGGTAGCCCGGCTCTTTCCGCAGTTGGAACGTTCGGCCCGCCAAATGGTTGACTACGGCGTGGCCTTCGACCCCAAGACCGGCATGATCGCCTTCCGGGCGGAACACAATCAGCATTGGGCCGCCGACGGCCAGGCCGGTTGCATCCTCCGGGCCTACCGGGAACACCTCATGAGCACCAGCGATGAGTTCCTGCGGGGGATTTGGCCGAAGGTGAAACGCTCCCTGGAGTTCCTCATGAGCCGGGACACCGACGCCGACGGCATCCTGGACGGTCCGCAGCATAACACGTTGGATGCGGATTGGTACGGGCAGGTGGCCTGGTTGAGTGGCATGTATTTGGCCGCCCTCCGCGCCGGCCAGGAAATGGCCCTCCGCATGGACGACCCGGAGTTTGCCCAAAAATGCCGGCGGCTTTTCGAACGGGGACAAAAGACCATCGATGAAAAGCTTTTCAACGGCCAGTATTATATTCATCTGGCCGACCCGGCCCATGCGGATGTGGTCGGCTCGTACAATGGCTGCCATATCGACCAGGTGCTAGGCCAGAGCTGGGCCTGGCAACTTGGGCTGGGCCGAATCCTGGACGCCGAGCACGTCCGCTCCGCCCTCCGCTCCATCTGGCGCTATAATCTGGCCTTGGATGTGGGGCCGTATCGGGCTGCTTACAAGCCGGGCCGATGGTACGCCATGCCCGGCGAAGGTGGCGTGATCATGTGTACCTGGCCCCTCCTGCCCGTCCAACGCATCCAAAAAAGTTTCGACTTCTACTTCAACGAATGCATGAATGGATTTGAATATCAATTGGCCTGGCACATGATCGCCGAAGGCATGGTTCAGGAAGGCCTGGCCATCACCCGCCTGATCCACGACCGCTATCACCCCGCCAAACGGAATCCCTGGAACGAGGTCGAATGCGGCGACCATTATGCCCGGAGCATGGCCAGCTACGGCGTGTTTTTGGCCCTGTGCGGCTATCATTACGACGGGCCGAGGGGCCTACTGGGTTTTGCCCCCCGGCTTGGTGCGGAAAACTTCCGGGCCGCCTTCACCACGGCAGAAGGTTGGGGCAGTTTCGCCCAAAAACAACAGACGGCCGGTCCCGACCAACAGGCTAGCCTCCATGTTCAGCTGGAGCTTCGCTGGGGCCGACTCAAACTGCAAACCCTCTGCCTAGCGCTGGTCGGCAAACGGAAGCCCGAACACGTGGAAGTCCGGCTAAGCCCGCAGCAGGCAATTCCCGCCCGCCTCAGTGTGGAGGCCGATCAACTGCAAATCCACCTGGCCCAGCCCATCCTGCTCGAAGCCGGCCAGACATTGCATGTCCGCCTGTGGTGAGCCGAAATGGAAAAATTTCCCCCTCCGCCCCTTTGTGTCCTTCCTGCGCAAGCAGGAACCCAGCCCCCTCACCCTAACCCTCTCCCACGAGGGGAGAGAAGACTAATTCGCCTCTCCCCCGGCGAGAGAGGCCGGCCAGAGCCGCAACCGCTAGGAAGCGGCACGCTGGCCGGGTGAGGGGGACCTTCGCCTCTTCCCTGGCCGTCGAGAGGCCGGCCTCATGTGTCATTCCCGCGCAAGCGGGAATCCAGTGGGTGTCCTTCCTGCGTAAGCAGGAATCCAGAAAGGAAAAAAGGGCGCAAAAAGGAACATGGGACGATACTGGTTCTCCAAGGAATGGTACCCAGAGGGCAGCACCGAGGAGCCTGCACTGCTGCTTACGCAGGCAGGCACACGGAGGGTGCAGGCAGGGGCACATCGGCCCCTAATTTGACTGTATCCACCCGGCCAGGCTACCACCATATATAGAGGGATAAAATTGGGGGAACTCCACAGATTGTGGCAATCGGTCCCGGTGGATACAGTCAAGCTATTCAACTCAAACGGTAAACGAAAACGCCGGTTTTTTACCATACCCTATGGTAAAACCGGGAGTTCATGGCATTCTATCCGTGCCTCGGTTCATTAGGTTCCAGAGGGCCGAACCGGGGCTTTTTTCGCCAGTTTTCGGATGCGTTACGAGGGACATTTACCGTTTGAGGATTCAAGGTATTGGAGGCTGTCCCGCCATTGGTAGCCAACAGGTGGCCCCAATCCCTTTCTAGACCGTGCTGACTAACCAAAATCCCGTTTGGAGAGGTTTAGGGCCGCACGTTACTCAGTGCATCCCGGCTAAAATGGAATTTCGGGACAGCCTCAGTTATTTTTGCGGGTACCCTGGGAGCAGACATCCAGAGGTTTTTAAAAACGCCAGGTTATTTCGGTTTTATTCCGGTTGCATGGCGAACAAGTGCCCATAGCATTTTCCCTACCGACGGTGAAAAATGGGACAAAAAGCATGAGTAAGCGGCGGCTTGTCGGGGGATCGGCCTCAGCAGTAGAATGGCCCAAGCAGGGGCTGGGGTCCTCTGGAGGAATAATGCCGGTCTGTCCGTAAGAATATCCAAGGAAGGAAAATAGTTTGACTGTATCTCCCCGGCTCGGCTCCTACCAGTTGTAGGGACTAAGAATCGGATCGAATACCATAGATTGGGATCGTCGTTCCGGCGGGATACAGTCAAGATAGGAGCATAAAATCCCTTGAAAGGGCTTTCCTTATGAGGAGAATCCGCATTTTGGGTCTGATTCCAGGCGGAGGGCGCATGGGGTGGTTGGGAGGGGTGGTTGGGGTGGTTTGTATGGTCGGTTGTCTGGATTTTGGGGGGATGGTTCGGGCGGAATCATCCCCTTCCCCGCTTCCCCCATCCGAAGAGAAACCGGCAGTTTCGGGCTCGAAATCCGCAAGTCAACGCCTGGAACCTTCCAGCCACTCCTCCCCAGGAGGGGCCGGGTCACCGCAGGCCGGATCGGCGGAGGGGGCCGACCGGATGCCTCAGCCTGGCTTGCCGAAATCCGCCCCGGCGCCCAAAGAGGTCGCCAAACCCGAACCATCCAGCGAGCCGATTCCCAAAGGCCCGACACCTTCGCCGGAAGCTCCGGGGCCGGAAAGCCCGGAGGCGGAAAGGCCAGGGCCGAATGCTCCAGAGCCGAAACTTCTGGGGCCGGAGGTCTCCAAACCGAAAAACGCCCCCAGCACGATTCAAGGTCCCAGGGAGCTTTTGGCCCTTTTTGGCATGGACGAGAGCCATTTTCGGCGGCTTTCGGACGGCAGTCCGCTTCAGCCAGGGGAGGAAGAACTGCTGCTGAAGCTTCTGTTTCGGTCGGTGGAGTTTCCGCTGGAGCTGCTGGAGCGGTGGGCGCATCGGCAGGTTCCGATGGACCAGCTAGCCAGCAGGGCGGCGGAAAACCGGGGGCAGGTGTACTGGTTGGCCGGTCGGGTGCAGAAGATGACCGTCTGCCAACCCGTCCCGGAAGCAGCGGAGCGCTTCATGATAGACAAATATTACCTTTGCGATCTTCTCCTAGAGCCCGACAGTCAGCCGGCCGTGGTCTATGTCCGAACGATCCCCAAAGCCTGGCTGGAAAAAGCGCCGGAAAACGAGCGGGTGGGCGTGTTGGCATTCTTCCTGAAAACCAGCTCGCCCGATCCGCACAAGCCCATCCCTGTGTTTGCCGGGCATCGAATCGCCTGGTACCCGGAGGGCCTGCTGGGCGATCTGGGCATGGATATAGGACTGCTGGACGTGGTGGTGGACCGACAGCCGATTCTGCCGGAAGAAAGGGAAACATTTTATCAGTTTTTGGCGGCCATGCGGCGTGCCCAACCGGAACAGGTTTTCCAAGCGGCCCGGCAACAAGTCCATCGGCAGGCAGCGGCCGCCGATAGTGTGGTGCCGCTGTTTAAGGAGCCGGCGGGGCAGCGGGCGCGGCTGGTGCTTTTGCGGGGGGCGGCCCGGAAAGTGGTTCGGGTCGAGGTGCCCGATGCGGATATTCGGTCCCGGTTCGGCATCGACCATTACTACGAGATTTCGCTATTTACGCCGGATTCGGAGGGGCATCCGCTGATCATTTGTGTTCCCTCGCTTCCGCCCGACATGCCCACCGGCGAGGGCATCCAATACGTGGAGGAGGTGGAGGTGGCGGCCTTTTTCTTGAAGAGTTGGTCGTATCGGGTGCCTCCGCCGCCGGAGGCCCCGCCCGAAAAGCGCAGCGATATGATCGTCTGGAAGCGCCATGCTCCGCTGCTTATCGGGCCGAGGCCGATCTGGTACCCCCGGCCCCAGACCAGCCCTCATACGGTGGCCGCCGTGGTGGCAGGACTGCTGTTTGTCGGGGCGGGCCTAGGATTATGGTGGGCACTTTGGCGGGCACATCGAAGCGACCAGGAATTCCGACGCCGGTTTCTGGTCAACCGGCCCCAGCCCACCCCGGAGACCTTCCTGGCTGAGTCCTCAGACCGGTCCGAGCCGGCGGACTCTCCTTCTTCGGAATCGCCCTCCGCCTGACACGCAACCGTTTCGATCGGTGCCGAGAAGATCGGAAGGGGAATGCTATCGTTGTTATTTATTTCTATGTCCATTAAGCAACTTTGTTCACCGGAGCAATCTAAGGAGAAACCTGTGCGACGAGCGAAGATCAGCATCATTGGAGCGGGCAATGTGGGGGCCACCACCGCCCTGTGGTGTGCCGCCGCTGAACTGGGGGATATCGTGTTGCTAGACCTGCCGGAAACCGAAGGCATGCCCAAAGGCAAGGCCCTGGACCTCCAGCAGGCCGGCCCGATCATCGGATTCGACGCCCACGTGCAGGGAACCACCTCCTACCAGGACACCGCGGATAGCGATGTGGTGGTCATCACGGCGGGTATGGCTCGTAGGCCGGGCATGAGCCGAGATGATCTGCTGGCCGTCAACGCCAAGATCGTTGGTTCGGTGGCCGAGCAGGTTCGCCGCACTAGCCCGGATGCGGTGGTCATCGTGGTCAGCAACCCCCTGGATGCGATGACCTACCGGGCGTGGCAGGTTACGGGATTTCCGCCCCGTCGGGTGGTGGGCCAAGCCGGTGTCCTGGATACGGCCAGGTTCCGCACCTTTGTGGCCATGGAACTGGGCGTGAGCGTGGAAGATGTATCGGCCATGCTATTGGGTGGGCATGGGGATACGATGGTTCCGCTAGTGAGTTGCACTTCGGTCGGCGGCATCCCGATCCAACAGCTTCTTCCGGCAGATCGGCTGGAAAAAATTGTGCAGCGGACCCGGGACGGCGGGGCAGAAATCGTTAGCCTGCTGAAGACCGGCAGCGCCTACTATGCTCCGGCGGCGGCTACCGCCCAAATGGTCGAAGCCATTGTGCGGGACAAAAAACGGCTGCTCCCCTGTGCGGCCTACTGCCAGCAGGAATATGGCGTGGGCGGACTGTTTGTGGGCGTGCCGGTGGTGCTGGGCGCCGGAGGCGTGCAGCGGATCATCCAATTAGAACTGAGCCCTGCCGAACAAGAGGCGTTCCGCCGAAGCGTCGAAGCCGTACGCAATCTGGTGGCCACGATGGATCGACTGTTGGCCACCCAGTAGCAAGGTGGTCAAACTCAGCAGGATGAGCAGTACCCCGGAGAGCCAGGGGCCCATCTGCGGACTCCGAGCGATTGTTAGCTCTTTGGAGCCGAAATATCTGGCTGGGTAGAGACAGTCAAACGAGGGGCTTTCTAAGGATGCTAGCAGTGCTAGCATTCGGTAGGATCCCCATCCGGCACGGAAGAAAAAGTTTTGGGGACCTCGGTTGACAGAACCGGCAGGCTGGGGTAAAGTCTTTTCTGTTTTTGAACGGGTAACACTTTAGCCGAGTGGAGAAGTCCGCGGTGTCATTCCTGCGTAAGCAGGAGTGCAGGGGGTTGTGCCGCCGAATTCTCCCCCGGCTTTGGCTTCGCCTCGGTCGGCCTCTCCCGCCAGGGGAGAAGCGAGGTGGTCCATTCGGCTAAAGTGTTACCCAGCATTCGATTCTTCTTCTCTTTTAAAGATTTTTCTTATGGACCCTCTAAAACCTTTCGAACATGTGGCGGTTGAGCCGCCAAAGGAGACGGAGAAAGCCCCGCTTTCATTACATATCCGTCCA
>Ga0209809_1003122_pt1 | contig 10812 bp, 11 predicted proteins | sample YNPMSTMetaG_FD_186172 | JGI IMG/M metagenome (GOLD analysis project Ga0209809, IMG submission 186172) | Anoxygenic and chlorotrophic microbial mat microbial communities from Yellowstone National Park, USA - YNP MS-T MetaG (SPAdes) (version 2) ... | reverse complement strand
TCGGTCGACCGACGCGCTGAGCGTGTGCATCGAACCGCTCCCAGACGCCCTGCGCTGCTTGTTGGATGTGCGCAATCATCTCTCGCGCACAATCCACAGTCCGCTCGCAGTCGCAGCGCAGTGCGATGTCTGTCAGGTACGGGATAGCGTCCGCGCGACGAGTCTGCCCCAGCATGTACGCGGCGTCCACCCGCGCAGCCCAGTGTCGTCGCGGGTTCATCGCCACGCTGTGCATCGCGCGGAACGCTGCTTCGCACGGCATCGCGCTCAGCGCGGAGACTGCCGTTGTCACGACGGTGTCATCCTCGTCGTTCTGTGCCAGCGCAATCAGAGTCTCGAAGACGGACTCGTCGTGTAGTCGCCATGCAACCAGACACGCCGCGCGGCGGATGTGCGCCGCCGCATGCTCGAACGCGCGGCGCATCGGCTCGCGTCGCTCCTCGCGCGTGTAGTGGTCGCGGAGCCATCGCAGCGCGTCTTCGCTTCCCGCCGCGTAGCATCCCTGCCACTGCACCATCGCGATGAGACGCGCCACATCGCGATGTGCATGCGCGTCTTGCGCAAGCGCACGGCGAAGCTCGTTGTGGCATGCGAGTGCGCGGCGGATTTCATCGTCCGATACACTGTCATGCACGCGCACTCGCTCAATGTCGTATTCGTCCCACTCGCGCGGGATCACCCGCACCAGATGGGGCGAACCCGCCGTGAATGGGACGGATACCGTGAACAGAAATTCATTTCAGCAGCATCTCCTTAACCTGTTGCTCGCGCTCGGCGGGGAAGACCCACGCCTTTAACTCGCCGAAGAACTTCCCGCCGTTCGCCTTTGCCCATGCGACCTTCTGAGGGTCGTAGGCGAAGGCGGCAATAACTCGATCGCCCAGCCGCACAATACCCTTCTCTCGGAAGAATGTCGTGGCGGCTGGGTCGTTTATAATGAGATTAAACTTGTGTTCGCCGTCTCGGAAGGACGCCACGCCAAACTTGGCGCCCCTCGCGGGGGAGAGAATCGCGATTGGGATACCGCCCTGCACGGGGCCGAGGAAGACCCCGTACACAGGGCGCTGGTTGAAAAGAGGTAGGCAAGCACGCGGATCGTATTCACCCTCGTACTCGAACCACTTCCACCCGTCGTCAGACGGTCGCTCAGTAGTGAAAGCCACCTGCATCAGTTGCAGGTTGACCTCCACGATGGCGCAACCCTCGATGGGTTCTGTAGCACCCATCATGTTTCGAATTTCCTCGATGCTAAACAATCTGACCATCTCCATCCTCCTCCGCCCAGCCTCCCCTCGTCGGGTGAGGACTTACGGGCTGTAGCCTACCAGTATTATACCACATCGGAGAAGCGAAAGTCAAGTCCCTGCAGGGCAAATCCGAAATCTGGTAAATCTACGGGGTGCTTGCGAGTTTCGGCTTGCAAAGAGTTTAGTACGGTTGAGGAGATAGCACGCGCCTTGAATGTGTCGCCAGAAGACTGCTGGGAGATTCAGATAAGGTGGGCGGCACATTTATAATGTGCCCCATCGCAAATCAGGACGCATGGGATAGACCGCGACTACCTGCTGGTCTGCAACGCGCCAGCTCCTGAACCGCGCTAAACTCTTTACAACGCGAAACGCACGAAACCCCCGCAGATTTACCAGATTTCGGATTTATCCCGCAAGGGACTTGACTTTCGCTTCTCCGATGTGGTATAATATAGGTAGGCTGGAAACAGCCGAGGAGGAGACATGCGATGAACGGCAAGGTACTTTCGATGTTGTTGGAAGCGGGCGTCCCCACCCTCGTGTGGGGCGCCCCTGGCGTGGGGAAAACGGCTCACATTCGAGCCGTGGCGAGCAAGCAGGGCTGGCAACTCATCGAGATTATCGCCAGCCTGCACGACCCGACCGATTTCAACGGGCTGCCTGTGCTGCACAACGGGGGCGTGCGTTTCGCACCCCCCGACTGGGTCTACCAGTTCGAGGAACAAGGGCAGGGCATCCTGTTTCTGGACGAGTTGACTACTGCGCCGCCGACGGTGCAAGCGGCGCTGCTGCGCTTGGTGCTGGAGCGCAAGGTCGGCGCACACAGCCTGCCCGCAGGCGTGCGCGTCGTCGCTGCTGCCAATCCACCTGAAATGGCTGCGAACGGGTGGGAACTCGCACCCCCGCTCGCCAACCGCTTCGCCCATCTCCAGTTCCAGCTGGATGCAGGCGAGTGGGTACGCCACTTCCCCTCGTACTGGGGCAACCCGCCCCAGCTGGAGGGGGTGGATGAGACGATATGGTCTCGCGCCCGCGCGAGAGTCGCGGCGTTCATCTCGCGACGCCCCAATCTCCTTTACACATACGATTCGTCGCGCGAGGAGACACGCTTCGCCTCGCCACGCACTTGGGACTTGTTCTCGCGTGCGTGGGCGACGGCGTTTCTCGATCCCAGCGCGGCAGGCGACCTTGCCGCGGCGCTTGTCGGCGACGCGCCTGCGGCGGAGTTCGCGAGCTGGGTGACGACGCTCGACCTGCGTGAACCCAGCGAGATTCTCGCGCTGGGGCGAGCCTATCGGTTGCCAAGCCGAGGCGACATCGCCCATGCCGAACTCACCGCGCTGGCGGAGTCGACGGAGGCGATAGAATCCCCAGACGCATGGGAGCGGGCGTGGGAAGTCCTGCGAGGCGTCGCCAACACGGCGACCGACCTCGCTGCCCTGGCGGCAGGTCGGCTGCTTAAGCGCGGTCGTGCGCTCTACGGCACGCCAGACCTGTCTCAGTTCTCCGATTTTATGGCTGCCATCGAGGAGGTGGTGCGACAGTGAAACCGCAGATGAAGGTGCAGGCGGCGCGGTACGGGCTAATGAAGCAGCGCCCGTACCTCGCCACAGCCGCGTTACGGTTGCGCATGGTGGCGAGCGAGGCGTGCCCGCACGCACTCGCCGCCAGCGAGGGATGGACGATGTATTACAATCCATCCCTCGTGGAGCAGGCGGAGCTGGAGACTCTCGTCATCCAGCTCCGCCGCGAGGTCGAGCGACTGATTCGCCGCCACTCGCGGCGGCTAAAGGCGGTTCCTCGCGAGGTCGCGGAACTCGCTTCCGCGATGGAAATCGACGATGACCTCGCGAGCGAATACGGGAGCCGTCCCGACTGGACGCTCCCACAAAACTTCGGACTCGAAGCGGGGCGTACCGCAGAGGAATACGCACTCGCGCTCCTCGATATGCTGAGCCAGTCTCAGGATTCGAGTCAGTCGCAGGAAGCACAAGATGGCGATGGCGACTCAGACGCGGGTTCGACTGGCGCGGTCGCGGACTCCTCGTCCGAGCAAGGCTCGGATGGGCGCGACGGCGCATCCGCTAACGCGCCGACTCCCTCTGCTACTAATGACGACGGCTCGTCTGCGAACGCATCAGGCTCGTCGCAGGGCGCGGGCACGCCCGCCGACGGGGATGGCAACGACCAGACCTGCGGTGCGCGTGGTCGCAGCCGCGGCGACTCATCTCCTCAAACATCGAGCGCAAACGCAGGCGACTCGTCCTCGTCACAGAGTGGCGGAGCGAGCGGCGCACAGAACGGCGCATGCGACGCGCAGCGTCCGTCCGACCCTACGGGCGACGACGACGCACGCGACAGCGACCCCGCGCCCGAGTCGTCATCACAAGGCTCTGCAGCGTCGGGACGACACGCGCCGTGGGAGACCGACGAGGAGCCGATATCTGAGGTGGAGATCGACCAACTCATCGAGTCGACGCTCCGCGCCGCCGCCGAGTATGCTAAGACTCGCGGCGGTCAGGGCGCGAATATGATGCGGCGGTACGAGGCTGCCACGAAGAACAAACCCCTGCCGTGGCAGCGGATACTCGCGCGGTATATCGCGCGAGGGCGCACTTACGGCGTCGGACGCCTCGATTACTCCTACTCGCGTCCCCATCGCCGCCAGAGCGTCGTTCCAGATGTCGTGCTGCCGTCGCTGCGACAGCCGACGCTCGATATCGCCGTCATCGTCGACACGAGCGGTTCGATCGACGACGGCGAGCTTGGGCTCGCGCTGCGCGAGGTGCAGGCGATACTCAAGCGGGGCGGAGTCGCCGAGATGCGCGTCGTGTTCGGCGACACCCAGATACGCGCCGAGGCTCGCGTGCGTACCGTTGCGGAAGCTGTGAAGGCGTTCCGCAGGGTGCGCGGCGGCGGCGGCACCGACATGGGATACCTTGTGCGCGAGGTCGTCGACGCGAAGCCGAAGTCGCGACCGCCACAGCTGGTGGTGGTCATTACTGACGGCGAGACGCCGTGGGGACGCGCCCCACGCACGCGCGTCCCTGTTATCGCGGTCATCACCCCGCGCGGGCGACGAGACAACACGCCTGCGTGGGTCAAGGAGGTGGTCATCGATGAGTGAGCCCAAACTAAGAGAGGCGATGGTTACTGCCCTGCAGGCTGCCTTGCAAGCCTGCAACGAGGCACGCAAAGCATATGAGGCGCACACCTTCCCGCGCGTGCCGCGTGGGCGGCTGAAGCGATTCGAGCTGCGGATTGGCGGGGTGCAGTTCGCCTACCCCGCTACGCGGTATATGTCTGATGAGCCTCAGACTGACGCAATCGAAACAACTTTCAAGGGAAGCAAGCGGAATGTGTGCTTCTACAGCAACAGATTGCGCGAGGAAGCCGAGGATATCGTCGACAAGTTGAATGGCTACCCCTCGCGCGTGCTTGCCGTGGTGCGCTGGCTGGAGCGCATCGAGCGATGGCTCCGCGCACGCGCCGAGGGACACAAGCGACACGCGCAGGAGATCCTGCACCAGCAGCGACGCGCGGTCGCCGAAATCCAGAACCGCGCGACCGCTGCGAAACTGACCGAATTACCCTGACGGGGACTTGACTTTCCCATCTCCGACAGGGTATAATATGGGTAGGCTGGAGACCAGCCGAGGAGGAGACATGATGGAACGGAACTTTGCAACGGGAGTGATTGTGACTTGGGATCTGCGGGGCATGGGTTATCCGCAGAGCCCAGAGCTAAGGTCGCTATTAAAGACGCCGACGGTCTACCGCCACCAGCTAAGGTGGCAGAGCTACCTGCGTGGTCGTGGGATACTTACCGACGCGGATTTCCTGTTCTACCGCGCCTTCGATGGCGTGGTAGTGATGACTGCCCTGCGATGCGAGTTCAGGGACTCGCTGACCCCCGACTTTCGCGCAGAGCGACTCGGCGTCATCGAGTATCCCTCGATGGCGGTCGTGGAAGCGCGAGACGACCAGACTCGACTTGCGCTTGAGACGCTCCCGCTTGAATTCGATGCGCTCGCACTCACGCCCGCCATCGTCAAGCGCATCGAGTGGCTGGGTGGGGTATCTGTCCGAGCGGCAGGCGGCGCATACTACCTACCGCCCGACGCCTACGAAGAGATGCTCCCCATCTTCGAGGCGATTCAGCGGGAAGGGGGGAGAGTAAGAACCATAGAGGTAGATCCCGCGAGCGAAATCGCGCGAGAAATCGCGCGAGACGCAGTCAAGTTACTGACTGCGTTAATGGAACAGCTGAAGCGGGCGTTCGAGAGTGCCAAGTCTGAGGCGCGGAAGGCGAAAAGTCTGAAGCGCCTGCAGGAAGTGAAGAAACATCTCGACCACTACCTCGTGCTTCTGCAACAGATGCGCGAGGAGATGGAGACTGAAGACGCGCAGCAGATAACTGCTGACCTGCTCATGGAGGTGGTGTGATGAACCCTATGGATACTATTCGGATGGCGCGTTCGGCAGGGATGATCCCCCCCGACATCAACGACGCGCAGGCGATGATTATCATCGCCGCTGGGCAGGAGATGGGTCTGCAGCCGCTGCAGGCTCTGCGGACGATGTCCTTCATTCGAGGTCGTCTCACGATGACCGTTCAGCTTCAGCTGGCGATGGCGCGTCAGCGAGCAGGCGTGCGCGTCGAGACGCTTGAGGAGTCGGCGGATGGAACCGCCGTCACCGTCACGCTGGTGCGCGACGGCGAGCGCGTCACGGTCACTTACACCCTTGCGGACGCGCGGCGTGCGGGTTTAGCCGACCAGCGCAACTGGCGGCTGTATCCGAGGCAGATGCTCCGCTGGCGTGCGATAGGTGATGCCTTGCGTATCATAGCCCCTGATGTCGTGATGGGGCTGCTCGACCCTGACGAGGCGTCGAGTCTTGACCCAGTCGACGCCGAAGCGTGGGAGCAGGTTCTCTCCCGTGACGGTCGCCCTATGCGCGAACTCATCGCGCAGGGCGACGAGGAGGCGCGTCTGTTGCGCCAACAACTTCGCGCACTCTACAGCGCCGAGGAGATGAGGCAGCTACTCGTGAACCTCGGCGCGAACACTGTCTCCGACCTGACATTCGCGCAAGCGAGACAGCTCGCCGACGATGGCGAGCTGAGAAACCGCGACCGCGCCATAAACCCGCCACCAGAACGCGTGGAGCAGGAGGACGAGTATGACGAGTATGCAGACATCGAATACGACGAATGGGAGGACGAAGATGGAGATGCATGAGCGTAAGCCAGACGCGATTGAGGACATGCAAGAGCGTCGCTGGCGAAGGTGGATTTCGGGACGGTGCTACTGCACCTATCCCATCCCCGTCAGCGACCCGTTTAGGCGACCCATGCACTGTGAGCGATGCGGGGGATACATACCCGCACCAGTCATCGACGCGACAGGTCATGCGGATGCGGAGCGCATCGCGGAGTTGGAACGCGAGAACTGCATCCTCTACATCGCGTTTATTATCATGACCGCGATTGCCGCCGTCGCGGTCTACCTTTACGACAAGGCGGTCACAGGAGGCATGCCATGAGAGAGATTACGGCGATGATTGGACGAGAGGGGCAGGACGAGCCCCCGACTCTGCCCGAAGCGGTGTGGGTGGTTCAACCCCTCGCAGCGATGGGCGAGGTATTCATATGGTTCTACGCCGACGATGCGGTCGGTCATACTGACCGCATGTACGCGATGATGGAGCGTATGCTCCATGTCGCTGTCGCGACATGCGTCGGCGAGTCCGTGCATCCATTCCAGACATCTCGACCGAGTACCGTGCTGGTCGCGATACCTCGCGCCAGCCTCGACGACATCGCCGTCGCCGGCGAACTCGCCGAGAGAATCCGACAAGCGAATGGCTGGGAGAAGCCCCACACGACGAAGTTCGGCGTCGTGAACATACCGCGCCCAGAGGCTCTCCCAGTCATCGAAGAGGTTATCAACGAACTGGCGCCGTCGGTGGTCTTCTTCTATGCGCCCGACGCCGTGGCGAAAGACCCCGACGACGCGATGCAACTCACGGGCTATCTGCAGGGCATCGCACGCAGGCACGAAACGGCAATCGTGCTATGCCTCACTACAAGCGAGGAGCATGTCGAACAGATAGAGCGAGCGTCTTCATCCTCCTGACATGTCTCCTCCACTGCGCGTCCCCAGTCGATTCCTCGCTGGGGACGCGCATTACGCCAGCCCCTGCATGACCCGCCGCACACTCACAGTATTCCGTGCGGGCGTATGCTCGTAAAACAGCACACGCTCAGGGCCGTACCGATCAAGCATATCCAAGATACGCTCCTGTGCATATGCGACCTGTGCATATGCGACCTGATTGGCTGGCATGCAAGGCACATGCAACACCACGCACTTGGACGGATCTGCAAGCACGCGCTCTACGCGCTGCTGGATTGTGCGACGAGTCGAATCGCTGAGCGGGCTGCCATCCGCCCAGAACCAGAGCCAGTTCTCGAAAATCACGCCATCCGCAATCTCCAAGAACGCATCCGAATGCACACCACCCTGATACACATTTCCCAGCACGGGAACATTCGCAAGATTGCGCAAGCACTTATACATCACTTCCAACTGATCTTGGAACCGAATCTTGTCTACGGTATCCCCCATGAACAATCCCGTGAAACCCTGACCAATCCCCGTTTACAGGGATGTCATGCCGATGCATCGCCCACCATTGCGCATTCTTCGTCATATGTTATCACCCGCCTAATTATACTGTGATACAGACACTCAGGCAGCGAAGGTGGTGCAGGCGTATCACTAACCATCCTGCACCCACCGCTCGCGCGTCGCAATCACATTCGCGCCTGTCGCAGGCACCAAGTAATCCTGCAACACGCGAAACACCACTTCAAAGTTCAGCCAAAACTCCAACAGCATGTTGATATACGGTCCCGGACTACCGCTCGAAACGCTGTCTTCCGCGTTGAACCGCCGCAGCGGATCTGCAGGGTCGCACCATCCAAGCAGAGTCGGCGGGTGCGAGAACGACATCCACTGCGGATACACTGCCGCACTCAAGTACCCGTCCAACAGAAACCCCATCAGTCGACGATACGCCCGAAGCCGCGCACGCACAGGATCCGTCGTCCAAATGCTGGAAATGTCCCCGCCAGGATCGCGAAGTACTGCGCTGGAACCCACATAGCTACGAGACGGGTTCGCAGCGTCGTACAGCCCGTAGCTGTTCAGCAACGAATGCTCGCTTAGCCCATCCAGCGTAATAGACCCCCACACCCACACGCCGCGAATCGGCACAAAAAGCGTCGTCTGCGTGTTCTCCCACGGGAGCGCAGGAATACCTGACCGAACAATCCGCACGCCCGACTCGTAGAGTGCCTGCATCACAGCAGGCGAGCCGTATTGTGTGCCTGCTGCAATTTGGAACCTGTCCGCGCCGCCGATACCCCCGTCCGCAAAGCCCAGCGCGTGCATCTCCGCGCGGTTGCGCTCCACCAGTATCCGCACAGCGTGCACGCTGCGCGGCTCGTACCACACCTCCGTCGCGCTCCCCGACATCGTAGGGGCAATATCGTAGTAGACTTCGCCGTCTATCTCAATCTCTACAGCGCTTACAGGCGGCGGGATATGCCCCTTGCGCACCATCTGCCCGTGCGCCACAGGCACATCGTTCGGCGCAGCAAGCGGATAGCCCGCATCCGTGTGGCGCGAAAGGGTTCGCGTCTGGCGAAACATAACGCGATGGTCGTGCCAGCAGAAGCGCATGCTCCGATTCTGCTCGCGCACAAACAGTTGCCGCATCTGCTGCGCAAGGCTTACACCAGTGGCGTCCAACGCTTCATCAGCAGTGTTGTTGAAATCCGTAGAGGTCGCCCGCCTGCCGCGCATAAACAGATGCCACGCGCCCTGCCGAATGTAATCCGTGCCGTACCGCCCGCCCGTCGTGATGGCTGCCCAAAGCGGAATTTGCGTGCGCGGGAAAAACTCCGTCGCGTACCACTCGTAGGTCATGAGCCGATTGCGCAACCAATCGTTCACATAAGGCGCACCTGGAAAGCGCGGAGCAGTATCCGAACCAATATCTTGCACATCTTCCAACATCATCATAATGGGCAGCTTATAACGCGGAACAAACCCAATACACTTAAGTGCGTAGAGAAGCCAGAAAGTCTGCTGGGGAGGCAGTATATTTACCACGCCCGAAGGAACTTCCAGCGAATACATAAGACGCGGAAACAAATAGCATTTTTTGTAGCGGTAGGCACAAATAGGTGTCGTGTTGAACACATAATCTTCGCCAATAACCTCCGCCAACACTTCTCCCTGACTGCCAAGCGCGTTATGTCTACCAGTGTGCAGTCGCCACACATAGCAACCATCATCCAATTCGTAGTCGGTTATGATGGGCAGATAGCACTCTGCATTTTCACGCGCGAGCCTCACACGCAGCGTCTGCGTCTGCGACTGAAACACACCTGGGCCAATTTTATGCGCAGTGTTGGAAAGATTTGCACGGTTAGGACGCACCAGCGGGAAATCGCCGGGGAACGACACCGCCGTGCGGTTCGTCGCAAAGTGGATACCGAAATACACAAATGGCGGGTCTTGAGGAGCGTTCCAACTGAGAAATCTAAAGGTGTAGCTGATGGGTGTATTGGTGTCAGAATAACTCTCCCACGACTGAACAATAAACACAGCATCATATTCTCTTATGCGATCGCGCAGAAAAAAGTCTAAAAGGTCTAACTTGTATTCGCCATTCGGAAACGCGAGTCGGATTTCGCTGCCGCTTGGGTAGGTGTAGGCGCGTTCGGCGGTGAATCCCATCAGGCGCAGCGCCGTGAGTACCCAGCCTGCGTGGGTGGTTGCGGCGTCCGTAATGAGTAGCACCTTCGGCGGCATTACCGTACCCCCACAATCTTGCTTATAAGCACGACTGTACCGCTGGCGACGCTGACCTCGATGCGGTACTGGTCGTAGTAGCCGTCGCCTGCGCTTGGGATGTCCAAGCGCACCCAGTTCGGGTTCGCGGCGTTGGCTGCGAAAGTGCCTGAGGCAAGGGTTTGCCAGCCGCTGCCGAGAGGCGTACCTGCGAGGTCGGTGGCGCGTGCGCGGATGGTGTAGTTGACGGCGGTGTTGCTGGCGCGGTGGGCGAGCCAGACGAGTTTGCGGTACTGCATGCACCCATCCAGCGTGGGCAGTTCGGCGGCGGTACTGCCGAGCAAATCGCGTGCGGTGGCGTCGACGGTAAGCGTGGCGACGAGGAGGGTGTCGACGAACCGCCTCGTGTCGCGCACGGGCAGCGGCGTCGACGGTGAGACGGTCTCTTTGGTGCGCTGGTCATCCCGCGAATACTCGATCGTCATGGCAAGGAATTATACGCAGGGCTTGCCGTATAATTCGTCGATGAACGCGGCACTGGACGGTGAACTCGTCGTGGCGATTGCGTTCGCGGCAGCGGTGCTGGCGCACCCGCTACTTGCGAACCCGATAGTCATCTACGCGACGCTTGCGATGATTGATGTCGTTGCGGGGCTACTCTACTTCGGCGCACGCCGTCGGCTCCGCAGCCGATC
>Ga0209809_1003121_pt1 | contig 10813 bp, 8 predicted proteins | sample YNPMSTMetaG_FD_186172 | JGI IMG/M metagenome (GOLD analysis project Ga0209809, IMG submission 186172) | Anoxygenic and chlorotrophic microbial mat microbial communities from Yellowstone National Park, USA - YNP MS-T MetaG (SPAdes) (version 2) ... | reverse complement strand
TTCCGCAGCGGAGAGGCGTGGGGATGCGAAGTGTCGTTAGCATGTCAAGTTGTCCGGTTTAATTAGCACGTGATCTGTCCGCTTTGCCTATGCCGCCCTCTTCGAAGTTTTCCTCTTGGAGAGGGATGGGTTCGTCGTCGTCGTGGCTGTGGGAAAGTGGGAATCTCGTGTTGTGGGCGAGATTTCCACTTTTCCACAGCCTTTTGGTGTTTTGGTTTTTTCGGCTTCCAGCGCCGCTCCGTTGGCGGCGAAGCGGCCGATCAAGTGTGGACCGTAGCGAACCGACAGGGTCCCGTCCAAGTGCTCATGGACGATCACCGTGCAACCCGCCAAGCTGCCCCGCCAGCAGCTCCGCTCCAGTTGCAGCACCCGTTCCCGCAAGGTGACCGTGTTGTCGTGGGCCACCACCCGCTCGCTGTGCAGCGAGAACACCCAGGCCAAGTCCCGCCGGCCACAGGGGCGGAAGGCCGTGCCCTTCTCCGCCGCCGCCACGGCGAACTTGCGATTGAACTCCTCCAGGTATCGCTCCCGCAGGAATCGGTTGGCCTCCTCCACCGTGCTGATCCCCGCCAGCCGCAGCTCTTGCGGCAGCCGCCCCTGCCAAGTGCCAAAGTTCCGCTCGCTGCGTCCTCGCGCCTGCGGCGAGTAGGCCGGAATCATCTGGATCCCCAGATCGCGTAGCGCCCGGCCCACCTGCGTCACCCGGTGCTTGTCCACCGGCTGACCCGCCTTGGGCGTCGCAAAGAAATGGCTGGCCCGGTCGCTATACAGCGCACAGAACAGCCCCTGGGTCTCCACTACCTCCCACAAAGCCGCCAGCACGGTTCGCGTGGCTTCCTCCTTCACCAGTTGCGCGTAGTAGATCTGGCTGGTCGCGTCATCCAGAATCACCACCAGGTCATACCAGCGCTCATCCTGAAACCACTGGTGTCGGCTGCCGTCGATGTGCAGTAGCATCCCCGGCAGTGGCCGTCGCACCCGACGCCGCCGATGCTGGACCCGCCGCCGGCCCCGCTTCACCAGCCCCGCCCCTTGCAGCGCCTGCTTCACCCAGCTGTAGCTCAGTTCAATGCCGTGCTCCTCCCTCAACTTCTCGTGGAAGTGCCGTACGTTGCAGTCCGCGTAGCGCTCCTGATACAGCCGCAGCACCTCCTCGCACACTTTCAGCGGCACCCGCTTCGGGCTGGGCCGTCCCTTGCGCCGGTCCCCCAGACCGTCGTAGCCGTGTTCTTCCAGCCGCTCCCGCCAACGCCGCATCGTCCGGCAGCTCACCCCGATGATCTCCGCTGCCTCCGCCCAGCTGATCTTCTTGGCCATCGCTTTCAATAGCACTTCTTGTAGCTTCATCATCCGCTCCACTTCTGCGGCCGAGTACTGCTGACGGGTATCCACCCTGCCAGCTTCGCACCCGCGCCGCCCCAGCGGACAGATCACGTGTCAATTTGACCGGACAGATCACATGCTAACGACACATTGGACAACTCTCCGACCCCGGACGCCCGGCGCGCGTGCTATCATGCCGCAGTCATGGATCTTGGTCCAGGCGTCCGCCCGAAGCAGCCCGCGCCCCGCTTCCCGGTCCGGGTCTGGTTGATTTCCTTCTTGGGCTGGATGTTCGACTTCTATGATCTCATCCTCCTGTCGTACCTGCTCATTCCCATCGGCAAGGACTTGGGCCTTACGGAGAACGAGGAGTCCTGGCTGCTGGGCGCGGCGCTCGGTGCTTCCGGCATGGGCGGCATCCTGTTCGGCTACCTCTCGGACCGCTTCGGCCGCAAGCGCGTCATGACCTGGACTATCGGGATCTATTCGCTCGGCACGGCCCTGTGCGCGCTCGCCGTCGGTCCGTGGAGCCTGCTGCTCTTCCGCGTTGTCACTGGACTCGGCGTCGGAGGGGAATGGGCCGTCGGACACGCGCTCTTGCAAGAAGCTTCCCCTGGACACATGCGCGGGCGCGCCGCCGCCTTCCTGCAAGCCGGTGAACCTGTGGGCGTCGGACTAGCGGCGGTGATGGGCCTACTCGTCACGCCCCTCCTCGGCTGGCGGCTGATCTTCCTCATCAGCTCCGCCACAGCGGTGCTGGCGTTCGTCGCCCGCCGCCACCTCCCCGAATCCCGCCTTTGGCACGAGCAGCGAAGAGAGGAACTGGGCCCGGTGGAAGCCTTGCGCTGGATGAAGGCGCATCATTATCTGGGGCCGCTGTGGAAGGGCTGGCTTCTCGGCGTGTTCAAACTGGGCACCTATTGGACTTGCTACATCTGGCTTCCCAAGTTTCTGCAAAACCAGCTCGGCCAGCCAGTAGGCCGCTCGGCGCTCTGGATCCTGACCGCGCAGTGCGGCCAGCTGGCGGGCATGCTCCTGTTTGGCTATGTGGCGGACTGGCACGGCCGGCGCAAAGCCTACACCGCTTACTCGCTGCTGACCGCCGCCGCCGTCTACGGGCTGGCGTTCCATTGGCAGGAGTTGTTGACCCGGCCGCTGTGGTTCTGGAGCGTGATGTTCGCCATGGGCGTCGGCTCCGGCTGCACAGCCGGATTTGGCGCGCTGCTGGCCGAGCTTTTCCCCACCCACGTGCGCAACTTCGCCATGGGAACCAGCTACAACTGCGCGCGCGGCATCCAGTTCTTTGCGCCGGCGCTAGTCAGCTTCTTCGTAAGTTTGGGAGGCGTGCGAGGCGGGCTCAGCGTGCCTATGGTTCTGGCGCTGGCCACGGCCGCCTGGGTGTGGGTGTTGCCCGAGACGAAACACCGGGACTTGGCGCGGGTTGGACCACAGTAGTAGCATGACGAATGTCCGCCTGCGAAAATGCCCGAACCACTTTTCGAAGAAGGCGACTTCCAGATTCCCGACAAGATGTTCTTCCGGGTCGGCGAGGTGAGCCGTCTGGTGGGCGTCCCAGCGCACGTGCTGCGCTACTGGGAGACCGAGTTTCCGGCCCTGGCGCCGCGCAAATCCGGCCGCGGCCACCGGCTTTACCGCCGCCAGGACGTCGAGTTGCTGTTTCAAATCAAAGACCTCCTTCACGTACGCCGCTTCACGATTGAAGGAGCCCGGAAGTACCTAAAGCAACACCGTTCTGCGCGGCGCACCGCCGCAAGGCCGAGGCAAGCAGAACTCTTTGAAGCCTCTACGGCCCCTCAACTGGCCGCGATCCGCGAGGAGTTGCGGCAAATCCTCGACCTTCTGAAGTAGACCGGCCCGTCAGCCGAATTCCGGAGGGCACAGCAATGTCAGCGCAGCCGGCGCCAGTTCGATCCGCGCCGGAAGAACTCCCGCCGGCTCGCCGTCGACCTGAATGTAGACCGGGTCTTCACTGAGCGGCTCGAACGCGACGGAGCGCGCGTGTAGTAAGGTTACGCCCGCGGTCCGGTCCAAACGGTTGAGCACCGCCCCGGCGAAGTACTCAAGGTAGCGGAAGGGGTTGGAGCCCTCGAAGAGCGCCAAAGCGAAATCGTCGCGCATCAAACCCGCCTGAGGTGTAAGCTCCAGAGTCGCTCCGTAGTTGCGCACCCGGCTGGCCAGCGCAAACGATGAGCGAAACCGCTGATTCTCCACGAGCACATCGAACTCCTCCAGCGTCCGGCCCAGTTCCCCGAAAGCCGCCAGCCAGTAGGCCAGCTTTCCCTGAAAGCGTTTCAGCTGAGGATCCACCTGAAGCACCGCGTGCGCGTCCAGCCCCACGCCGGCCATCAGCAGAAAGTAGCGGGGCGGACTGCCGGCCGCATCAAGCCGCCCAACCGCAATGCGCCGCGGGACCCAATGCTCCACTTGTGCGGCCACGGCCGCCAGCGGCCCAGCCAGGCGCAGCTCCGTCGCCAGAACGTTCGCCGTTCCTGCCGAAAGGACTCCAAGCGGAACCTCCGATCCAATCATCCCGTTGGCCACTTCGTTGATGGCTCCATCGCCGCCGGCCACCAGGATCAGATCCGCCCCGCGCTCGAGACACGAAGCCGCGGTGTGCGAGCCTCCGCCGGGTCCGTCCGTGGGAATCGCCGTGACCGTGTGCCCGGCGTTTCGGAGAACCGATACGGCCCGGTCAACCGCCCGGATCCGCCATCCTGAAAGTCCCCGCGCGCCGGGATTGTAGATGAGAAACGCGTTCTTATAAATGGCGATGGGAGACCTGCCTCTCTGGAGCCATTATAATGGACGCCGATGACGGACACGGCAGCTCGCAAGGAAATAGAACGTCTGCGGGAAGAGATCCGGCGGCACGAGTATCTCTACTACGTGCTCGATCAGCCGGAGATCACGGACGCGGAGTACGACGAACTCGTGCGGCGCCTCAAGAAGCTGGAGGAAGCGCACCCCGAATGGGTGACGCCCGATTCGCCCACGCAGCGTGTGGGCGGCAAGCCCCGCGAAGGCTTCGTCAAGGTGCGCCACAGCTCCCCCATGCTGAGCCTCGACAACGCCTTGAACGAAGCCGAACTGCGCGACTTCGACCGCCGCGTCCGGGAGTTGCTCGGAGGCGCCCCCTGCCGATATGTGGCCGAGTTGAAGCTGGACGGACTCTCGATGGCGGTTCATTACCGCGACGGGATCCTGGCGCAGGCCGTGACCCGCGGAGACGGCATCGAGGGCGAAGACGTCACCGAGAACGCCCGCACCATCCGCAGCCTGCCCTTGCGGGTCAAGGATGGCCTGCGCACGTTCGAAGCGCGCGGCGAGGTCATCCTGAACCGCCGTGCTTTCGAGCGCCTCAACCAGGAGCGCGAGGCCGAGGGCCTGCCCCGCTTCGCCAATCCGCGCAATGCTGCGGCCGGCTCGATCCGCGTGCTGGAGCCAGCCATCACGGCGGCGCGCCGCCTCGATTACTACGCTTACTTTTTGCTGGTGAATGGCGAACCCTATCCCGATACCCAGTGGGAGGCCCTCGAGACCCTGGAGAAATTGGGGTTCAAAGTCAACCCTCACCGCAGGCGATGTTCAACCTTCGATGAGCTGCTGGAGTTCTGCCGCCACTGGGAACAGCGCCGCGAAGAGCTGCCTTATGAGACCGACGGCGTGGTGGTGAAGGTGGACTCCGTCGAGCAACAGCGGCGGCTGGGTTGGACCGCCAAAGCGCCGCGCTGGGCCATCGCCTTCAAGTTCCCGCCTCAGCAGGAAAAGACCGAGGTTCTAAATATCGAGGCCCAGGTGGGCCGGACCGGCGTGCTGACGCCGGTGGCGCATCTCAAGCCGGTGCAAGTGGGCGGCGTCACTGTCTCCCGCGCGACCTTGCACAACGAGGAGGAGATCGAGCGGCTGGGCGTCCAAATCGGCGATACCGTGCTCGTGGAACGCAGCGGCGATGTCATCCCCAAGGTCGTGCGCGTGGTGGCCCAAGGCGCCAACCGGCGGCCCTTCCGCATGCCGGAGCGCTGCCCGGTTTGCGGCGGCAAAGTAGTCCGCCAGGAAGGCGAGGTGGCCAGCCGCTGCATCAACACCAATTGCCCCGCCCGGTTGAAGGAATCCATCCTGCACTTCGCCTCCCGCAACGTCATGGACATCGATGGACTGGGCGAGGCGCTGGTCGACCAGCTTGTCGAGCGCAAACTCGTGCGCAGCGTGGCCGATCTGTACCAGCTCCGGCCGGAACAGCTCATGGAGCTGGAGCGTATGGGGAAGAAGTCCAGCGAAAAACTTGTGGCGAACATCGAGGCATCGAAGCGCCAGCCGCTTCCCCGCGTGATCGCCGGCCTCGGCATTCCGTTCGTCGGGGAACGCACCGCGCAGTTTCTCGCCGAGACATTCGGAAGCTTGGACGCGATTGCGGCGGCGGATGAAGAAACCTTGCAGCACGCCGAGGAGGTCGGCCCGAAGGTGGCCCGCAGCATCCGCCAGTTTTTCCAGGAAGAGCGCAACCGCGAACTGGTGGAACGCCTTAGGCAGGCCGGCCTGAACTTTCACCACAAGCGCGTGGAGAGAAAAGGCGGTCCTTTGGAAGGCAAGGTCTTTGTCCTCACTGGAACCCTGCCGCACTGGACCCGGGAGGAAGCCAAGGCGCGCATCGAAGCGGCCGGCGGCAAAGTGACGAGCTCCGTCAGCAAGAACACGGACTACGTGGTAGCCGGCGCGGAGCCGGGTTCCAAGCTCGCCAAGGCGCGCGAACTCGGCATCCCCGTGATCGACGAGGCCGAGTTGCAGCGGATGCTGGGGCTATGATTCAACAGGCTGCGAAGGCTTGGCACGGGCTGCCATAATTAACAAAAATTAATTTTCCTTTTCGCTCAGATCTCGGTATGATAAACCCACGAAGCTGTGGTAGATTCTAATCAAAAGGGGTGAAAGCGCATATCGCTGATTCACCAGAAAAGGAAAGGGGTTTCACGATGAAGGGAAAGAAAACGTTTTGTGTAGGCAGCCTCGCACTATGCCTCGCCCTGATCTTGGGCGGCGGTGTGGCGGCCTACGGTCAAACGGTCTACGGATCATTGGCCGGCACGGTCTTTGACCCCTCCGGCGCAGTGATTCCGCAGGCGAGTGTAACCATCCGGAGCCTCGACACGGGACAGGCCCGGGAAATCAAGGCAGACGACTCAGGGTTCTGGCGCATGCCCTCGCTGCCGCCGGGCCGTTATGCGGTGGACGTAGTGGCGCCGAACTTCGGCAAGCTGACCCGTGCGCCGATCGTGGTCGAGCCTACCGTCGAGCGTACCGTCGACGTGACGCTGAGGCCTGGCGCGGTGACGGAAGTCATAAGCGTCACGGCTGAGGCGCCGCTGATTGAGCAGACCAGAGCGCAGTTGAGCCGGGGCGTAGATTCGCAGACGATCATGATGCTGCCGGGCTTGAATTCGCTGACGGGCCTTGCCTTGTTGCAGCCGGGCGCCGCGCCGAACGATTTGGGCCGTCCCGGCTCCGGTTTCGTTGTGAACGGCGGGCGCACGCGTTCGAACAACTTCATGATCGACGGCGCCAACAACAACGACCAGTCGCTTCAGATCCCCCGGCAGAACTTGCCGCCGGAGGTTCTGGGCGAGTTCCGGATCATCACCAACAACTTTTCAGCCGAGTTCGGGCGCAACTTCGGATCTGTGGTCATGCAGACCACCAAATCCGGCACCAATGAGTACCACGGCGCAGTGCGCTGGACTTGGCTCGGCAACGGCTGGGACGCGCTGAGCACGAACCAGCAGCGAACCTTTAAGGCCCAGAAGGACGCAGGCAAGGACGACTACGCGGCCCTTCGGGCAGCGCGTTCGGTTCTGGTCCGCAACCAAGCCTTGTTCAGCGCCGGTGGACCGATCAAGAAAGACCACACGTTTTTCTTCACGAGCTACGATTTCGACCGGCGGCGCAGCACCGCCTCGCCCATCGCGGTCACAATTTCTCCGCAGGGATATCAGGTGCTGGACGCCAACGCCAGCCTGTTTGCCCCTGGCGCGGTCGACTTCCTCAAGAAGATGTATCCCGCGGCCAACGACCCGACCTCCCGCGGCACCTTGAACGTTTCCACGCCGGCTGGAACGCTGGCCATCCCGCTCCAGCAGTACAACCCGAGCTTGCAAGCGCCGCTGCCCTATGCCCGGAATTTCCACCGCGGCCTGATGCGCGTGGATACCAAGCTGACTAGCAAGGACAATCTGGCGATCCGCTACGTGATTGACGACGATTTCGACCCCGGCAACCCACCGGCGCTGCTGTACAACCGGGTTGGGTCGGCGGGCCGCAACCAAAACGGGACGATCAATCATGTGCACGTTGTAAGTCCCACGCTGCTCAGCGAAGCGCGGCGGTCTACGGGCGGCGGTCGTTCCACTTCCCCGAGAATCTGCCGCCGCAGCTGTCCATTTCGGGCAGCACCTTGCCCACGATCGGCAACCAGAATTACCCGCAGTTCCGGACCGACAACCTTTACGAATTCAACAACGCCTGGACTTGGACCCGCAGCCGGCACACCATCCGCTGGGGCGCCAACCTCCTGCGGTACCAGTTGAACTCCTTCTTCGCGCCCTCAAGCAGGGGTGTTGTGACCTATCCGAGCATGGCCGACTTCCTGTTTGACCGCAACGCGGACTTCACGCAATACGCGGGGACTGGGCTGACGCCTGCACGGACCACCGAGTTTGCCGGATTCTTGGGCGACGACTGGCGTGCCACCAGCACGTTGACCTTGAATCTGGGGATCCGCTACGAGTACACCGGCGCTCCGTTCGGATACTTCTCCAACGCCAAACCCGACATCAACAACTGGGCCCCGCGCTTTGGTTTCGCTTGGTCGCCCAGAGGGGCCGATGGTTTGTGGGGGAAGATCACGGGCAACGGGAAACTGGCCATTCGCGGCGGCTATGCCATCTCCTATGACCAGGTATTCCAGAACATCCTTTTAAACAACGCGCGCAACTACCCGCGGGGCGTCACGGTCACTCTTTCCGGTTTGACCGGAATGAAGCTCTGGGACCCGAAGAACTTCCCCTCTCCGCCGAAACCGGAGGATTACAAGGGCGATCCCAACCTGCTGCCGGTGCGGCTGTTCTCGCCCAACAAGCGCATCTCCCAGCCGTACGGCCAGCAGTTCTCGCTGGGCTTTGAGCGGCAGTTCCGGGAGGATTACGCGTTCCGCATGTTCTATGTGGGCACCCGGGGCGTGAAGCTGGTCCGCGAGGTTGAGCACAATATCGGCTTCCAGGCCGCCGCGGTGAATGCCAATCCCAGCGTCTATGCAGGCATCCTCCCGTCGCTGAAGCCGATCACCAACGCTGCGGGAGTCATCACCTCTTACCGGAGAGACCCCACCCGCGGCTCCATCCTGGTCGGCGACGGCTACGCGCAGTCGGTCTATCACTCCTTGCAGATCACGGCCGAGAAGCGCTTCCGCCAAGGCCTGCAATTCCAGGCCAATTACACCTGGAGCGCGTTTATCAACGATTCGGATGACATCCTGGGCGGATCCAACAACCGGACCTTGCCCGCCTATCCGTTCAACATCAAGCTGGACCGCGGGCGTTCGGCCTTCGATCAGCCGCACCGCTTCGTGGCCAACTACATCTACCAGTTCCCCCGGGTGCGCGACGGCCGCGGTCTGGTAGGAAGGCTGGCGGACGGTTACGCGATCGCCGGCGTCACCACGATCAACCAGGGCACGCCGTACACCATCTTCAACAGCTTTAACGCCTTGGGGATCTTGACGGGACAGATTAGCACCATCCATCTGTCTCAACGCGCCAGCTATAATCCGTCGGGCGAGCCCAGAACCGGCACCAACCCCACGATCACCAATCCCCGCTTCATCGCCAACCCGACCAATTCGGGCATCATCGGCAACCTCGGCGCCAACACCGAGAGGGTCGGTCGCACGGTAAACTTCGACTTCGCGTTGACCAAGGACACCAAGACCTGGGCGGAGCGGAATCACTCGCTCCAGTTGCGTTGGGAGGTCTTCAACGCCCTCAATCACCGCAATTTCAACCAGGTTCCCTCGAACACCGTCAGCTCGAGTACGGTGCTGTCCACTTTCATGAACCTCGGCTTCACCGATGTGGGCGGACGGGGCATGATTCTGGGTGCACGGTACATTTTCTAGAACACTCTGTCGGCGGCGGTCGAAATCAAGCTCGGCAGCCGCGATGGAATCCGGCCCGGCGGGCGTTGTCCCGCCGGGCCTTTTCTGTGTCGGGGGACAACACGTCCCAGTCCTTCCGGCTGCGGCATTTGCCCCCCGCCTGCGCCCCTCTAACGCAGCGGCCGATCTCCCAATCTGCAACTTCACGCCGCGCTCCGGCATCCGCTAGAATAGACCTCTTTAGACACTCAAGGGGCAATCATGGGATCCGCCGCTGTGGAAAGCGGACCGGAAACAGGCGTCCGCATCTATCAATCTTCCGTCGGCAAGAAAGCCGTCATGGCCGCGACCGGCCTGATCCTGACCTCCTACGTCATCGCCCACATGCTGGGCAACCTCCAGGTTTTCTTAGGCCGGGAGCAGATCAACGCTTACGCTGAATTCCTGCACAGCCGTCCGGCGTTGCTTTGGGCGGCCAGGATGGTGTTGCTCGCCTCCGTACTGGTGCACATCTATACGGGGCTTTCGCTGTGGCTGCTCAAGCGCAAAGCCCGTCCGCAGCGTTACGTCAAAGAGGCTCACGTTCCGGCCGGCTACGCCTCACGGACCATGATCCTGACCGGCCCGCTGATTGGCCTTTACGTCGTCTACCACGTCCTGCATCTAACCCTCGGCAAAGCAGGGCTGCCCTTTGACAAAGGCGACGTCTACGGAAACCTGGTGGCCGGGTTCAGCATCCCGGCGGTCTCGGCGGTCTACATCGCGGCCATGGTGGCGCTGAGCTTCCACCTGTATCACGGCATCTGGAGCATGCTTCAGTCGGTAGGGGTGAGCCACCCGCGCTGCACGCCCCTTTTAAAGCGCCTCTCCGCCCTATTGGCCATCGGCGTGGCGGCGGGGTTCATCGCGGTGCCGGCGGCCGTGCTGGCAGGCTTGCTGAACCAGTGAGGAGAATGCTTGATGAAGCTGGATGCGCGCATTCCTGCGGGTCCGATCGAAAGCGCTTGGGAGAGATGCAAGTTCGAGATGAAGCTGGTCAACCCCTCCAACAAGCGCAAGTACCGGATCCTCGTGGTAGGCACGGGCTTGGCGGGGGCCTCGGCGGCTGCGTCCCTGGCCGAGCTGGGCTACCAAGTCGAATCCTTCTGCTTTCAGGACAGCCCGCGCCGGGCGCACAGCATCGCCGCGCAGGGCGGCATCAACGCCGCCAAGAATTATCAGAACGACGGCGACAGCGTGATGCGCCTCTTCTATGACACGGTCAAGGGAGGCGACTTCCGCGCCCGTGAAGCCAACGTATACCGGCTAGCCGAACTCAGCCTCAAC
>Ga0209809_1003119_pt1 | contig 10814 bp, 6 predicted proteins | sample YNPMSTMetaG_FD_186172 | JGI IMG/M metagenome (GOLD analysis project Ga0209809, IMG submission 186172) | Anoxygenic and chlorotrophic microbial mat microbial communities from Yellowstone National Park, USA - YNP MS-T MetaG (SPAdes) (version 2) ... | reverse complement strand
AGCCCGGATCAGCACGCTGACGCTTTCGCTGGAGGCGGAAAACACGAAGCCGCCAAAACCCAGCTCATTGTTCAAACGGCCCACCCCGAAATGCGAAAGCCCCTGGGTGCCAATCAGGTCCTTCCGCCTGGGGTCGGTGCTCTGGCCCAGCGGCTGGTTATTGAAGGCGAAGCCCGGCACATAGGTGGCCGAGACGATTTCCTGCCCTTGCGACGTGGGCTGGCCTACTTCGTTGTACGTGGTTCGTGTCACTGTGGTGATATTCTGTAGCAGGCTGCGGTCGAACAGGATGCTATCTTGTAGGCCCAGTTCCACGCCGAACTCATCGGTGTTGTTCAGGGTCACTTCGGCGATAAGCACCTGGATGAGCACCATGGGCGGACGTTCATCCAGTTGCTCCACGATCTTCTTGATCTCGTTGAAGTAACGCTCGGTGGCGCTTACGATCAGGCTGTTGCTGACCGGCTCGGCCACCACTACCACTTCGCGCTCGACCTGCTCGAAAGCGCTGACCAGTCCTGGGGCCAGCATTTGCACCTGCCGTTCGCTTTGCAGGAACTGGTTGATGGTGTTGGCCACATCGGTGGCCGGCGCGTTCTTCAGCCGGTAGACCACCGTCTTCCGTTTGCGGATGTCGCTCTCGTCCAGCCGCAGCAGAATGGCTTCCACCACTTGCAGGTCGCCCATCGACCCGGAAGCGATGATGCTGTTGGTGCGCACGTCCACAGCCAGCCGCAGGGGGATCAGCGTGCTTTCGCCCTCGCCGGCGGCGGTTTGCAACTGTAGGCCCAGTGCGGTCTGCGCAGCAGGCCGGGCGAACAAAGTGGCCAGCATGTCGGCCAGTGCAGTGGCATCGCCATTGACGATAGTGAACACCTTGACTTGAGAAACGGCGCTGGGCGGCTGGTCGAGCTGCCTGACCAGCGCCTCGATCAGCTCCATGCTGTCGGCCGGGGCCGAAACCAGCAGCGTGTTGGCGCGCGTGTCGGGCGTGATCCGCACGTCGGTGAGTATGCCCGAGCTGAGTTTTCGTTGTCCCTGGGCATCGATGGTCACGAATCGCAGCATGGTGGCCTTTTCGGCGGCTGCCTGAGCGGCTGGTGCTGCCGCGGCGCCCGGCACGGCGGTGACTGCACGCACCTGACCGGTGATCGCCGACATGAGCACGTTGGCCATTTCATCGGCAAGGGAGTTTTGCAGGGTGATCACCCGCAGTTCGTGGACTGCCTCGCTGGTGGGGGTGTCGATCTTCTGGATCAGCGCAGCCACTTCGACCATATCGCGCGGGCTGGCCTGCACGAAAAGCGAGTTCGAGCGATAGTCGGCCACTGCCCATACCCGTGTCCCCAACCCATATTGCATCACAAAAAAGTTTTGCACCGTCGCTTGTACTGTGGCGGCGGCGGCATGTTTCAGGCGGAACACCTGGAACTGCGTGTCGGGGGCGACGGGCTTGTCGAGCTTGCGCACCAGATCGATCACCAACTGCACGTTTTCGCGACGGCCTATCAACAGCAAGGCATTCGGCTTGACCAGGGCGGTGATGCTCACGTCGCCGCGGCGGGCGAAGAAGATTTCGTCGTACAGCGGCCCTATCAAGTCGGCAATCGCGATCGAGTTGACGTAACGCAGTTGATAGACTTCGATGGCCGGCTCGGTTTCTGCCGCCAAACGCTCGATCTGCTCGATGATCTCCTGCACGCGCTTCACGTCGCGCTGATGCCCGCTGATCACCAGCACGTCCAGCCCTTCGAGCAATTGCACCTGCACCGCTCCGATCATTCCGGCCCCTTCCTGGCCGGCCCTGGCGGGCTGACCCGCAGCGGCCTGCCCCGGCACAGGCGGCGCCGCTTCGCCGGCGGGCGCCGCTGGGGGAGGCGCATCGGCGCCAACCTGAGTAGAAACATCGCGCACCGGGGGTGTGGCAGCTTCCCGAGGTGGTTGCCGAGTTGTGACCTGGGCTGCCGCCGGAGGCTGCAAACCATCGCCGGACTGTTGGAAAAGCGAAGCGACCATCGGTCCGCGCACTACTTGCATTCCATTGCTGGCCTGAATCGCCTCTACGATCCGACGTGCAGTTGCCGGCGCAGCTTGCCGCAACGCTATCAGTCGCAAGCTCTCTTCGCCGGTAGGCTGGGGAATATCAACGGCCTGTACCAGTCGCGCACAGGCCTCGACGTTCGCCGCAGGCCCCTGCAAAGCAACGCGGCCCGTCTGCGGATGCAACTCGATGCGAATGCTGCGGTTGCCCGGTAATGCAAGCTGGTAGGAGCGTGCCCCCAATTCGCTGGGCTGTGCGGGTGTAAGCCGCGGCCCGAACAACGACGTCAGCGCATCTTCGAGCTTCTCGGTTCCGATATGTTGCAAAGCCAGTGTGGTGGATTTAGGAGCGTGCGGGTCGAAGACCCTCGAACTGCCAGCAGTGCCTTGGGCAGCCCGGCTGGCGCCCGATCCCACGCCGCGCTGCAAGGCAGCCAACCGCTGCGCAATTCGGCTGTGTACTTCCGGAGGCGCCTGAACCAGCAGTTGCTGGGTGCGCGGATTGGGCACTATCAACACGTCGGCCGCGTTCTGGTACTCCGCCCGAAGCAGCGCCGCCACGGTTTCCACATCGCCGGCCGGGCAGTTGTGGGCCTTTAGCACTGGTGCGGGGCGAGCAGCGTCCTGCTGGGCGACAGCCGACAGGCACAATCCAATGGCCGCAGTCGCCAGTCCCACCGCAACAGGCACCAACCATGCATAAATCCTGGCATTTCGTCTTACAGTCCTATGCATGAGAGTGTCTGCCCTTGAAAAGCGGTTAACCCCCGCCACCGCAGAACCACTATATTGCGCGTCTTTCCCAGATTTATGCAAAATGTCTGCACTGGTTGCGCGATGCGAATAATCGGCAACCTTTGCGCAGTTCTCCACATTTGTTTAACCGAAAAACCCGAACGTTGTTCCCGGGCATCCAAGGTCTGACGATCAGTTCCTTATTGCGTAACATGCGCGCGTTTTGCGCGCATGTTTTCGGGTGATATGGAGGGCCACGCTCCGTCGTGGCCGCGTGCCAAGTGCTGACGGACGCGACGGAGCGCGTCCCTCCAGTAACACCGTTTGGTTGCGGCTGAAGGCCCCGTTAGGGACTCAATGCCTGCCGATCAGCCCTTTCTCCAGCAAAAATGGGGAAAGAAGCGAAAGTGGGAAAAGACGACGGTCGCTTGCCGACCTTCGGAGCAGACCAGAAAACAACGGCCGCCACACCGCCGACAGTGGCTCACGTTCCAGAAGTTTCAGAAGGAACGTCTGCCGGTGGCCATTCGGCTGTTTAGAACGGGCGGAGATGCCAGTTCCGCCGGATCTGGCAACTCAATTGGCAGCCTGAGGGGTCGAACCGTCCCGGCGCAGCAGCAACAACGCCAACCCAACCGCAATAGCCGCTATCACGACCGCCTTGGCAACACCCGGATCGGCAAATATCAGCAGCGCAATCTCCAGACAGACCAATACCGCCCCAAACAGCGCCAGGCGGTTCAACCACTCGGTAGAGTTGGGCAGAAAATGCTTAAGCGGTTTCCAAGGGCTGGCTGGTCCTTGCTTTACAAAAGTGTTGGGTGTTATTCGCCCCTCCTTCAACCACCGCTTCAACTCGTCGGTCGATAACGGCCCTTTTTGGTCCCCGCCAACGCAAACGTACCATTCGACCGCCATAGCGCTGCCTGCCGTAAAGCGATACGGATCGGTCTGAAAGCGCCTCCGATTGCCAGCTTGCGGAGACACTTCACCCCTTGCAAGCACCCACACCGATAACCAAGCCCGACGCTACAAGGCGTCGCAGTATAAGTGTGCAATACCATCGCATCGCAATGTGTCGCAGCCGGGCCTTTCAATTCAACTATGCGCACGGGCTCGGGGCAGTCAATGCGACACCACACCGGTTGCCGACGAATCGGCGCAGACAGGTTCCGTGCAAGCGCATTGCAAAAGCTCCGCAAACGGGGCTAGCTGCGAAGAATTGGGGAACTGTGAAGGCGACTGGCACACTCAGCCGTCAGCGAGAACCTTCGCCCGGCCGATCAGGCAGATCGTTTAGTACGACAGCGCTAAGTTGCGACAGAACCACAATAGCTTGTGGTTATATCAGCGACAGGACTGCAACCGGTCGTAGACTCTTACGCCGTACCGTGTGCGCGTGTTTTCGGGGGAAATGGAGGGCCACGCTCCGTCGTGGCCGTGCATCCAAGTTGTATGTCAACTGGAAGGCCACGCTCCGTCGTGGCCGTGCATCCAATGCCGGCGGATGCGACCGCCGCGCGTCCCTCCAGGTGGTTGCGGTCCGAGGTTGAGTTCAGAAAATGGCAACTTAGCGCTGTCGTATTAACCCTGGCAACTTTACTGGGCAGCGGCTGATGCAGTGCCCCGCCGCTTGTCAAACCAGCAAGAACCAGTTAGTTTGACTAGCTTACGATGGTCATCGAATCGGCTTGACTATGCACGCTAAGCTCTCGGATCAGCAACGGATTGTTATAACCGGCGTGGGGCTTACGGCCCCCAATGGCAACAGCTTGCCCGAGTTTCGCGCCGCACTGCTGGAGGGCCGCAGCGGTGTAGCGCCGTTTGAGACTCGCTATTTCGGCCCCACCCTGGCGGGAGTATGCACCTTCGATGAGTTGAAGTACCAGCGCCGTAAAGACCTGCGTAGAGGTACCCGCGCCGGTAGCATCGGCATCTACTGTGCTCGCGAGGCAGTGGCCGACGCCGCGTTGAACTGGGAAAAAATCGACAAATCGACCGTGGGCATTTACGTGGGCGTTACCGAGCACGGCAACGTGGAGACCGAAAACGAAATCTACCTGCTCAAAGGCTACGACTACGATACGCAATACTGGTCGCACCATCACAATCCGCGCACCGTGGCCAACAATCCGGCAGGCGAAATATCGCTGAACATGGGTGTTACCGGGCCGCACTATACCGTGGGGGCCGCCTGTGCAGCGGGCAACGCGGGGATCATCCAGGGAGTGCAGATGCTGCGGCTGGGCGAGTGCGACCTGGCGTTGTGCGGAGGCGTCTCGGAAAGCATTCACACCTTCGGCATCTTCGCCAGTTTTCACAGCCAGGGGGCCTTGGCTACGCACCCAGACCCTACTAAAGCCTCGCGCCCGTTCGACCTGGCGCGCACCGGCATAGTGGTGGCCGAGGGCGGCTGCATGTTCGTGCTGGAGCGGCTCAGCGACGCCAAGGCTCGCGGGGCGAAGATCTACGGCGAGATCGTCGGCTATGCGATGAACAGCGACGCCGTGGACTTCGTGCTGCCCGACCCTGCCCGACAGGCCGAGTGCATCCGGCTGGCTTTGCGTCGGGCCGGCATCAGCCCCGAGGAAGTGGACATCGTCAGCACCCATGCAACCGGTACTGTCACCGGCGATATACAAGAAGCGGCCGCCTTGCGGCAGGTATTCAACGGCCAGGGACGCACGTTGTTCAACAACACCAAGAGCTTCATTGGCCATGCTATGGGTGCCGCCGGGGCGCTGGAGCTGGCCGGCAATCTGCCGTCGTTCGAGGATCGGCTGTGCCATCCGACGATCAACCTTGATCAGATCGATCCCGAGTGCGACATTCCCGGCCTGGTAGCAAACAAGCCGCAACCGATGGATCGCGTGGAGATAATACTGAACAACTCTTTTGGTATGTTGGGGATAAACTCCGTAGTGATTGTCAAACGAGTGGAGCAATAACGTACTGACCGACAGGCGTTTCGGGGCGTTGCGGGCTTGCCAGCTCAGCTCCGAGCGCCGCAGCGGGCCAGCGGAGCGATTGCGATGACAGCCGAAGAAATCCGCCAGGTGGTGCTCGACATTCTGGCCGACATCGTGCCTGACGAAGACATCAGCAATCTCAAAGACGATGTTCCCTTCCGCGAACAGTTGGAACTGGACAGCATGGATTTTCTGGACATCGTAATGGAACTGCGAAAGCGCTATCGCATACAGATACCGGAAAAGGATTACCCGGCGCTGGGAAGCATGAGAAGCACCGTCGAGTACCTCGAACCGCTGATGCGGAACATCAATAACAAGTAGCCGACAAGCGCGGCGATCCGTCCCCTTGCAACAAACCATCGGTCGCCCAAGGGCAGGCTTTAGCAACTACTGGCGTTCGCAATACTTGGCGGCATGAACCACTAGAAAAGCGGTATGTCAGCCGGTGCTTACTTTTCCCGGAGATCAATAGTCTGGCTGGCAACAGAGCCGTTTGCCGCACGCTGATGGTCAGCCGTTGGGCAAGGCGCAACAGGCAACCACTAATTCGCCACATGGGCAGCCAATGGCGATGTACGACACCATTATCATCGGGGCAGGGATGTCGGGGCTGGCGGCGGGCATCCGCTTGGCGCGTTTCGGGCAGCGCGTATGCATCTTGGAACGACATAGCGCCGTCGGTGGCCTGAACTCGTACTACCGCTGCCATGGGCGAAGCTTCGACGTAGGACTGCACGCGCTGACGAACTACGCTCCTGAAGGTTCTCGCCGCGGGCCGCTGGCCCGGGTGCTTCGTCAGTTGCGTATATCGTGGGACGAACTGCCGCTGGCACCGCAAATCGGTTCGGCAATAGTCTTCCCCGGCGTAACGTTGTGGTTTTCCAACGATTTCGAACTTTTCCGCAGCCAGGTGCAGCGTCACTTCCCGCACGAAAAAGACAACTTCGAGCGCCTGCTGGCGGCATTGCTCGACTACCAGCACTTCGGGCAGCAGGCGGGCCGGTGCTCGGCCAGGGCGGTCGTCGCCAGCTTCATCGAAGACCCATTGCTGGTCGAGATGCTATTGTGCCCGATCATGTTCTACGGCGGCTCGCGCGAAGAGGACATCGACTTCGACCTGTTCAGCATTCTGTTCCGCTCCATTTTTCTCGAAGGGTTGGCTCGCCCCGCAGGCGGCGTGCGTGTGTTGCTTAAGGCGCTGATGGATAAGTTACGACAGTTTGGCGGCGATTTGCGACTGCGGTCGGGTGTGGGCAGCCTGGCAGTCCGCAACGGATGCGTCGAGAAGGTGATTCTTGACGATGGCCGTGAGCTTGCGGCGCGCAACGTGCTTTCCTCGGCCGGTTGGGCGGAGACGCTGCGACTGTGCGAGGACGCCAGCCCGGTGCCATCGCGGGCGCGCATCTCGTTTGTCGAGTCCATTTCCGTTCTCGACCGGCAGCCGGGCGAGCTGGGCTTCGACCGGACGATCGTGTTTTTCAACGATTCCGAAAAGTTCCACTACCGGCGTCCGCAACAGGCCGTCGATTTGCGCAGCGGCGTGGTCTGCTCGCCCAACAATTTTCTGTACCCAGAACCGCTCAGCGAAGGGCAAATACGCATCTCTGCGCTGGCCAACTACCAACGCTGGGCCGAACTTGAAGCCGAAGGCTACCGCCAGGCTAAACTGCATTGGTACCGCCGGCTCGTAGAATCGGCGGTGCGATTTGTTCCCGACTTTCGCCACGCGGTCGTCCATACGGAAATCTTCACACCGCTGACGATTCGCCGTTTTACCGGCCACGACGATGGTGCGGTTTACGGCGCTGCGGAAAAGAACTTCAGCGGTGCTACCCACCTGCGGAACCTGTTCATCTGCGGTAATGACCAGGGGCTGGTGGGCATCGTCGGGGCGATGACCAGCGGTATCAGCGTCGCTAACAAGTACTTGCTGGCCCTTCCGGAATACGCCAGTTAGCCTATGGCGGGTTGCCCATCGAGCTGGCCTTTTTGTCCGCCTGGAGTGGCCATCAGCCACCACCAAATAGCGGTATTGGAGGGACGCGCTGCGGTCGCGTCCGCTGCCCCAAGTACACGGCCACGACGGAGCGTGGCCCTCCAGATCGATCGACTACATGCGCGCACCGCGCGCACATTGCACTCCATAAGGCAGTAAAGCTGCTGCGCTGGTAGCAGCCAAAGAACCAAGAACTACGCGTCGAAAACGAAATACCGTGGGAGTGGTACTTTCGGGATAATGTATTCTTCCAGGGTGATTTGTTACCGCGGAGGCTTCGATCATGCACCGAAGATTGTTTTCAAGTAGATGGGCCTGTATGCGCCTTGTTTTGGGTGGACTGATTTTTGCATACGTGCTACATGGCGGTGCTATCGAGTCGCGCGCCGCCGACGAGGCCGCTCCGGCAGATGCACAGAAGCTGCCGCCAGCGGCCCGGTGGCTCGATCCTAATTCGGTGGCCGTGCTGGAAGTCTTGCAGCCCAAGCCGCTTTTGAGCGCTCTGATCGACCAGCAGACCACAGCGGCCATTTCGGCCCAGCCGCTTTACAAGCAACTGGCCGCGCAAGAGCAGTTCAAGCAGTTCGTGCAGCTTGTCAGGCTGTTGGAGCTTACCTGCGGAACCGATTGGCGAAGCGGGATCCAGAAACTACTGGGCGGAGGAGTCGTCGCGTCGGTCGATTCCAGCGGCGGACTGGTAATCATCATCGACAGCGAAGACCAAAAACTGCTCGAAGACGTACACCGCGTGCTGCTGGAGTTGGCCAAAGGCGAAGCAGCCAAGCAGGGCCAGCCGCAGAGGGTAGCATCCAAGGAGTACCGCGGTGTGACGGCGTGGACCTTCGGTGGCGGCGAAGCGCATGCCATCGTCGGCCGCCGACTGCTGTTGACCAATCGCTCGGAGAGCTTGCGCACCGTACTGGACTTGCACGCCGAACCCAACGCCAAAAGCCTGGCGACCGCGGCAGGCTATCAGGCAGCCAAGGGTGCCGCAGGCGATAGCGTCGCTATGGCATATCTGAATACCGCAGCGCTGCGCAACGCCCCCGGGCTGCGCGAAACGTTGCAGCAAAGCAACCCGTGGGCAGCGCTGCTGCTGCCGGGAGTAGCAGATGCCGTGCTGCGGTCGGACTGGCTGGCTTTCAGTCTGCGCTTGGAGGGCAACCGGGTGGCGATTGTCGCACTGGCCGACCAGGCCGGCGCGACCGAGCGTTCCGCTTTCGCCCGGCCGCAAACACCGGGCGAAGGGCCACTTCCGCTGTTGCAGGTTCCGGGCCAGATAGCCAGCGCGACGATGCTGCGCGACTTGTATCGTTTTTACGCCGCCAAGGACGAGCTGTTTCCTGAACGAACGTCGGCGTTGATACTTTTCGAGAATATGATGGGCATATTCTTCAGCGGCCGAGACCTGACAGAAGAGGTCTTCAAAGAGCTTCGGCCCGAGATACGGCTGGTGGTAGCCAAACAGAATTACGACCCGAAGATCGGCACCCCGCAGCCGCAAATACCGGCCTTTGCCGCTGTGTTGCGGCTACGCAATCCGGCCGAGTTTTCTGAAGTGGTGGAAGAGGCATGGCAGAAGGCCTTCGGGCTGGTGAGCTTCACGCGCGGACAGAAGGCCGAGCCGGGATTGATACTCGATCGCGTAACGCACCGGGGCACGAAGTTCACCGTGGCATATTTCTCCGCACGCGCCGAAAAAGGGAAAAAACAGCTCGATGTCCGCTTCAACTTTCGGCCGGCGCTGGCCATGCCCGCAGACTGGGTAATCCTCAGTTCCACCGAGGCCCTTGCCCGCGACCTGATCGACGCCTTGGCAGAGGAAAACAGCGCTGTTGCAAAGCGCCCGGCCGCGTCTTCGCTGCCCAATGGGGTACACAGCGTGGTGGAGCTGGATGGGACGGCGCTGGCCGAACTGCTGCGCGCCAATCGTGAAAGCCTTGTTCAGCAGGAAATCATCGAAAAGGGCAAAAACCGCCAGGAAGCGGAGAACGAGCAGGACTTGTTTGCTTTTCTGGTGGGATGCGCAAATCGAGTTCGGTTGTCGCTGGGCGGCAGCGACAAGCACACCCTGGGCACATTGGAGATGACCGTCAAGCTGCCCACCGAGCAAGCCGCGCGGCCAGCCAGGTAACCGGCGGCATCAGCCCGCCCGTTAGCCGGAAGCCGTCCGCCTTGCCGCTCGCCGGCCAGGCATTCGCCGAGCAAACGGGCACTGCCAGGCAATTGGGCGCGTCTTGTCGACCTTCGCAACAGGTGGCGACACCGGCGGAAAAAACCTTATATCAGCCGGTCACTGGCCTTTGCGAAAATCAATGAAAGACGACGCCGACGGTGTGCGGGAACTTCCGCATCGGCCGACGGCGTGGCTACCGGCTCATTCGTGTTGATACTTGATTATCCACGGATCGCCGGTCTGCTTTTGCCACTGGCGCAGCTTTGCTTGCAACTCGGCAAGCACTTCGGCGTACTGCGGATCGCCGGCCAGGTTTTTCGATTCCCAGGGGTCTTTTTCCAAGTCGTACAGCTCGTGCCGGGGACGGTGGATGTAAGCTTCCACGGTTCGCGGGCCGTACATCCGGTCGCCGCGCTTCAACACGCCCTGCCAGGTGCTCGATCCCCAAAGATCGGAGGCGAACGGGTAGGGCAATTGATGTGCCAGATTGAGGATGTACTTGTATTTGCGGGTGCGCACCACGCGCATCGGATAGTACATCGTCACTTCGTGGAAGGTGTGCGAGGCGTAGATTTCATCCCAGCCTTCGCTACTGCCGCCTTCGAGCACCTTCAGGAAAGAACGACCGTGGAACTGCGGCTTGGGCGGCAGCGCGCCGGCGAAATCGAGGATCGTAGGCGTCAAATCGGCCCAGGTGATCATCGCATCGCACACGCCCCCCTGTTTTGCGCCGGGGTGCCTTATCACGCACGGCAGGCGAATGCCCGGCTCGTACACCGTGGTCTTGGCGCCCGGAAAAGGCGCGCCGTTGTCGGAAATGTAGATCACCAGCGTGTTGTCCCAGTTGCCGGTCTGCTTGAGTATCTCCATCAACCGCCCCAGTCCCTTGTCCGCA
>Ga0209809_1003115_pt1 | contig 10829 bp, 9 predicted proteins | sample YNPMSTMetaG_FD_186172 | JGI IMG/M metagenome (GOLD analysis project Ga0209809, IMG submission 186172) | Anoxygenic and chlorotrophic microbial mat microbial communities from Yellowstone National Park, USA - YNP MS-T MetaG (SPAdes) (version 2) ... | reverse complement strand
GCTTCTGCGGCCCGCAACTCGGCGTTGAACTCGGCAAACTTGCGTTCGTAGTCCGCCCGGCTGATGCGTTTGTCCAGATACAAGTCGGCCAGCATGGAAAGCTTGCGCTTGGCATCCTCAATGCGCGCTTGCAAGGCTGCCAGCCGGCTTGCGTCCATGCGCGCCATCAGCGTCTCACACCCCCAGCGCTTGGGCCGCCCGTCCCGCCCACGGAAGGGCACACCTTCGGCGTTTAAACGCGCCGCTGCGCTGTCGTAGGTCAACCCGCCGGCATACAGGTTCAGGCAGCACACCACCGCCGGCGCGTCGTCGTTCGGCACGAAGCGCGCATCGTAGCCGCTGCCTTCCCGCTTTGTCCCAAACGGCACGCGCCCATGCCGCACGCCGGCCCGGTCTTTGTTCGCGCAGTATTCGCGCATCCGTTCGCGCGCTATGTCGGATTCAAACTGTGCGAACACTGCGAAGATGCCGATGTTGGCCGCCAGCAGCGCGCCGACGCCGTGGGTTGTGTCAATCACGCCATCCGCCGTGATGAACGCCACCCCGTGCTTTTGGCATAGCTCAACCAAGCTGGCCACGTCGCGCACGCTGCGCGCGGCACGGTCAAGGCGATAGACAATCAGGCCGCGCCCAGGAACAGGGTGCTGTTGGTCAGGCCGACGATGGCGAGCTGTGGCCACTGTCTGCCGCGTGGCACCGCCGTGTTGCGACGGATGCCGTAGCTCCAGGCCAGCATCAATGCGCCGGCGATGGCAAAGCGAATGCTCAGCACGGTCAGCGGCGGCTGTGCCTGAAAGCCATACTTGGCCGCCGTCGAAGCCGAAGCCCACAGAAAGACGAACAGGAGACCGAGGATCGTGTCCAAGATGAGTTGATGCCTGCTACTGCCGAGCGGACGAAGCGCCTGCCGGGGATGAACCAGCGCCTCGCTTCGACAACTGCAGGTAAAAACGGTTGGTGTAAGGCAATGGATGCTCAGACAAGTGCAGCCGGTTGAAAATGGCGCGGCTGCGCGCGTATGCCCACAGGCCGACCAGTTTCGCCAGCGCGCCGCCCGCCGTTCGGGCAAGCGCTGCCGCGCGCGCTGCGGCGGCAAAGTGCGCCGCCTCGCGCCGGTAATCTCCGGCGAACAACAGCCGCCAGCTCGAAGCCCCGCTGCTCGCGATTAGCGCTTGCAGATCCGCCTGTTCCGGCAGCCCATACCGCACGTGCTCGCTAAGGTAGCGATGCGGCGCGCCATGCAGGGTGGTGTAGAGCTGATTGAGCCGGGCTTCCGATTCCGCATGTCCAGGACTGCCAAAAGGCGCGGCCAGGATGACCGATTTTGCGCACACCCGCAGACATTCGCGGACGAAATCCAGCCGGCGATGGCGCGGCAGGTGTTCCAGGGTGTCAATCGCTGTCACCACGTCAAATGCTCCCTCGACAAAAGGCAGGTGTTCCCCATCGTAGGACACGTCGCCGCTCCCGTCCACATTGACGCTGATCACCCGGCACGAAACGAAGCGCGCCAGCAGGCCCGACCTCCCCCCGACATCCAACACGCGCGCATCGGCCCGGCCATCAGCCATAATCAGCCGCGCCACCACATGGTGGCGTTCGTACAAGTCGTAGGACAGCAACCGGTTCGCCCGCGTCATTTCGACCCTGCCTGAACCAGTTCGACCAGAAGCTCGCGAAAGCGCGGCGCAACGATGCCCCAGTCGTACTGTCGGCGCGCTTTCGCCTGGCCGGCCTGCCCCAGCGCGCTCCGCAACTCGGCCGAGCTGCCCAATCTCACTACAGCCTGCGCCAGGTCGGCGACATCGCCATAGCTGACCAGCAAGCCGTTTTCACCATCGGCGATCACGCTGGGCGAAGCGCCCGCCCGCGAGGCGACAACCGGCTTCCCAGCCGCCCAGCTCTCCACGATCACAATGCCGAAAGACTCACGGTCGGACAGATGCACCACCATGTCGGCTGCCGAGAGGATGGCTGGCTTGTCCTCCTCGGCAAAGTCGGTGATCCATGTGACGCGGTCGGGATGGGGCAGGCTGCGGATGCAGCGCTGCAGCGCCGCAACTTCTGGGGTGTCGTTTCCTGCGCCGGCCAACAGCAGGCGCGCCTTGGGCAGCTGGCGCCAAATCACCGGCATCGCCTCCAGCATGAGATCGAGGCGTTTGTAGGCCGTCATGCGTCCGATCATGCCGATCACCACATCGTCATCGCCCCAGCCCTGCCGACGGCGGAAGTCTCGTCCGGCCTGAGGCGCGTCCAGCGTCGCTGCGTCTACCCCGCCGCCGATGACGTGAATGCGCGCGCCGGGACACCGCGGATGGAGGAACTCGGCTTCGTAACTGCTCAGCGCCACATAGGCCTGCGCGCGACCGATGGCGCGGTACATGCGCGGCAGATCGTAGCTCCAGTGATCGGTTGGGTGCACTGTGCCGATCAGCGCCACCGGCCGTCGGCTGTGCTGGCCGGCAGCCAGCGCGTCATACATGTGAATCATGGGAAAGGACGCCGCGACGATCACATCTGCCGGCTGCCTTGCGATGGCCCTGCGCAATCCCGGCACCAGCGGGCCGAAATACAGGCCGCGCAGCCAGTCCTGTCCGGGCAGGCGCAACTTGTAAGCCACACGCGCGGCGTTCAAGCGCCACCAGGTCAGCCGATTAAACACCGCAAAGCGGCGCACGCAAACGCCGTTCAGCATCTCTGCCCCGGCTGGCAGGCGAGGCTGGTGTGGATCAATGAACAACTCGCAGCGCTGCGCGACTGTGGTGAATACCGTCACGTCGTCGCCGGCATGCGCGACAAATCGCTCGGCCAGCGATTGCGCCAGCCACTGCACCCCCCCTTTGGAAGGGTGATAAGCATGGGTCACGAACAAAACTCGCATTTGCCCTGCGCGTTACGTGCGCTGTTTTGTCAATGGGTGCACTTCTGCTACCGAGCGGTAGATGTCCTGATGAGCTTGCTGAAACTGCGTCACCCGGCCTTCGACCGCCGCCCGCAGCGCGCCGGGCGAAAAGGATCGGCCTTGCAGGTCGGCAATGGCGGCCAGGATGCAATCGGCCTCCACGCGATCAACCACCACGCCCAGCCCGGCCTGTTCCACCCATCTCGCCATCGGGATGGCACGGCTGACCAGCACCGGTTTGCCTGCTGCCAGCGACTCGAGCAGCGAGTGAGGGTATGCCTTCACCACGTCGCTGCGGTCAGCCAGCACCACTGCGGCGCTGGCCTCTGCCAGTAGCATGTTCACATCCACCCGTTCATTCAGCACGCGCACTCGTCCACCCAGGCCGCGCGCCTGCACGCGCTCCATCATCTCCTCGTAGAGGATACCGCGCCACAGGAAGACCAGATGCAGATCGGTGCGACGCTGCGCAGCTTCCAGCAGCGCGTCCACGCCTTTGCTGGTGAACTGCCCCGTCGTCCAGGGCGCAGAGCCGGCCAGCAGCGTGAGCCGCGCGCCAGGGGGCAGCGGGGTGTGGGAGAACCGGCTGGCATCAATGGCTGGCGGGATAAACTGAGCCTGTTCGATCCCCCATCCGCGCAGCCGCTGCTCGTCTTCCAGGCTGGACACCAGGATTCTGTGCGCCAGCCTGGCCAGCCGACAGGCCATCTCGCGGTGGTCCGCGTGGATGCCACCGACCACTGTGTAAACCACCGGCCGGCGCAGCAGGCGCAACACTGCAAAAGGGAACGGGTCGGGATTGAAGACGTGGTGCAGGCGCGCCGATCTTTCTCTGCGCCACAGCGCAGGCAGTTGCGTCAGCCCCCAAGTCAGGCGCGGGATGCGCGTGCCCGGCACGCGCGCCGGATAGAGATGGAATAACTCGCCTGGGGCGACCTGCTGCAACAGCCGTATATCCTGTGTTACGGCTTCGCACTCCGCTATCGGCGAGCGCGGGATGGTCACGTGGTAGAGGATGCGCGCCTCAGACAATCCGGCCTCTCGTCACCCGCGCGTTCTGACCACCAGAGCAGCCCCGCCAGCCGTCCAGGCAGCCCAGGCCGATCGCGCGCGCCTGGCTCAGGTTGCCCCGCTGGATGGCGGTCGCGCCGGCGTAGACGCCGTAGAGGGTCCAGCGCATAAACGAGGCCAGCCAGCGCCGGCCGTGGAACTTGCGCGCATACAGGAAACGGTTGCGCACGACATAGTAGGAGTGGAGATCGCGACGAATGGCCGCCGAACGATCAACCGCGTGATGAACGATCGCCGAGCCGTTTACCACGCAGTGCCAGCCGGCTGCCCTGGCCCTGGCGCACAGGTCGGCCAGTTCGCCGCCGAAGAAGTAGGCTTCGTCCAGCAGGCCGACTTCGCACAGGACTTGGCTGCGGATCAGCGCGCAGGTGCCCGGCACATAGTCCGTCGGCCGCAGTGCTCCTGGCGATAGCGGATCGAGGATGTGCGAAGCCAGATGTCGGCCAATGTCGCGCCCGCCGGCCGCCAGCAATCGCCCTGGCGCTGCGGCGTCCATCAACACCGGCCCAACGATGCCGACCCGCTCGTGGCTTTCAAGCGTCGCCTGAAGGTGTTGGATGGCGTCGCCTTCGGCCTGTGCGTCGTTGTTGAACAGCAGCACCGACCGGCAGCCGGCCTCCAGCGCGCGGGTCAGAGCCAGGTTGTTGCCACCGGCGAAGCCGCGGTTCGTCGGGCTGTAGATCACTTCCACTTCGGCCAGCGCTGCGCTCAGCGCCTCGACCTCGTCGGGCCGGGAGCCGTTGTCCACCACCCAGATGCGCTTGTCGGCGATCGGCCAGCGCTGCGCCAGGCGCACGCAGGCAATCGTGTCGCTCGACTGATTCCAGTTCAGGATCACGATGCCCAGCGTCATGGCGCAGCAGACCCTTGCTCGGCGGCGCGGCAGCGGTAATAGCTGGAGCCGCGATCACAGCGGCGCGGGTTGGCCGGCAGTTCGCCCAGCGTCTCTTCGAGAATCTCCCACCCGGCTTCGCGCAACCAGCGGCCCAGCCCGGCGTGCGTAAAGCGGCTGCCATGTTGCCAGCCGGGCGCCGGCGACACAAAATAATCGGCGTCATCGGTTTCCAGCGTCACCACGCTTTGCACGACCAGATACCCCCCGCTGAGCGGCCGCAGCGCGCGCAGAAAGTCAGCCGGCTGCCGCAAATGGTACAGCCCGCCGGTGCACAGGATCAAATCGTAGGTCGGCGCAGAACGAATGAACGTCCACACATCGGCAACCTCGAAACGCAGGCCAGGCAGACCGAGCAATTCAGCGGCGGTCTGCGCCCGGCGAATCTCCTGCGCGTCCAGGTCAACGCCGGTGATTTCCAGGCCGGGCCGCAGCGACGCCAGCAAGCAGGCGTAGTAGCCATCGGCGCAAAACAAATCCAGACACGTGGTCTGTGGCGTCTCGGCCAGATCATCCAGGCACCGCCGCAGATAAGCCTCAATCACCTGCTCTTTGGCGCGTTGATTGGCGAGATGAGCCAGCGGCCCCGGCCTGATAAACTGACGCAGCGAAAACCGTTCGCCTTTCTCCACGTAGCCTGCATCCAGCCGCCGGCGCAAGGGATTGAGCAAAGCGGCCAGTTGATCGGCGCGGCGCGGCGGGAAGTGCGTTTGCAGTCCCAGCCGGCTGAAGTCGTGATACCATGGTCGCAGCGCGCGCACCTGTTCGTGTGTCTTCGGGTGGGCAGGCGGCATTGCGACAGAATTTTAACATGCTGAATGCCGGCGGCAGTGGCAAGCCTGGCGGCAACGGCAAGCCCGGCGGCTTGCCTAACATGTAACCATGCCCAGCGTTGATGTTGTGATCGTCAACTGGAATGGCCGGCGCTACCTGCCGGCCTGCTTCGAATCGCTGCGCGCCCAGCGCGGCGTCGATTTTCAAGTCTGGTTGGTGGACAACGGCTCGACCGACGGCTCTGTGGCATGGGCGCAGGCGCACGGGCCGCAGATTCGCCTGATTGCCAATGACACCAACCGGGGCTTTGCAGCGGCCAACAACCAGGCGATTCGCGCCGGCCAGGCCCCCTACGTCGCCACCCTGAACAACGATACCGTCGCCGATCCCCGCTGGCTGGCTGAGCTGGTGCGCGCGCTGGACGAAAACCCGCGCCGGGGCATGGCGGCTGCGCTGATGGTCTTTGCAGACCGCCCCGACATGATTAACTCAGCCGGCATTGCGGTGGATCGGTTGGGCATCGCCTGGGATCGGTTGGGCGGGCAACCGGTGGCGAACAGCGAGACCAGCGCGACGCCGGTGTTTGGCGCATGCGCCGGCGCTGCGCTCTATCGCCGGGCCATGTTGGACGACATTGGCCTGTTCGACGAAGATTTTTTCGCCTACCTTGAAGATGTCGATCTGGCCTGGCGCGCGCAATGGGCCGGCTGGGACGCGGTGTATGTGCCCACAGCCCGCGTCACGCATCACCATTCCGCCACCGCCGGCGAGGGATCGCCATTCAAAAGCCGGCTGCTGGGACGCAACAAAGTCTGGTTGATCACCAAAAACTATCCGCTGCCGCATCTATGGGTGTATGGATGGCTGATCGGGTTGTATGACCTGGCCGGCGTGGGGCGTGCCCTGCTGAATCGACGCGAGCCGAGCGCCCTGGCCGGCCGGCTGGAGGGTTGGCGGGGCGCTCGGCGCATGTGGCGCAAACGGCAGCATCTGGTGCGCCGGCGCTCGGCTGCTCAGATCATGTCCCGGCTGGCGCCGGTTCAGTCTCCGCAACAAGTACTGGCCCGCTACCGCCACCTTGTCGCCCGCTAGCGCAGCGGTTGTCTCGATGAACGGACAGCAGGTATGAGGACGAAAAGAACACTGGTTGTGTTGGTCTTAGCAGCGATCGTATTCGATGTATCGGTCCGCGCTCAATCCATGCTGCCGGCTTACGCAGATGCGGGCTGGCCTGGCGCAACAGTCTGGCGCACACCCGGTGCATCTGCAATCCTCACGCCCAGGGCCTTTTTGCCACTTGTGGTCGATCAACCGACCCGCATCGCAGTGATCGGGGATTTTGGGCTGGCCGGCCCCGCCGAGGCGGCCGTGGCCGGCCTGGTGGACGCCTGGTCGCCGACCTATGATGTCTCATGAAAAGCTCACTGGTTTTCCGTGCGTAGGCAATACCTTAGCGGCGAACTGCTGGCAGATGCAAGGCATACGTGCCCGTCACCGGTGTCCCCAGCGAGACTTCATCCACCAGGAGGATCAGCCCGCTGCTGCCGCCATCGGTTGCCTCGATGGTCACCGTGACAGCCTGACCGCTGAAGATAGCAGCGTCCAGCCAGATGTGGGTCCAGGTCGTGCTCAAGGGCAGGGCCATTTGCGCGGTCTGAGAGTCGCTTTCCAGGCGTGCGGTGGCAACGTCTCCGCTGTCGGCGCCGATGGCCCTGGTCATCAGCGAAAGCACGCTGCCCGCCGGCACAGGCGCCGCTACGAGCTGTTCTATCTTGCCTGTGCCGGTGATGGCAGCGCCGCGCTGCCCGCTGTGCGCCTGCGCTGTATAGCCAGCGTTGATGCTGAACGCCCAGGCCCCGTTCACCTCGAAATGTGTGCGGCTAATCACGTTGTTCAGCGGAGGCAAGACGGCAAGACTCTGGCTGCCGGTTGCGCGCGCGCGGAGGGTCGGCAGCGAGGCAAATCCCCAGCGCGAGATGGCCAGATCGTAGGCGCCGGCTGCAGGATAGTAGGCGGCGGCTCGCCCTTGCCCGTTGCTGTGCTGAACAACGCAGGCGCCCGGCGCACTCACCTGAGCGTTGAACACCGGCTGGCCGACGTTGTTCGTGACCAGGGCAGAGACCACATGGCTGCTGCCAATCGTCGTGGTCACTGGATGACTAAACGGGCCGATATTGCCAGCGGCGTCCCTGGCCCGCGCCCGGAATGAGATCGTCGAGCAGCTTACCGCGCCGATCGGGTAGTTGCCGCTGGTCGTGCTGGCGGGCACGCTGCCCAGCCAGTCGCTCCATGCGCCGGTTCCGATGCGAACCTGTACGGTATAGCTGAATACGCCGGCGCCGCCCGCGTCGCTGCCGCTCCAACCCACCGGGATGTTGCCGGTCGCTTGGAAGGCCGGCGCATAAATCGCGGTGCTGGGCGCTGAGGTATCAATGCGGAACGGGCCAAAGTGGGCTGGCGCCCCCCAGTTCCCCCACTCGTCGCGCGCGCGGACGTGCAAATACCACTGGCCATCGCTCAGCGGTGGGCTGGTGATGCTGTTGGAGAACGTGTCCACAACTGTATCCGGAACAGTTGTGGGCGATTGCGACCACTGAAAGGAATAACCGCGCAGCTTTGCGCAACCGAAGCCGGCTGCCCCGCTCCAGGTTGCGTTTACGGTGCTCTGATTGGTCCACGTGTTGACAGGCGGCGAGGCCGTCAGGCCGCTCGGCGGAGCTGGCGGCTGCTCGGTGAAGCAGTAGTTCCCTGTGCGCCGGTTGTCGTGACGGAACATTGGCCAGGGCATGCGCTGGGGAAGCGCCGGCCCGCTCTCCTTCCAGATATACACAGCCGCCTGCCCGTTGCTGCCATTTGTCCCGCCGGCGCTGCCCGCGACAACCGTCTCCAGCAGGCCGTCGTTGTCTATGTCCGCTACCAGCGGCGTAGAGAATAACGCGCCGTCGCCGGGAGGTTGGGCACGGGAGGTGTCGGGGCTGTTGGCTCCGGCGTGCGTGATGAGCGAGATGCCCACCGAGCTATGGCTGACCAACAAAATCTCAAACTGGTTGTCCCCGTTCAGGTCGGCCACGACGGTCGAAAACTTGCCGTCGGTGGGCTGGCGGTTCCAGAAGTTGGCATTGAGCGGCGTCATCGGAAAGCCGCTCACGTTGGCGCCGTTCCCCCGCCAGGCATAGAGCGTGGGGCAGTCTGGCCGCCCATCCGCGCCGCAGCCGATCACTACATCCAAGCCGCCGCCGTCTAGGTCGGCCAGAGCTGGCGAAGCCATCATGTTGTCTGCCGTTGGCCGTGGCCAGCCGGGCAATGGATTGCCGAAGCGATCCCAGGCGAATACGTTGCGCCCGCCCGTGCCAGAGATCCCCTGACGGCCCGTGCCGACTACAACGTCCAGGTGGCCATCGCCGTCCAGGTCGCCCAGCGCCGGCGAGGAATCTATCCATTGCGGTACATACTTTGGCCAGCCAGGGATTAACGTGCTGTCGCCGCGGATGGCCCACACCGGCGCCACGCTATAGTTCGCGCCGCTGCCACAACCATCAGTCGGCGAAGGGATGCACTGCGGGCTGGTGCCGCCCACGATCACATCGTGAACGCCGTCGCCGTCCAGGTCGCCGATGGCCGGCGACGAGATGCCGCCGCGCGCGAGCGGGTCGAGGTGGGGTGGCCAGCGGTACAGCGGCCAACCGTTGACCACGCTGCCATCGTGATGATAGGCATGGATGCGCCGATCCTCGCCCTCCCACACGATCTCCAGGTCGCCGTCCCCATCAATGTCGCCCACGGCAGCCGTAGAGAAGATGCCGTCCCACTTGCCATCTGGAGAGCCGAAGCCTGGTCCGCTCCCTACTTCATCCAGCTTTGGTTGCGGCCAGTTGCCCTTGATGCTGAAGTTCCACGGTGCGTTATAGCCATAGACCAGCATGCCGCCGTTCTTGCCATCCTGCGGCAAGCCGCCGGTGGGCAGCACGATCTCCAGCTTGCCGTCCAGGTCCAGGTCGGCCACGGCCACGGCAGAGGTGATGCGCGTGTCCGGCGTCGGGTTGGGTGGATTGGCCGCGTTGATGTCCAGCACCACGCTGCGCGACCACAGCACGACCCACGCGCTGCCGTTCCAGCCGATCACGAACAGCCGGCCGTCGTCGGTGGGCACGATCAGCTCTTTGAACCCGTCGCCGTTGAAGTCGGCGGCAGCAGGGGTGGCGCGCATGATGCGCGGGCCGCCCAGCGTGATCACCGTCGGGCTTTGCGGCGCGGCTGAGGTGGGCAGCGTCGCCCCCAACAGGGTCACCAGGAGCAGGATACTCGCCCACAACCGATTTGCCTGATGCATGTGTTTTCAACTCCTCTTCAACTCGTCTCAGTTGTCCCTGATTTTGTCACAGGTGTTTGTCACGTGCGACGTGGCCGGGCTGACGTCCCGGATCACCTGCAGATACGCCTGAGCCGCCGCCTCCCAGGTGTGTTCCTGGGCGTAGGCGCGGGCGGCGCGGGACATCTCGGCCAGCCGATCGGGCTGCGTGGTGAGGCTGCGCAAAGCGGCCTGCAAAGCAGCGATCTCCTGGTCGTCCACCGGCACCTTGATGGTGCAATCGTCCGGCAGTTCGGCCAGCGCGCCGATATCCGAGACGATGCACGGCTTGCCCATGCCCAACAGCTCGCTGACCACCGCCGAGCTTTCGCCGGTGGTGGGGAAGCGCAAACTGACGCCGGCATCCACGGCGTGCATGGCTGTGGCCCACGAGAGATAGGCGGGCCGGCGACGCGCGTCGAAGCGAATGCGGCGGCGCGCGCACAGGACAGGATCGCCTGCCCAGCGCCGCAGGGCCGGCGGGGCCAGCGCGGTCACTTCTCCGACCACATACAACCACGCCCCCGGCAGGTCGGCCTGCACAAAGGCCTCGATCACCTGATCCACGCGCTTGGCGGCGGTGATGTGCCCGAACACGCCGAAGATCAGCGCGTCCTGCGGCAGACCGATAATGCGCCGCGCCTGGCGTTGCAACAGGCCGCCATCGTCGAGCCAGGTTTCACAGCCGAATGGCAACACGGCAATCGGGCGATCTGGCGCGGCGGCGCGCACCCGGCCGGCCAGGTGCTGGCTGTGGACGATGATCTGATCGCATGCGCCGGCCGCGCGCCGGAGCAGGGGGTGGTGATAGCTGTCCGAACCGGGCTGGCGCAGGCGCTTCC
>Ga0209809_1003109_pt1 | contig 10846 bp, 4 predicted proteins | sample YNPMSTMetaG_FD_186172 | JGI IMG/M metagenome (GOLD analysis project Ga0209809, IMG submission 186172) | Anoxygenic and chlorotrophic microbial mat microbial communities from Yellowstone National Park, USA - YNP MS-T MetaG (SPAdes) (version 2) ... | reverse complement strand
AATTCAGGGTCTATAACCTTCACCTCCTCATAACTCAACCCATACAGCCGATACACCATCAAGTCTATCTCCCGCTCCAACCCCGTCGTGTCCTCGCCCTTCGCTTTTTTTGCTATGATGTTCTCAACCAATTTAACAATCCGAGACTCTGTTTGCTTCGAATCAGGTTGGGCAATTCCAAAATCATTTAGATAATCGGGAGTAAAAGCAAAATATCCTCCCCGAAAAATTGTGCCAGTGTTTTTAAGAAAAAACCATAACAATTCGGAGTTTAGCAACCCGAGCAAATAATGATAGTGTAAAGGAATTACATCTCGCTTGATTAAGCCAAAGCATTTTGTATTTCCATAAAATTGCCCTGACAAATCAGCTGCAAACTGACTTTTAAGACCGAGATAAGGGCAAATCAACTTTGGTTTATCAAATAAGGTCAAGTTTTTAGGGTAGATATAACGAAACCAATACTCGTCATTTAGAAGCCTTCCATTTTCACGTTCCCGCAATACTGTTTCGTTTTCTTTGAGATAGGCATAGCCTTTTGGGAAGAGTGTTTTGATTTCTTTTTCAGTATAAAGCACGGCTTTACCGTTGGAGAGTTTGTAAGGGAAAATCACATAGTTATTTGTCTTCAAGGTTTCGTAGCGGTGAACTTGGTCGCCTTTAAGCAAAGGTTTTACAAAAGCGCGTTCTATTTCAACTTCTCGGTTAAGTTGTTTTGAAAAACCTTTAATTACCCGACCATTATCAGTGCAGTTCAGAATGAAATACACGGAATCCAAAGAAGTTTGTAAGCCAGTGAAAAACCTCTCAAAGACATCTTTCACTTTCAGCGGTTGCTCTCGGATTTTGCGTAAAATTTTTTCAGTGCGGGTGTCCGTCAATGTCCAACCGTCGACTGATAACTCATTAGGTTTATAGGTGTTGAAATGCTCACTTTGAAGTTGTTTAAGGAATTGCATCAAGGCATCGTTGTCGGGCAGGTCTCTATCTAATTGGTAGTATTGAAGCGAAGGGCTATTCGGCTTAAACCATTGCAGACCAGTATAAGTTGAGGAATTAAATACTTGAAAGGCTTCAAAAGAAATGATTTTGAACGCGGCAGATTTTTGAGATACAATTTCCCGCAGTCCTTTGCCAAATGCGGCATTTGTCCATTTGACAGGCATAATGTAGTTCAAAATTCCATGTTGTCTTAATAATTCAAGCCCTTTCTCCACAAACAAGACATAGAGGTCAAATGCGCCCGTTGCTGATTTGAAATGGTTAGCAAGATAGTCAGCATACTTCCTATTTGCCTTTCTAATCCCTTGAATCCGTAAGTAAGGCGGATTTCCAATCACGATATCGAAGCCGTCTTTAATGCCGAACATCCATTCGGGGTCGAACCAGTCGGCGCTTTGATGTTGGTCGAAGGGGTCCCAGTTAGCGATTTTGTCGGTGGTCTCTGCTGACAAGCCAATCGTGCCAAGGATTTGTTTTAATTGCTCGCGTATCTTTTTTTCTTGTTCTTGGAGTTTTAATTTTTTTAGTCGGCTATTGGCGTAAAAGAGTTCTTCGCGGATTTCAAAGAGTTTTTTTTCTAATTTTTCTACTTCTTCTGTGTGGGCAAGTCCGCGTTCATCTGGGTTCAGGGCGAGGAGGGTATTAGCGGCAACGAATTTGGTTTCTAAGTTTGGCAGGGCGCGAATATCGTGGTTAGGTTTGGTGTTATCAATGGTTTGTTCAATAAGCAAGGAAAGAAAGAAGCGCAGTTTGCTAATTTGGATAGCGATGGTTTGAATATCGACGCCGTAAATACAATTTTCTATCAAGCCAAGTTTTCGGATATAGTCAAGGGATTTATTTTCCAAAGATTTTTCGGTTTCTTCTCTAATTTCAGGCGGGATTTTTTCAAGGAGTTTTTCTTTCCAGACTTTATTTTCGGGGTCAAGTTTATGGAGCAGGTGCGTGAGTTTATTGAGGATTGCCATTGGAAACGCACCAGAGCCGCAAGCTGGGTCAAGGACTTTAATCTTTTCGATGGCTTCAATAAACTTTTCAGTCAGTTCGGGTTCTGTTTGGAAGGGGTTATTGTCGGTGTCGTAGCTTAGGAGGGTGCGCAGGTTTTGGAGAAAGTGTTCATCGTTTCGGTTAAAATAGGTTTGGAAATAATAGATGAGCGATTCATCGACCATGTAACTTACGATTTCTTTTGGGGTATAATAACTGCCACTGGCTTTGCGAGCGGTAGAAGCACTTTCGGGCAAATAGGCGCCGAGCAAGTTTTCAAACACATTGCCGAGCAGTTCGGGGTCTAAGGCAACATCTTCTTCAATGGGTGTATTTTCTGCTACGGTGAAAATATATTTATTCAGCAGTGTTATTAATCCTGTAACGGTTTTATTTTTTCCGTCTTCAAGATATTTGGAGAGGTCTACGGTTAGTTCTTCTTTGGTGAAGAAGAGTTCATCGGGGACTTTAAGCCGTTCTTCATTTTTGGGGTTATCGGAGAAGCAGTCGATGCGAATTTCTTTTTTGCCGTCGTGAGTATCCAAGCAGTCGAAGAGTCCGCCGTTGAGGAAGGGGATTTGCTCAAAGAGTTTAAGGAATTTTTCTTTATCCTTAATGAAACGGCTATAACGGTAGAAGCCTTGTTGGAGATAGCCGTCGTTTTTGTAGCCATATTGTTTAGCGTCGTCGATAAAGATTCTACTTTTGGGGTCATCTTTTTTCATTTGGGTATTGAGCGTGGCGAAAAAGAGATTTTGGAGAATGGCTTTGTAGTAGGTGCTGTGAGTTTTATCGGTGTAGTTAAGCAGTTCATCGAGATAAGTTTTATCGAAGAGTTCTTGGGGCACAAGTTTTTTTTCTTTCATGAACCAGACGAAAATAAAGCGCGTAATAAGGCGGATAAGGTTTTCGGCGTTGCGTTTTTCGGTATCTTTTTCGGCATCGTCGGGGAATTTAACTTTATCCATTGCCCAGTAGAACCAGTTAGCGAGTTCATTATAGAAGGTTTTATTAAGGAGTTTGAGGTCTAAGACGGTGAGCCAGTGTTGGTGCAGGTCGTTAAAAGTTTGGATAGTTTTGCCTTGAATAGAGAGATTTTTGAGGATTCGGAGATGTCCGGCGTGTGGTGTTTGGGTGCATATATCGCGCAGGATAATGACTTTGCCGACTTTTTCGCCTTGTCGCCAGTTTTGTAAGTATTTGAAGCGTTCCGAGAGTCCGAGCGAGATATGCGATTTATTATTGTAGTTGTAGTGGAGCAGTAAGGCGACGGGCATTTTTTGGCTGGTGCGGTTAAAGGCGCGCACGAGTTCGGCAATTTCGGTGCGTGTTGGGTATTTGTTGAGTTTTAAGGCAAAAAGTAATAAGCCTTCGTAGGTTTGGTCGGCTTTTTCTACGGCTTCTTCGTAGGAACTTTTCGCATTTGAATTAAAAATAGAATTATCAATCACGCCTGAAAAATAAGTCTCCTCAACGGCATGGAAAATGGGACTTTCCTTGTAGTGGGTTTTCAGCACATCTCTAATTGAAAGAGCTTGTTTGGTGTTAGAGTTCAGTTTGATGCCCAGCATTTCAAAAAGGTCTTGCGTTGCATCAAAGAGATTTTTTTGGCAAAAGTCTTGGAGGTCCATGGCTCTCTATCAGTTTTCGGTTGAGAGAATAAACCAGCAAATAAGGTCAAAATTTTCGGGCGTAAATTTTTCTTCTACTTTTTGTTCTTGCGTGGTGAGCAGTTTTGGAGAGGCGTTGCCATCGAAAAGGTCTTGCAGTTGGTTAATGGCAACGAGTTTAGCTTGGGCGCAAATCCAAGTGCGGAGCGCATTTGAGAGCGTGTTGAGCGTTTCAGGATGTGCATTTTCAACTTCGTCTGGCACAACGCGCGGTTGGAACTTGTGGAAGCGCAAAAGATTAAGAATATCTTGATTATTTTTTAGCGTAAGCGTGTTAGTGTTTTGCGCAATAGGCTGATGAGCAAGGTGAATTTCTTGATAGGTGTGGTCTATGGCATCGTCGGGGCGTCGTGGATAGCCCAGCACGGCGATAAGGCTATTGCTGATATCTTTCCATCTTTCGTGAGGCACTAATTTGAAGCCAGTAAAAATGCCGTTGGGCATTTTCTTAAAAAATTCTTCACGTCTTCGGAAAAATTCCATGAGTTCTTGTCGGAATTGTTCTAATGAGAGGTCGTTAAAGCCTAAGGTTTTGTCGTTGGTTTCTATATCGTCCCAAGTGAGTTGCATTTGCTCGAGCATTTTTTGGGCTTGTTTAGAGAGAAGCGGATTATCTTCTATCATTTGAGAGAGTTCGGGCGTAAGGTCTTGATGGACTTCTGTGCCAACGATGGTCATGAGTGCCATGCGTTTTTCTACTCGTGATTTTAGGTTAAGATAGTCTTCATAATCTTTGCTGGGCCAGAAGTTAATGCCTGTAATGGTTGGGTTAGGCGAGCCGAGTCGGTCGATGCGTCCCATGCGTTGAATGAGGCGCACAGGGTTCCAGTGAATATCGTAATTGATGACGCAGTCGCAATCTTGCAGGTTTTGTCCTTCGCTTAAACAATCGGTGGCAATAAGCACATCAATGGGGTGATGAAGTTTTTGGAAAGTTTGCTTATCGCTTTGTGCAATCAGTTCTTTCCACTTCTCAAACGGCACTTGCCATTTTCCGTGTTGGTAGTATTCTGAATTTTGACCGAGATGTTTGGCGTAGAGTTCCGACCAATCTTTTTCCATGTAGAGTTTGGTATATGGGGCGAAGCGTTCCAAGATAGGTTCAAATTTTTCGCCTGAATAGCCATCATCGCTTTCGCTCAAAGAGCCTGAAACGAAGGCAATATGTTTTATTCCTCTTTTTTTGAGTTCATCATAAAGAAACTTGGCAGTGTCTTTATAGACAGTAAAAATCAGCACTTTTTTATTTGTAGAGTTTCTCTGCTTGTTGTGAATATGCTCAATAAGTTTTTCTAATTTTTCGTCTTTGGCTTTTCCTGCTTTGAATTCTTCGTAGTAGGTATCGAGATTTTGTTTGAGTTCGGAAAGTTTTTCAATATCTCTTTTCAGGTGTTTTCTGAAAGTGTCAATAGAGGTAATTGCGGAAAGTGGGATAGGATTTTTCTTACCGAGCGTAATGGGTTGGTCGGTGTTGTGCAGGAGTTCGGCGGCAGTTTCCTCGAGTTCTTCGGCTTCTTCTTCGCTTAGTTCAATTTCAAGTTCGCCATTTTTTTGTGCCAAAAATTGTTCTACCTTTTCGAGCGCATGGAGATGATGATTTAAGATATTTTCAACGGTGAGTTTGAACGAAAACCAACTTGATTCTAAGCGTTTGACGAGCAGGATATACATCATTTTAACGAGGAATCTTTGGCGTTGCTGTTCATCTTCGAGAACGCTTTTGGGCGGCACTTTCTCCATATAATCGGCGGGGCGGTAGGCAGTAAGGTTAATTGCGATGGCATCGAGAATATCGTCAAAGGTTTTAAGATTGCCGATATTTCTTGGGGCAATAAATTCGTTGATAGGTTTTTCTTTTTTAGGGAAGTTGAGCGTTCCAAATTCGCTCTCAAGAAGTTTGCGCGTTCGGGATACGATGAGGGCGTCGGCTAATTTTTCAAATTTTTTCGGCAGTTGAGCGATAAAGTCAGCGATTTTTCTATCGTCGTGCGCACTCCATTCGGCGAAATCTTTTTGAGCCACTCTAAAAATATTTTCAAGGCTTTCGACTTCGAGGTCAGTTTCTTTGAAGCCGTCGTCTTTCCCTTTTGTGATAAGTTTAATTTGATTACGCACATCGGTAAGTTTATTGTTGATGGGCGTTGCGGAAAGGTGCAAGACTTTTACATCTCTGCTGTTATTTTCAGGGCATAAAATTTTTTCCACGAGGAATTTATATCGTGCAGATTTATCGTTTCGTAGGTTGTGGCTTTCGTCAATGACAACGAGCAATTTTTGTCGGGTTTGGAAATAGCGCAGGGTTTTATCGGTGTAGCGGTCGAAGCGTTCTTCTTGCAGGTCGGTGTGGTAGCGGATGTAGAATTCAATTTCATCTTTTTCAAAGCGGCTTTGGTGTCCGACTTTATATTGTTCCCAGTTATTAGACAGTTTTTTCGGGCAGAGCAGAAGCACGGTGTAGCCTTTAAGTTCAAAGTATTTCATCACGGCAAGAGCAGTCCAAGTTTTTCCTAATCCGACCGCATCGGCAAGAATCGCACCGTTATATTTTTGAAGCATTTTAATGAGGCTCATCACGCCTTTTTGCTGATAGGGAAAAAGCGACTTATAAATGACCGTTTCTTCCAAATGAGCAATTTCTCGCCGAAAGTCTTCGCTCTCAGAAAATTCCAGAATGTCGTTTTTGAACATTTCGTAGAGCGTTTTGTAGTAGAGCTCTTCTGGGGTGTATTTTTTGCATAAGTCTTTGATGAGGTTAATCAGATATTCCTTAACACTGATTTCGGCTTTATTAGGCAGGCGGATTTTTTCAGTAGCGACTTTATCCCATTTTTCTTGAAACCATTTTTTCAGGTTCTTGAATTCATCTTCGTAGTCGTGTTTAGCGATGTTGAGTTCTATATTTGCCGTTTCCCTGATGCCCAGTCCTGAATCGGTCAGGTTTGAACTGCCTACGATGAAGTAGTTTTTCGTCTTCGTTTTATCGGTGTAGAGATACGCTTTGGCGTGACAGAAATTTTTCTGAACGCTTTTGACGAAAACATTTTCCTGCTGAAGAAACTCAATTGCCGCTTGCGCTGATGCACTTAGCGTGAGAACGGACTTAATGCCTAAATTGCCGTTGAGAAGGTTAATAATTTTATCTTCCTCTGCTTCTTCTTGCATAAGGTTTCCCAAAATCAAGCGGAATTTTTCTACATTGTTGACTTCAAGTTTTAAGAACGCCAGCGCATTGACGGAGAAAAATCCTGTAACAATGTCAAGCGAGCCCTGTTCCGTATTGGCTTTGATGAAGTCATACACTTTGTAGTGTTCGTTTTCAGCGATGCGGGTTTTGTTGTCTAAGAGCATATCCAGTCAAGTTTGAATTAGTGAGATTTTTGCTTTGCACGCACTGAGGTGAAAGGAGAAACCGAAAAGGATATTAAAAAAATTGTAGAGAATCCCGAATTGAAGCTAACAAGGGCGACTTGACTTGGGGGCTCTGCACACTTTTTCAGAGCATGGTATGCCAAGCGTCAGCGAAGCATCCGCATCGCACTGGATTCCTCACCATCGTTCGGAATAAATGACACAGAAGACCATGCTTGCAATGACCACGCGACCTCACCCTGTTTTGGCTTTCGCCAAAACATCCCTCTCCTTGTTGAAGGAGAGGGACCAGAGGGTGAGGTTTGCTATCCTCCACCTTGTCATGCTGAGCGCAGCGAAGCATCCGCATCGCACTGGATTCCTCACCATCGTTCGAAATGACACAAAAGGCATGCTTGCAATGACCATGCGACCTCACCCTGTTTTGGCTTTCGCCAAAACATCCCTCTCCTTGTTGAAGGAGAGGGACCAGAGGGTGAGGTTTGCTATCCTCCACCTTGTCATGCTGAGCGAAGCGAAGCATCCATACAATGGATTCCTCACCATCGTTCGGAATAAATGACACAGAAGGCCATGCTCGGAATGAGCGTGCAATCTTGTTCTTGTTTCATCACCGTTGAAATGTTCCTCGCCTCTTGCAAGGAAGAGACGTTTTGGCAGTAGTGAAACAGAGTGAAGTGAGTTTCCTTCGTGCTGAATGCACAGTCATGCCAAGCAAAGTGAGTTTGCAGTAGACAAGGGCGAATCAATAAGCACACAAATCTGCCTTTGAAAAGGTTGGGTGATAAGGGGGAAAAGAGCTACACTTTAGAGGTCTGCTGATGCACTCTGGCTTTAGCACTAAGGATAACGGCAGCTCGATAGCGCAAGGGCGTCATGCCGAAATACTTTTTGAAAGTACGAATGAAGTAGCTTACACTGTTAAAGCCAACCTGATAGCACACATCTGCTAGGGAGTGAAAGTCGCGCAAGAGCAATTGTGCAGAGCGTAGCACACGTTCATGATTGATGAATGCAACGGGCGAAAAACCTGTAGCACGCTTAAATGCACGGAAAAAATTGGCGCGACTCATACAGCAAAGTCGGCATAGCTGACTGATGGAGAGGGGTTCACTCAAGTGCTGATGGATGTATGCAATGGTGCGCAGAAGTTGTGGGGAAGATTGTGAGGCGGGATGCACTGGCGATGTATCGACCTTCTTTCTCAAGAGCAACCGCTTTCTCTTCATACTACTCCTCCCTTGTTGCTTTGTGAAGACGATAAAAGCAAAGATAATGCAATTGTTTCGCAATATAAACACTGCTTTCAAAATTGCATTAGACGATTAGGACGTTTCAAAATTGAGACGATTGTGAAATGTTTTCTTCAGAGGAGAGATGATATTTGCCACACTAACATTTCTATTAGTCTTTAGTCACCGTCTTTCAGTAACCAAATTCCAATAAGACCTATGACAATGCTTGTTGAAGAAGCGGTTAAACCCAGCAAGATTCACCCGCGCCCACAGTTCAAGTCGCGCTACGACAATTTCATCGGAGGCAAATGGACACCGCCAGTCAAAGGGCAATACTTTGAGAACTTCTCGCCGATTGATGGCTCGTTTATTTCAGAGGTAGCGCGCTCGACCAAAGAGGATATCGAGCTTGCACTTGATGCGGCACACAAAGCCTTCCCGAAATGGTCGCGCACGTCTGCCACAGAGCGCAGTAACTTGCTCTTGAAGATTGCTGACATCACCGAGAAAAATCTCGTCTATCTTGCCGAAGTAGAAACTGTCGATAATGGCAAGCCGATTCGCGAAACGCTCAACGCTGATTTGCCGCTTGTCGTCGATCATTTCCGTTACTTTGCTGGGGTCATTCGCGCCGAAGAAGGCACTGCAGCGGAACTAGATGCCACAACGCTTTCTATCAACATCAAAGAGCCGATTGGTGTAGTTGGACAAATCATTCCTTGGAACTTCCCGCTTCTCATGGCGGCGTGGAAGATTGCACCTGCGCTTGCGGCAGGCTGTTGCACGGTTGTCAAGCCCGCTGAACAGACGCCCACGAGCATCATGGTCTGGCTCGAGCTCATTCAAGACATTTTGCCTGAAGGCGTTTTGAATGTGGTCAATGGCTTCGGACCAGAAGCTGGTAAGCCGTTGGCTTCCTCACCGCGCGTGGCAAAAGTTGCTTTCACTGGCGAAACCACCACAGGACGCTTGATTCTGCAGTACACGGCTGACAATATCGTGCCAGTCACGCTGGAACTGGGTGGCAAATCGCCCAACATCTACTTCAAGAGCGTCATGGACGCCGATGATGAATTCCTTGATAAGTGCTTGGAAGGCGCTACAATGTTTGCCTTCAACCAAGGTGAAGTATGCACTTGCCCCTCTCGTATCCTCGTTCAAGAGAGCATTGCTGAAAAGTTCATTGAGCGCTTGATTACACGCACTAAAGCCATCAAGCAGGGCAACCCACTCGATGAAGAGACCATGATAGGCGCACAAGCCTCAAACGACCAGATGGAAAAGATTCTCTCCTACTTTGACATTGCAAAGAAGGAAGGTGCAGAAATCCTGCTGGGTGGCAAGCGCGCTAACATTAATAGCGGCTTAGAAAAAGGCTACTACATTGAGCCAACGATTCTGCGCGGCAACAACAAGATGCGCATCTTCCAAGAAGAAATCTTCGGGCCAGTAGTTGCCGTCACTACATTTACAACGGTTGAAGAAGCCATTGAAATTGCCAACGACACCATCTACGGTCTGGGTGCAGGGGTTTGGACACGCGATGTGCATGAAGCCTATGTTGTGCCTCGTGCCATTCAAGCTGGTAGAGTGTGGGTCAATTGCTATCATGCCTATCCAGCTCATGCACCGTTCGGAGGCTACAAGAAGTCAGGCTTCGGTCGCGAGACGCATCTGATGATGCTCAATCACTATCGCCAAAACAAGAATATCCTGATTTCTTACAGCAAGAACAAACTCGGCTTCTTCTAATCTCATTTAATCTCAAAAGGACAGGCTTCGAGCGGCGTCGCAGTGCTGCGGCGTCGCTCTCAATTTTTGGAGGATAAGATAATGGTTAAGCGCGTTTTAATTACACCGGAGGCTGAAAAAGTTGTTCAGCGCTTGAAAGCAGAGTACGGAGATTTGCTCTTTCATCAAAGTGGCGGTTGCTGCGATGGCTCTGCCCCAATGTGCTTTTCTGTGAATGATTATCGCGTTGGGGATAATGATGTCAAGCTGGGCGAGATAGCTGGCTGCCCATTTTACATGGCTCGGGAGCAATTTGAGTATTGGAAACACACGCAACTTATCATTGATGTTGTTCCAGGACGCGGCGCAAGTTTTTCACTGGAAATTCCGCTTGGCGTGCGATTCCTGACACGCTCACGTGTTTTTACGATGGAAGAGCTGGCAGAATTAGAGCGCCAAGAAGCCGCTGGCGTTGCGCAGTAAAGCAAGTAAGGTGCACAAAGGCACTTGCACATTCAGCTGCGCACTGTTGCGGAAATTTATGATTAGCCCACTTTCTTGCGAATTCTAAGAAACTTGCGCAAAGCGCTATCGAGCGGCGATTGAATCAGAAAGCGGTGATACGCAATGTGCTGCATCAGGAGCATATTCTGAAAACCTTTCATGTGCTCTGCCATCGCCCTTTGATATGCTGCACGCGCTGCATCAGCATCCATGGCAATCCGTTCACCGCTTTCTAAATCCTCAAACACTACAGTACCGCGCTGCGGCAAAGCAAGTTCCATTTCGCCCACAAGATGACAGAGCAAGACCTCATGGCGCAAGCTAGCAAGTTTTGCCAACGCTGTGCGC
>Ga0209809_1003104_pt1 | contig 10866 bp, 6 predicted proteins | sample YNPMSTMetaG_FD_186172 | JGI IMG/M metagenome (GOLD analysis project Ga0209809, IMG submission 186172) | Anoxygenic and chlorotrophic microbial mat microbial communities from Yellowstone National Park, USA - YNP MS-T MetaG (SPAdes) (version 2) ... | reverse complement strand
GCTTATTTTAGCCCTTCAGCCCGGAGAGTACCAGGTGGCCACAAGCCGGTAAAATACCTCGGCGGCTTGGTGGAGTTGATCCAGGGCGATCCATTCGTCGGCCGTGTGGGCTTGCCGGATGCTGCCAGGACCGAACACCACGGTCGGCACTCCGGCCTGGGCGTAAAAGGCCGCATGGGTGGCATAATCGGCGCCGATCCGCTGGCAGGACTGGCTGGTTACCTCGGCAACTAAAGCCGACAACTTCACCGCCAACTCGTTGTTGGCCTGGTCAGAAAGGCCCGGGATAATTGGCCAGGGCGGTTCCTGCTCCAAGCGGTCGGGTTGCGAGAAACAACCGAACAGATACTGCAAACAGTGGTCCCATGCTTTCTGGGGCGACTCGTCGGGCAGCAGGCGGCGGTCGATTTCGATGGTGCAGCGATCCGGCACGATGTTGACGCTTTGGCCCCCGTAAATCCGCCCCACGCTCAAACTGGCCGATCCGCATAGCGGATGCCAACCTAAATGGGCCACGATCTGATGCGCATACTGCTGAAGGGCCTGGAGCACCTCGGCCATCAGATAAATCGCATTCACGCCTTCCTGAGGTCGGCTGCTATGAGAGGCCTGGCCCACCGTATGGCATCGCCAGCGCACGACGCCTTTGTGGGCGACGACCACCTGCAAGTCGGTCGGCTCGGCGACAATGGCGGCATCGGGCCGACGGGGCAAAAAACCTCCGGCGCCCTCCTGCCACAATCGGCACACCGCCCACACCCCGCTCATGCCGTGCTCTTCATCCACGGTGGCAGCCAGATAGACGGTGGGCCGACGGGCCGGTTCGGCGCCCGACCGATGGGTTTTCTGCCCAAAGGCCGGCGAAGCGAAGGACGATTGATCTTCGGGCCGGGCTGATCCGTTTTCTGGACTCACCCTGCCCGATCGCTGGTGGGCCAACGCCGATCCGGCAGCCCCGGAGCTGGTCTGGACCGACGCCGTTTCGGCAGCGCCGGAGCTGCTCTGGCCCAACGCCGTACCGGCCAAGGCCGATCCGGTTGGCCCCGCCATGGACTGGCCCGCCAATCGCACCAGCGCCGCCAGCATGGCTGCCAAGCCACCTTTGACATCGCAGGCACCGCGACCATAAAGCCGCCCCTGGTGAATCCGGGCAGAAAATGGTTCTGGCATTTGGCCCGGCGGAACCGTGTCCTGATGGGCGTCCCAGAGCAGAATCTGGCCGCCCTGCTCCGGCGGCGGATAGCCAGGAAGCCGAACAATCAGGTTCTCCCGGCCCGGCAAAACCGGTTGGCGTACCGTCTCCAGCCCAACCTGCTGGCAAAACTGCTGGAGAAAATCGGTAAGCCGGGCTTCGGAGAATATGTCCTCTTGGTGGGCGTCTGCTGGTCCTGTCGATCTCCCTGCCATCCCAGGCGGTTCGGACGGCCTCTGCTCCATCGGATTGACGCTGGGGATGCGAACCAACTGCCGGAGCAACTGGACCGGATCGATCTGCACCATAGGAAAACCTTGCTTTAGTCTATTTTTTCTTTTGTTCTCTGGCGGGCCGAGGCACGGGGCGGCGGCCTTTTTTGACCGCCTGGTAATTGGGGTTGTCGGCTTTGCCCAGGGCTTCGTACAGAAACCGGCTGGGAATGGTGGGGCGTGGTTTGCCCCATTTGCGTCGGCTTAGTGCGAGGGTCAAGGTGAGCCGATCCTTCGCCCGCGTCATGCCCACATAGCAAAGTCGGCGTTCTTCTTCGACGGCTTGTTCATTTTCGCCGATCGACTTTTTGTGCGGCAAGAGGCCCTCTTCCATGCCGACCAAATAGACCTCCGAAAACTCCAGCCCCTTGGCACTGTGGAGGGTCATCAGCACGACGGCATCCCGTTGGAGCAGGTCTTCTTCTTCCCGGTCTGGGCCGGTGAGGGTCAGTTCCTGCAAAAACTCGGTGAGGCTAGGATGATCGGTCCGGGAGGCATAAAGGCTGAGGGCGTTGATCAATTCTTCCACGGCGGCCCATCGGGACTGCTGGTCATTAGGATCGGGATATGTATGTTCAATTTCCCGGCGGTAGTCGATTCGGTCTAGCATTTCCCGGAGCGTTTCGACCAGAGGGCCTTGTTGCACCCGATGGCGAAACTCCTCGATCAGTTGGCAGAATTGGTCCAGTCCTTGGACAGCGGCCTGCGGCAGACCCGGCGGACGTCGCTCGGGGCACAACACCTCCCAGACCGGCACCCGCTGTTGGATGGAAGCGCTGAGCAGGGCTTCTGCTGTGGCCGGGCCGATCCCACGCGGGGGCCGGTTCAACACCCGTAACACGGCCTGGTCGTCCTCCGGATGGACCAGCAGGCGCCAATAGGCCAACAGGTCCCGCACCTCTTTCCGGTCGAAAAACGACATGCCGCCCACCAACACATAGGGAATTTTCGCCTTGCGCAACTGCTGTTCAAAGGGGCGGGACTGTTCATTAGTTCGGCAAAGGATGGCGATGTCTCGGGGCCGGGCGCCGTGGGCTAGGCGGGCCTGAATCTCGGCCACCACCCCGGCGGCTTCCTCCTCCTCGTCGGGAAACTGCAAAATCCGCGGCGGCGGCCCCGAACGATCCGACACGAGCTCCTTCGAATGCCGAAACCGGTTAAAGGCAATCAACCGATTCGCCCAGGTAAGAATTTCCCGCGTCGAACGATAGTTGATCTGGAGCCGAACAATTTTGGCGTCCGGCCAATCGTGCTGAAACCGGAGGATATGCTCCACCTGAGCGCCCCGCCAGGCGTAGATGGACTGGTCGTCGTCGCCCACGACGGCCAAGTTCCGGTGCGGCAGGGCCAATGCGCGGACAATCCGGTATTGCACCGCATTGGTGTCTTGATATTCATCGATGAGAATATGATCAAATCGGTCGGCCTCGGCCTGGCGCACGTCTGGAAACCGGTCGAAAAGTTCTTCGGTACACAGGAGCAGATCGTCGAAATCCACTGCACCGACGGTCTGAAGGGCTTTTTGATACCGTCGATAGGCCGAAGCGGCCAAGTGCTCCCGATCGGTTCGGGCCTGGGCAATGGCGTCTCCGGGGCGAATGCCGGCCGACTTCCAACAGCTAATCCACCCGACCAGGTCGCTGGGGCGCAGGAGGGTCGTCGGCGCCTGGATTTCCCGGAGCACCGTGCGGGCCAGGCCCTCCTGCTCCGCCCGATCGTAAATGGCAAAATCCTTCGGATAGCCCAGCCGATCGATATGCCGACGTAATATCCGCACACACAGGGAATGGAACGTAGAAATTTCGGGCCGGGCTGCTGCCCGCTTCTTCCGCCCCAGCAAAGCCATGGCCCGTTCTTGCATCTCGCGTGCGGCCTTGTTGGTAAAGGTAACGGCCAGAATCCGATCCGGCCGGACCCCATGCCGAATCAACCGTGCAATTCGATAGGTAACCACGCGGGTTTTTCCGGTGCCTGCCCCGGCCAAGACCAAAAGCGGCCCGGACAGCGTCTCCACCGCTTCCCGTTGGGCTTCGTTTAATCCCGTATCCATTGTTAGGGGAATCCTTCTCCCAAAAATGATTTTCGGCCGAAGTCCCCTCCGACGAAGATCAGCCAGGGCGTCCCTGCGGATCGCCGCCGGGTGGAAGGGAAATGGGTATATGATAGGGAAGGTTGCCCCCGGCGCAAAGCGGACCCCTCCTCCGTGGAAAATCGCCTGGGGGGATCGACGTCCCCTATCCGCCCTTACCTTCCCAACGGATGCCCGATACACTTAAAAAGGAAGACGAGAACCTAAGGCAGGTGTTTCCGAAAGGGTATGGATTTCGGATACTTACCGGCCAAGAAGCGGTGCCATGAAGAAAAAACCCCCCGTTTTGCCTAACCAGTCAGGGCCTTGCGCCGATGCGCCGCGTTGTCGATGGCGGCTCACCGTCCGGGGCATTGTGCAGGGGGTGGGGTTCCGACCGTTTGTATATAACACGGCTCAGGCGCTGGGACTGGCCGGTTGGGTGAAAAACACCAGCGGCCAAGTGGAAATCCTGATCGAAGGAAGCCGGCACGACCTGGAATGTTTTGTCCATGCTTTGCGAGAAAAGCATCCGGCCCAAGCCAGGATCGACGCCTTGGAGGTGGCAGAACAACCGGCTGGGCCGACGCCGCTGGAACCGTTTCAGATTCTTGCCAGCGGCCAGGAGGAAGCGGTTCGGCCGATCATTCCCGCCGACCTGGCCATTTGTGCAGACTGCCGGGCGGAAATCCACACCCCGAGCCAGCGGCGGTATCGGTATCCGTTTACCAACTGCACCCATTGCGGGCCCCGATGGTCGATTATTCGGGATTTGCCGTATGATCGGCCCCGCACCAGCATGGCCCATTTTGCGATGTGCCCGGAGTGCCGGGCGGAATACGAAAACCCGGCGGATCGGCGGTTTCACGCCCAGCCGATCGCCTGCCCCCGCTGCGGGCCGAAACTCCGCCTGCTGGTCCGCACTAGCCCGGCAGACCGCTGTCCCGCCGCTTGGCCCGAAACGTCGCCGGAGTACGTCCCGGCAGCCGAAGGGGAGAATCCCTTGCAGCAGGGAGCTAAATTAGGCAAGGGAATCTCATGGACTGTGCTGGCCGAAGGGGAGAATGCCTTGCAGCAGGCGGCCCAGGCGATTCGGGAGGGCCGGATCATAGCGCTGAAAGGCCTGGGCGGGTTTCAACTGCTCTGTGATGCGACCCAAGAGGAAGTGGTCCAGGAGCTTCGACGGCGAAAACAGCGACCAGATAAACCCTTTGCCCTGATGTTCGGTCATCTGGACCAAGTGCGCCAAGTCTGCCAGGTCTCCGAGGCGGAGGCGGCCCTGCTCCAATCGGCTGAAGCGCCGATCGTGCTTTTGCGGCGGCTAGGGCCGAAGTCCTTTGATCAACCGGCTCAGCCCGCAGGCATCGGGCCTTTGGGGCAAAGGCCCTCCGAGCCGATGCTTGAGCCGGGGGGAGGCCAGCAGGCTCAGACGGAGGCCTCCGGATGGGCGGTTGCCTCAGCCGTGGCCCCCGGCAATCCCTATCTGGGAGTGATGCTGCCCTATACGCCGCTGCATGAACTGCTGATGGAAGCGGTAGGTCGGCCCATCGTCTGCACCAGCGGCAACCTTTCGGAAGAACCGATGGCCTACCGGACGGCTGAGGCCATCGATCGGCTTGGCCGGATCGCCGACCTGATCCTAACGCACAATCGTCCGATTGTCCGGCCGGTGGATGATTCGGTGGTTCGGGTGTTGCCGCTGCCGACGGATCCGTTTGCCCAAGCTGCTGGTCAACAAGGGCTAGGGCGGGGAGAGCAGAAGGTTTTCGGCGGCGAGGGGGGGAGCTCTGCTGGTTCGGACGTTCCGCTTGTTCAGGTGCTTCGGCGGGCCAGGGGCTATGCGCCCCGGCCCATTGAGCTGGGCTTTGACATGCCGACGATCTTGGCCCTGGGCGGGCATTTGAAAAACACGGTCGGCCTTTCGGTGAGCACTCAGGTGGTGCTTTCGCAGCATGTGGGCGATCTGGACAATCTGCCCAGCCTGGAAACGTTTCGGCGCACGGTGGAGGACCTACTCCGGTTTTTCCGGGCTGAGCCCGAACGGTTGGTCTGCGATCTGCATCCGGACTATGCGTCCACGCAATATGCGGAACAGTGGGCCGATCGGCTTGGGGTGCCGCTGGTGCGGGTGCAGCATCACGAAGCCCATTTGGCGGCCTGTTTGGCCGAACAGAGCCTGCCGCCGCAAGGGTTGGCTGAGCCGATCCTCGGTTTCTCCTGGGACGGCACAGGCTACGGTTGGGACGGGACGATCTGGGGCGGCGAGGTCCTCCTGTGGCAGGCGGGCCGAGTACTCCGGGTCGGTTCCCTTTGGCCTTTCCTGTTGCCGGGCGGCGATCAGGCCGTGCGCCAGCCCCGCCGATCTGCCCTGGCCGTGTTGTATGAACTGCTGGGCGAACAGGCCTGGGAGCGGTTCCCGCCGCTAAAGCAGTGGTTCAGTCCTTCGGAGCAGAAGGGGCTTCGCTCCATGCTCCACCAGAAGGCCAACTGCCCCCGGGCAAGCAGCATGGGTCGGCTGTTCGATGCGGTAGCTGCCTTGTGCGGGCTGGGAGAACGGATCAGCTTTGAAGGGCAGGCGGCCATGGCCCTGGAGTTTGCGGCCCTGGAAGGTTCGCCTCCATCCCAAAAGCCTGCCCCGCAGGAAGCCAAAAACCCGGCACAGCCGCCCGCCGAACCAAAAGTTGAACCAGAATATCTCACCGACTCCCCGCCGCCTACGGCCAAAGATACGACGGCCCCCAGGTGGGCTTGCCCCGCCGAACCAGAAGCCGAACCAGGCTCCCCACCAGATCCCGAACCAGAAGCCGAACCAGACAAGCTCATCGAGGTTGGGTCGGCCTATCCGCTTCCGTGGATCGAACTGGCCGGGAAATCCCAGCTCCCGAACAAGACCGGGCCCACCTCGGCAGAAGCGGCGGCAGGAGAAGAAAGGTTTGGCCTTTTGGACTGGCGTCCGATGGTGGAAGCGGTGCTGGCGGATCGGGCGGCTGGCGTGCCGGTGGCCCAGATCAGCCGACGCTTCCATGCCGCCTTGGCCGACGGTATCCTCCAGGCTGCCCGCTGGGCAGCCAATCGGTGGGGCCTGCGGCGCATCGCCCTGAGCGGCGGCTGTTTCCAAAACGGCCTGTTAACCCGGCTTGTGTACCATCGGCTCCGGCAGGCTGGCTTTACCGTGTATCTGCACCGGCAGGTACCGCCCGGCGACGGCGGCATCGCCCTGGGACAAATCCTGCTGGCCGCCCTCTCTTCTCAGGCCGGTCATACCAAATAGGCGACGTAGTCCTGGAGCCGAATCAACCAAATCGCGTCTCCCCTAGCGGGAGAGACCGGCCCTCCGTGTCCTTCCTGCGGAAGCAGGAATCCAGCCCCCTCACCCTAACCCTCTCCCACGAGGGGAGAGGGGACTAATTCGCCTCTCCCCACCGCGGGAGAGGCCGGCCAGAGCCGCGACCGCCAGGGAGCGGCACGCTAGCCGGCTGCGGGGGGCATTCCCCTCTCCCCACCGCGGGAGAGGCCGGCCAACCGACAGGTTGGCCGGGTGAGGGGACAATGTGTCATTCCTGCGCACGCAGGAATCCAGAAAAAAACAACTGGATTCCCACTTTCGTGGGAATGACATACAAGGGGGACCTGGACTGCTGCTTACGCAGGAATGATCCGTTGGAACCTTTTCTCCGGGCGGCCGAAATATCTAGGGTGGCATGGAAGGGGCTTACGGCCGGCTGGTCAAGTGGAAATCGGCCTGGTCGGTTCCGCCTGGCGGCACGGTGAAGCTGATCATCCCTTTGCGGTATTTTTCCGGCAGTCGGCTTTTCAGCGGTCGGCCGGCATCGTCCTGGGAGACATTCTCGGCGACCAGGGAAAAGTACACCCGGTGGGCGCCTACGATGGCCCCAGGCTGTTGGGTGTCGATCCGCCGGAGGGTATAGCGACCTTCTTTGTCGGTGATCCCGACCGAGGCCGGTCCGCCGCCTTCCGGCTGGAAACTCACATGGACGCCCTCGGTCGGTTTGCCCTCAAAGGTAATTCGCCCGGACACTGGAACGGTTACGAACCGCCGTTGTTCGCAGCCGGCCAGCATCAGTGCTACTCCGAGCCCGATGGCCAGGCTGGAGGTTCTGAAAACCTTCCCATATAGAGAACTTTTGTTCATTGCACCCCTCCGCATCGTTTTATGACGCCGCTCCGCCGAACCTTACGGCGGCAATTGGGCAACTTCCCCGCCGGCAATCGTGGCCAGGGCACAAAACAGATTGATGTCAATCTGCTGCGAAATGGCCCGCACCGAGCCGTCGCAGAGGGCAAACTGGATAATCCCCGGATGATAACTCCCCCAACCGCGCTTGCACGGGTTACTACCGCCGGTCCCCCCAATTTCTACGCATCGGTCGTAATCGCCCAAAAGCGTCCGGCTTTGCGGCACCGCGGCCGACGTATTGTACGAAGTGTAGGCGTAGGCCCAGAAGGTGCGTCGGCGGGGGTGGGTTCGGGTAGCCATCTCGCCCACCATCAACGTATTGGACGTCCCGTCCCGAATGTTTTCTATCGTTTCGGTGGTCAGCGGCCGAGGTACTTCGGAAGGCGACCATTCGGGCCTGGCCCGATCGGCCACCACATGCAACACGCCTCGGAGGCTCATCGGGAAGTGGCTCTGTTGGTGGGCGTCCCACCAGCCGGTCCCATCGCTCATTCCCTCCACAGCCCGGTAGGAGCCACGGCGATACTGGATCTGGTATCCGGGGCCGCTTTCCGGGTAGTCCAAATCCCGCACCCCCTCTTCCACTGGACACATATACGCCTGTACCATCGCTTCCCGGACAAACTGGTTGGCCGGGTCCTCGTTGAACTTCCTCTGATCGTACCGGTCATACAGGGCCTGCTGTTCCAGGTAGGGCAAGATGGAAATCGTCCAGGTGATCATGCTGGGCCGATCGCAGCATCGGCCTTCGGTGATCTTGCCAGGCGGAAAACTGCCAACGGCCTGATGGTAGTTATGCAGAGCCAGGCCGATCTGCTTGAGATTGTTTTGGCACTGGGCACGGCGGGCCGCCTCACGGGCCGCCTGCACCGCCGGGAGCAACAGCGCTATCAGAATCCCGATGATCGTGATGACCACCAGGAGTTCCACCAGCGTGAACCCCCCGCCGCCCGGAAACACCAGATCCCTCTTCCGGCCGGGCTTTGGCCCATCTACTGCATCCGCCGCATGAGGCGACGCTGGAGTTAGAAACAGAGCAGTCCTCTTCTGGCCGGGCTTTCCGCCTGGTATCGACCCGGAACAGACGCCGGGCCGGTTTCCCTTCCCGTCAAACCATCCGTTCATGACGCATCCCTCCCCCAAAAAAGGCGGCTCATTCCTTTCGCGCTAACACTTTAGCCGAATGGTACCGAGATGTGTCGCTGCCTGCGCAAGCAGCAGTCCAGCTTCATTCCTGCAGAAGCGGGAACGCAGGGAACATGGACTTCTCCTCTTTTCTGGTTTTCTGGATTCCCGCTTTCGCGGGAATGACAATACAGGCTCCCCTCACCCGGCCTCCTGCGCAGGCCGGCCTCTCCCACCGGGGGATAGGCAAGTTGTCCATTCGGCTAAAGTGTTCTAGCCCAATTTACTCCAGATGGAGGATTCCTGAAGTCCCCCGAGCGGTTTTTTGCTGCGTGTTTGGGAATTCTTCAGAGCGAATCGCCGTTGTTACGAACCCTGCGGGCGGCGTCGGAGTCGATAGCCGGCCGCCAGGCCCAGTCCGGCCAAGCCCAGCAAGGCCAAGCTCCCACTACTCGGCTCCGGCACGGCCTGGAGGATCAAAAGTTCTCCTCCTCCTTGCCGGGGCGCTGTCAGCAATATCCACCCTCCCGCCATGGCTTGGCTCTGAATCACCCCCAGGTTGGTAATGTCCAGACTTCCGGTGGTAGAAAGGATTGGAAACGTTTGCCCCACTGCCGGAATATAACCATCCAGAAGTTTTACCACAATGTCGCCGTGTAACTCTGCATTTCCGAAGACCGAAACCGTATCGAAGTTGGTGGGGCTGGCGATTTCGATTTCCAGCATCCCGGCTTCTTCCTGGAGGTAATTACCGTAGATGGTGGTCGAACCGATGGATCGGCCGGGTGCCAGGACGCCGCCCAGTTGGTTAAGATCAAACGGCACGGTAGCAGTACCGAAGGTATCGACATGCAGCGTGCCGCCGGTCCAGTGAAAGGCGGCCGTGCCGGTAGCGCCGCGGGTAATGTTACCGGCCACGGTAAGGGTGCCACCGGCAAGGTTCAAGGTAGCTGTTTCTCCGGCCGCTCCGATTACTAAATTGTTGGCCTGGGCGGTCCCGGAGGAGATGGTGAGCGTTCTGCTGCCGGCGATGACGGCATCTTGAGTGGCGTCCGGGGGTTGGGAGAACCAGTTGGCTGCGGTGTTCCAATCTCCATCTCGGATTGCCACAGCCGCCCGCTGAGCAATGCCACGAATCTGGCCACTGCTGAGGGCCTCGTTCGTCCAGATGGCGACCTCATCGAGTTGCCCGGCAAAATTAGAGCCATCCCCTTTGCCAATCATCATATCGATTCCCGTATTCAACCCATAAGCCATGGAAGTGGTGCTTTCCAAGGCACCATTCACGTAAAGGCTTACCGTGCTCCCAGCCCCTCGATGCACTACCGCCACGTGATACCAGGTATTGGCCGCAATCGAGGTCGTCGATACGGGACCAGACCTGTCCTGATGGGCAATAAAACGAATTTTTTGATCATCAGATCGGCTTAATTGGATGTCCCAGCGATTGGAGTTCCCGCTCAGATAGCCAGAAAGTATTGGGCTTTTGCGCACTTGACTGGCGTTCATCCAGAAAGAAAAGGTAACCGGCGTGGTAAGGTTACCGGTCGGCAGGGTCGTCTGGAGGAAATCGTCGGTGCCGTCTAGATTCAAGAAGCCGTTGGTGTAGGCGTCGTGTTGCAGGGTGCCGTTGTAGGTGCCGGGGTTGGCCTGGTTGACCACGGTTCCCCCGGGGCCGACATTCTGATCGAATGAATAATAGAGGATCAGTTCTGCATGTGCCCCGGCGGTCAACGCAACAACAAACACTCCCAACAGGCACCCTTTCAGAAACATGTTGGACCCTCTCATGACATAGCCCTCCCACTAGAAAAGACCCCACGAATACACTGCTTTTACTGGGAAAATAGTAAAGGAACCTCTGAATAATTCCTTCTTTTGGTGCTCTTGGGGTTTCGGCCCTTTCCGACGCTAGGCTTACAAGCCCTAGCGGGGCCGAAAGTCCCAAGAGAACGAAATACTCCGTAGCAGCACCTTGTTAGTATAATCACCCCCCTGGCGCTGTCAAGCA
>Ga0209809_1003100_pt1 | contig 10874 bp, 13 predicted proteins | sample YNPMSTMetaG_FD_186172 | JGI IMG/M metagenome (GOLD analysis project Ga0209809, IMG submission 186172) | Anoxygenic and chlorotrophic microbial mat microbial communities from Yellowstone National Park, USA - YNP MS-T MetaG (SPAdes) (version 2) ... | reverse complement strand
TTTTAAATAGCCCTCTTTAACCAAAACATCTGCTATCTGGTTAGCAACATCAAGGCATGCGTTCCAAAGGCAGTAATTGTTATCTCCCCATCTTGCCATTCCTGGTTTCGCCCCTGCTCCGTTTAGTTCCATGGTTTTGTTATTTATAGCTAAATTTCCATAAATTTCTATAAACCAACTACTTACTCCTGAAGTAAGCTTTGATCTTCTAAGCAATAATGCATCACTACCAACAGATGCTTTTTCAATCTTATATATAGCAATAGTATCAGGTTTTATATCAAAATAAACAGCTACATTTGGGATAACCTCTTTTAATGCTTTTGCAATACAAAGCTCAAGGTATGCTTTTTTATCTGCATTAAAGGTAGATTTACTTTCAATTATTCCATCATAAGGTATGGTAGTAATAACTGCAACTGGTTTTTCAGGATTCTTATCAAGCCCTGTTGCTTTGATATAGCTTTCTCTGTCAGGATATTCTTTATTGTCTGGAATTATTGCAGTTGTTATGTCTTGTTGCAAATATGGAGCACACCCCGTCATCAAAACCAAAACCAAACAAAGTAAAACAATTTTTTTCATCTTTACCTCCTGGTTTGTTTTTGTTTTTTATACTTTATTTTAACATGGAGGGTTTAGAGTCTTAGAAAATTAATCTATAAAAAATAACTAACTGACATAACAGAAAACTTTTTAATAACTGGTAATCTCTCTATAAACCTCATTTCTTATCTTTTCTCTAATTTTATAGTCTAATATACCATCAATATAAAAATTAATTATTTTATCAATTTTTTCTTTTAATGATTCTAATTCTGAAAGAAGTTCTTTAAGTTGTTCTTCAGGCGGAACATATACCTCTTTTAAACCAGCATCAAGAAATATTTTTAAGTATCGTGCCTCTTCTTCAGAAGTACATTCAATAAAGTTTTTGCCTGAGTAAAGTTTCCAACCAAACAAATCTCGCTCTATCTTTACTTCACCTGAGTTATCAGGAAGCTCTCTTTTAATCAGAGAAGTTTCAGGAAGTGATAAAACCCTCTCTTTATAAAATTCGCCAAGGGTTTTCATAGATTAATCTTTTTTTATCTTACTCACAATGTTATTTTTAATTACACTAATATCAATTCCATCCCTCATATTCTTTTTGTCCCCTACACTCTTTGCTTTTTCAATTCGAGATTTTACCAAATCTATAACAGCTCTATAAACTTCGAGTTGCTCCTCATCAGTTAGACCTAAAATCTCACCCATGATAATTTTGTCTAATTCTCTACGATCAGGCTTTACCTTGTCAAGGGAAACCTCTTCAGGAGTGGAAGCACCTATCTCATCAAAAACAGTTCCGATTTTTGAAGATAAGAAATTCTTAATAGTTTTGGTTCTTTCATTTTGGATAAACTTTGGAGCAACGCAAGGAAATTTTTTTAGGTCAACGCCTACCAACCTGATTGCTCCTTGTCCCAATCCTGTTCTGCCAATAATTTCTATAAATAGAAATGATAAGGTTGAATTTAAATAAGAGCATAAAGAATAGACATAGGTATCTTTTTGAAGTTTTATGCCATAGAAAAGATGTTCAAAAAGAACATTATCTTTATTTAAATGGCAAATGTGTCTTTCCCACCGCAAATCAGGCCATAACAATTTTGCTTTTTTTGCTGGCAATAAATACCATATTTCTTTATTCTTAAATGTTTCTGCCTTGTGAATTTTCCTTTCCTCAGCCTTTTGGATATATTTCAAAACTTTAGTGCCTTTTAGTTTATTTTTTGGTCTATCACATATAAGAATTTTATATTTAAGGTCTGATTTTGTAAAAATAATCTTATTAAGTTCACGAGGCGTTTTAATTATTGGTTTTAAAAATCTTTCTTCTACTTCCTTAGTTTTTTCTCCTCTGAAATAAAAGAACTTATTATTTCCAGTTATTATCCCTCCGATCACTTCTGCCACCTCTTTCAAAGGCACAAGTTTCCCTTTCCCCTTTTCAAGAATCTTAAAGAAAATCTCTGGTGCCCTTAAATATTTCCCCCATTTCGCTCCTACATATCTCTGCTCTTTAGAATCAAAACCCTCATTCCACAATTCTTTTTGACTCTTTGGGTAAATCCTTAACTCTTCATTCTCATAATACTCATTATGAGCAAGAATTGTCTTTTTCAATTTGCCTATGGCATTTATCCTTTCTATCTGCTTTTCCCATATATCCTGTGCTGGTGGAATAAAATGACGCAAAGGTTTTTTAAGATAGACAAAGCGAACAAGGTTTTCTTGTCGTTCCATTTCGTCTCTGCATTTTTGTAATATAACAATACAGGTGTTAACATCCGCTTCTTCAAACCACCGTTCTACTTTGGATTCAATAATTGCAATTATTTTATAATTTTTCAAAAAGAATTCCTGAAGCCCTTTTCCGTAATCAACATCAAGCCAGGAATTGGAAACAATGAAACCAAAATAACCACCATCTTTCAAAAACTTTGTCCCATGAACAAAGAAGTAGGCATAAATACCAGCCCTTTTGCTAATTTCAACAAATTTTTTCTTTCCCGAAACATCCTTCAATGCACTTTCAATTAATTTTTCTTTATCAATACTTATCTCTGGAATCTCCTCTTGTCTTGTATAAGGTGGATTGCCCACAATAGTATCAAACCATCTTGGGAATGCAACCTCTTTTTCTTCAAGTCCGAGTGTTTTTGCACGAACCTTTCTCCATTTCTCAGGCAATTCAAATCCTCCCTCAGGCGGAGACATTATGACAAAAAAATCTTCATGGATAATATTTGGATAATTCTTTTCCTCGCTCAAGTCATTTATTGCAAGATTGATTGTTGATAGGTGAGCAGGAAATTTAGCTATATCCACACCCCACAGGGTCTCAAGAATTTTTTCATGTTTTAATCTCTGATTCATCAACTTTTTGTGCTGATAGGCTCTCACAAGAAAGGTTCCTGCACCACATGCTGGATCAAGAATTTTGTCATTTTCATGATGTAAACAGAATTTAAGGATTAAATCCACTACATCAGGGCTTGTGAAGTACTGACCCAAGTTATGTCGCTCTTCTTGAGGAATAAGACGCTCAAAAATCCTGCCTATTACATCAAAGCCAAGTTTGGAGAAGTCGTATCTTTTAAGAACATTAATTAGCCCTTTAATTTCTTTGACAACTTCCTTGTCATCAGGGAAAGCAATGGAATCAATAAAATCTGTAGTGTAGATTGTTTCGTAATCTATTTTTAGTGCCTCTTCAAAATAACTTTGGAGGGTTTTTTGAAGCAAAGCACTTTTTGTAAGGTCATCTGGAATTGAAAGAGGATCAAGTTCTTGGGGTCTCTTTGTTTGAAGGAGGTTATAAAAAAGAATTTTATTAACAAGAAGATAAGCAGTCTGTCTTGCTGATTTATCAAAATCCTGCGGTTGCCAGGCAAAACTCCATCCTTGATCTAAAAACCAGTTTTTTAGCTTTAAAGCAAAAGATGAATCTTTTTGGCATTGATCTTCAATTATCCTTCTGTAATAGGTTGATAGAATTCTTATCTTTTCATAAAGTCTAAATACTAAAAGTTCATCTATAGGTAATCTTGGCTCAGGTTCTTTACCAGAGTAGACAGAATAAAGTTTTGTAAGAAAATTCTCAAGTTCTTTTTTAATGGGTTCACTGTATCTTATTTGCTCTATATCATCCAAATTTTCAATTTTTGAAAGAGTATATTTATTAATAATCTGCTCTTCTTCTGGTCTGAGAGCATTAACTTTTTCTGTATTATACCAGATTAATGTTTTAAAATTTGTTACACAAAAATATTTTGCTTTTCTTTGAGTAGCTTTTTTTCTTGCTGGCTCTTTTAGCTCTTGTTCATCAAATATATCATAATACGGAGGCTTTGCCTCAATAACACAAAGAATATTTTGGCTTTTCCTTGATTCATATATAACAGCATCAGGCATTTTTCTATCTGTGCCAATAATCTCAATATCGGGCAAACCAAGATCAAGTCTTTTGCTTTTAATAATTTCCCTCATCCAGTACATAAGAATTGCAACTGCTGTGCGTTCGGTTTTTTGAGAGATTGTTTCAAAAGGGATAGAAATTTTCGTTCTTTTTTCTTTAATCCTTTTTTTCATATTTTTTAAGCCTCCCAATGCCAAATCTGTCTTTACAACTATAATATTATAACACCATTATAATCCCCCTTTTTTAAAAAAGAGTAACCTATATTAACAAATTTGAATGAAATGCTATAAATTGCTTATATCAGCCCTCTATCTTTAAGTATCATTTTAGCCTCTTGCGAACTCATGCGCAAATAAATAGCCGTTGTATTTAAAGATGAGTGCCCAAGCAGGTCTTGAACTATTGTTACAGGCACACCACTACGTAAAAGTTCTATTGCTCTTGTATGACGAAGTATATGCGGGTGAGATAATTGTTGTGGTATTTTTGCTCTTTGACATACTGTTTTGAATGCTAATTGAAAAGCCCTGCCTGTTAAAGTAAATATTTTGCCTTTCATATTTGGATATTGAGATAAATAAATCATTAACTCTGATATGGCTTTTGTGTGTATTGGCACTATACGAAGAGATTTTTTTCTTTGTTTTAGTGTAATAATTCTTACTTCGCTATTTCTGAAATCAATATCTGTTGTGTCATTTATATGAAGCACTTCATTAAGCCTTGCTCCTGTATATCTTAAGAATAAATATACCACCCATAGCCTGCCCCGAGCTTTTCGATATCTCTCTATCTCTTCATAGTAGTTTAAAAAACAGTCAGTTAATCTATCTAACTGTTCTGGAGACAAATAAGAGATATTTACTTTTTGATGATTTATTGGCAAGTGGGTGCTATATGGTTTAATGTTTGATGCCAAATCAGCTCCTTACACCTTTCGCTTTAGATAGATATAATACGAAGAATTAACACAAAAATCAAGCATTTTTTAATTATATACAATTTTTAAAAATGGCTTAAAATCAAGGTTTTAATTTTTAGCAAAAAATTCAATCTTTCGCTTTATATAGATAATACGAAGTGTTAAAATTATGGTTCTTGTTTTTTTGTTGCATTTCTCTCTTTTTTATTTTTTTATTATTCCGATATATTTTGTTGTTCTATTATATAATATATAATGAAAAAATAATGGAGATTATCATGCTTGTTGTAAAAGCGACTGAAGCAAAAAATAAATTTTACCATCTTATTGAAAAAGTCAACCTATCCCATAAACCTATAATTATTACAAGCAAAAAGGGTAATGCTGTTCTTATTTCAGAGGATGACTGGAGAGCTATACAAGAAACATTGTATCTTTTGAGCATTCATGGAATGCGTGAATCTATAAAAGAATGGCTGGCAACCCCTGTAGAACAATGTATTGAAGAACTTGATTGGTAATGTGGAAAGTTGTTTTGACGAGAGTCAGATATAAAGTTAAAAAATATTAAAATTAAAGTGGTGAAAAGTTTTATAAAATTATATATAATATTTGTAAAAACAAAGGAATTAAATTAATTATGAAAAATAATCTATCTAATAGTGAAATTGAAACAATCTATAATATGATTAGTTATTATCACAAGAACTTTTTAGAAAAATATGGAGTAAAACTCCCTAAATTAATTAATGCAAAAGGTAATTATACCAAGGATGCCCTTGTTTTAGTTTATTTGGCACAAGATTATCCTGATACAAAAAAAATTTCAAAAGAAAAACTTACGCAGTTTATTCGTCAATACTACCCGAATGTGGCTGATGTCCAACAAGCAAGGCATCTTGGAGCACAAAAGGGATGGTTTATTGCTGCAGGTGGTCGTGATAATAGAGATGTAATTCTTGCACGAGGAGAATACCAACTTATTTCTCTTGAAAAACCTTATCCAGCCTTTCATGGTCATAGAATAGAAGATACAGAAGAATGGGAGGAATTGAAAAGACAATATGGATATAGGTGTGCTACTTGTGGTTCAAAGGAAGGTGAGCCTAATATCCATTGGCCAAATACTATTACCCGATTGCAAAAAGCCCATATGGATCCTAATAAACCATTAATCTCTGGCAATATTATTCCACAATGCCAAAAGTGTAATAGGGCAGATAGAAATAATTGGGTCTATGATGAAAGAGGACGAGTGATAAAATTAGCCAATCCTAATGTTATAAAAAGGTCAGAAAGAAAAATTAGATGGAAGGTTTATAAAATCCTATATGAAGAATTTAAGGGAGTAAATCCTAATGAATGATAAGTTTATAAACAAAATTATACTTGGAGATGCAGAAAAAATATTGCGTGAAATTGAGGATAATTCAATAGACCTTGTTTTAACTGACCCACCTTATTTTTTGGATAAAATGGATAATAGTTGGGATCCTAAAACAGTATCAAAAATAACAGATTACTGTCATGTTGTCAAATTTCTTCCACCTGGAATGAAATTTGACAAAGAACAAGGGAAAAAGTTTTATGAGTGGTATTTTAAAATATCAAAAGAAATTTATAGAGTATTAAAACCAGGTGGTTTTTTCTTTTCATTTTCAAGCCCAAGACTTTATCATAGAGCAGTTTCTGCAATTGATGATGCAGGGTTTTTAATTAGGGATTGTTTTATATGGCTCTATACACAAAATCAACCAAAAGCTATGTCTCTTAACCATTTTATTGAAAAAGAAAACTTTGATAGAAAGAAAAAAAATGAGATAAAAGAGAAATTAAAAGGATGGAAAACACCTCAGATAAAATCGTGTTTTGAGCCTATTGTAATGGCTCAAAAAGAATATGAAAAAACATTTTTACATAATATAATGAAGTATAATGTTGGACTCATAAATACTAATGTAAAAATTGGTAAAAACATGTTCCCCTCTAATGTTATAACTACTCAAGAAATTACTGAAGACATAGATAGATGTTTTCTTTTGCCAAAGCCTGGCAGAGAAGAAAAAGGCAATTTTAATACACATAAAACCGTAAAACCTTTAGCAATTTGCGAATATATAATTGCACTAACAACTTTTTCAGAAGATGCCATTGTTTTGGATCCATTTGTTGGGAGTGGGACAACTGCTGTCGCTGCTAAAAATCTTGGAAGGAAATTTATTGGGATTGACATTAATCGTGAATATGTAGAAATTGCTCAAAAGAGATTAAAAGAAGTTAATATAGCAAAAAACAGATCATATGCGACATACAACACACAAAAACAACTTGCCTTATTAGAACCAAAGAAGAAAATACAAAAGATAAAATAATTATTTTGCTATGACAAAATTTTGCAAAAATTTGGTTAATACTTATATTGAATGGCTTCGCCAAAATATAAACATTAAGGAGATAAATGGCATATATGAAATCACCACTCCATTTCTTGATAATCACAATGACCATATACAAATATATATAAAAAAATCAGATAGTAGGCTTATTTTAACTGATAATGGGCAAACCATAACAAACCTCCGATTAAGTGGTTTTGAGTTTACCCAAGAAAAAAGACAGATTCTTAATTCTACTTTAAAAAGTTTCGGAGTTCAACTTATTGATGAAGAACTTGTAGCAAAAGCAACCCCTGAAAATTTTCCACAGAAAAAACATAATCTTATTCAGGCAATTCTTTATATATCTTCCTGCAATATATTATAAAAAAAATTTTTGGTTACTAAAAAGTTCTATAATATATATATATAACAAAAATAAGGAGGAGCAAATGGCAGAAAAAACAAACAACATGGAAGGTTTTGAAGATGTAGGAGAGTTAACCGAAGTAGAAAGAGTAGTTCTAAAGATGAGACAAGACATCAAAAGAGCCCTGCTAATGAGTGGAGCAACAGAAGAACAAGCAGAAGAAATACTAAAAAATGCAAAAATCACCGTAACAGGTGATGACGGAGTAGAAAGACTCATAGATAATTAATCCTGAATGAAGTCTTTAAATTACAAAAATTAATTATTTAAAGGAGACATTATGCATAAAAATCTTAATGCTAATTACAAGCAAAAAAAATTACCAAGAGAATTAATAACTATCCGTGATTTTTCAGAATGTGCTAAAATTAAAAAAAAGCATACCAAAACCAAAGTAGCAATATATTGTCAAAACTGTAAGAAATTTCATCATTTGCATTTTAATGAATTTAAAAAAGGATATGCTGATGCAAAATGTTTGCAAGACATAATAAATAAATATGCTTGGAAATATTGTTTTAGGGGGGATAATCTTTTTATTATTGAACAAAAAATAGAAGAAACTAAAGAAGATAAGATAGCAAGATTTTTAGAAGAGAAAATTCAAAAACTGCCAGGAGAAAAAATAATAACAATTGCTTTATCACATAATAATAATTTCCCTAAAATGTTTCGTTATCATATAATTGACGATTTATCTAAAGAAACTTTAGAACAAAAAATGGCTAGAACATTTTTTATGCATAATAAAATTAAATGGGGATTAGAAAAAAATAATTGTGCTGGCATTATTGTCAGGCAGAAAACAAATTTTCAAGTCGAAATTAATGGCAAAATGGAACACGTTTATAAAATATACGGGATATTTGTTGGCAATGGGCAATATAGATTTTTGAGCAAAAAAGAAGTAGAATTTATTTATAACACAGATGTACAGACAGGCAAACCGTTGCCAGTTGAAAAAAACATAATATATGGAGAATTATCTGATTACTCTTAACATGTCAATTTATATCTATAACATAATTAAGTACTTTTCATAAAAATCAGTTTGCTATAATATTTTAAAAAATATAAAAAAGGAGATTTTTATGAAAGAAATTTCCATGTCTAATTATCTCAATGATAGTATCAATCAACATCAAAATAGCCTCAAAAAATGCGGAGGAATAGCTATAATTACTATTTTAATTGCTATTCTTTCTATCCCTATATATCAATATGTCTCTTTTTTAATTTTTGTTTATCTAATTTCTCTTGCTGTTGTAGGGGTTAAAGCTAACAACCACTGTTCAGCTATTAATATTCTCCGTGCAGGATTAAAAGGAGAAACAGTTTTAAAACAGACACTAAGTTCTCTTTCTGATGATTTTGTTGCTTTTTATAATGTTCCGATAAATAATTCAGGGGATATAGATTGTATTTTAGTAGGTCCTAAGGGAGTTTTTGCCATTGAAATTAAAAACCATAAAGGCACAATCATTTATTCAGAAAACGGATGGAAGCAAATTAAAACAGGGCAAGGAGGTAATCAATATCAAGGGAAAATGGCTAATCCAGGAAAACAACTGTTAACCAATATGCATAAGTTTAAAACATTTCTTGCTGAAAATAATATCCATGTTTGGATCCAACCAGTTCTTGTCTTTACAAATCCTGAGGCAGCTATTGTTCTTGAAAAAGACCCTACGCCTATTATTGTTTGCAAGATAGAAGATATATTGGATGTTATAATCAATTCAGACAAAACTATTCAGCAAGAATTGATTAATAAAATCTACGATTTATTGCAAAATTCTGTTAAAACAGAATTCACAAAATCATAAACCACTTTAGCGTTTCGGTGTAGGTGGCTTTCCATATTTATTTTTATGCTCCATATTAATTTTTTAATTTTCATAATTTAATATTTATATGATAATTACAATTTATAAAAAAGGAGTAAACTATGATACCTTATCAATTAGAAACAGGATGTTTTAAATGGAAAGCGATCTATATCTATCGCAACTCTAAAGAGTCTCTTGAAGTTTGGGCTGATAACATAGACGATGCAATAGAAAAAGTAATTCTGGAACTTGCAAAAATAAACAAATTAACTGATTGCAAAATACAAAATATTCAGAAAGTAGATAGATTTAATGATACTTTGTGATTGATAAAAAACTTTTAGATAATTTGCAACAAACTGAAGATATTTTATTAGAAATTAGAAATTTTCTTATATCGTTGAAAGGTCAATGTGATTTTTTATATTTTATAAGCGAAAATATTTCTAAAAATATAGAAAAAGATATAGAAGGAATGTTATTAAAAATTTCTAAATTGGCAGATGAAATTAGATGCCAAAAATGTGAAATAAAACAAAAATTTTCTGTCAACGAAAAAAAATAATTATTTTTCAAAAAATTCAATTAATTCAAAAGGAGGTTTCATGGAAGGAAAATATTTACATTTTCAAGTTGAAGGAGAGTCTTTTGCAATACCTATTTCTGTCGTAGAAGATATAGTTCCTTATTCAATTGTCAAAAATGGGGCAGTAAAGTTAAAGGGGGCTATTATTTCAATTATTGACATCAAAGAAATTTTCCAATTTTGCAAAACAGAACCATCACAAAAAGTTATCATTGTTAACAACGGAGAAACATTCGGAATCCCTGTAGATAATCTTGTTGGTGTAGTAGTTGCTGAAGATAAAGAAATAGACCAAGATTTAGCAATAAGGATTTTTGGTGATGATTTACCAATAACGGGAATTATCAAAAAGAGTAATAACTATATTGCTATAATAGATATTGGATGCATTAAGCAAAATAGCAAACAAAAAGAAATTTTAAGTAGTTTTGCTTAATACTTAAAAAACAACAAAAGAAAGGAGGTGAGAATAAAATCAATTTAATATCTACCAAACAAAACGATTTTATCTACCCTAAAAACTAACTCTCTCTTTGAGAGAGCAAAAACTATCAAGAAGGAGGACAACATTGAAAAAGACAAAATTATTTTTAACATGCTCCCTTTTAATATGTTTTATATTTCTCTTTGGTTGTGCATCTACAGGAACTATTCAGTCTGTAGGGGATAATGCTCCTGAAAAAGGAATTCTTTCAAACTACAACGCAATTAAGTTTGAAGTTTCCACATCCTTGCCTGACAGGCAAGATGAAGTAAAAGAACTAC
>Ga0209809_1003094_pt1 | contig 10885 bp, 7 predicted proteins | sample YNPMSTMetaG_FD_186172 | JGI IMG/M metagenome (GOLD analysis project Ga0209809, IMG submission 186172) | Anoxygenic and chlorotrophic microbial mat microbial communities from Yellowstone National Park, USA - YNP MS-T MetaG (SPAdes) (version 2) ... | reverse complement strand
GGAAGAGGACACCTCGGCTTCTCCTATCCAAACGAGTACCCCTTGGGACTTTCTCTGCCCCCTCTATCCGCTTTTCATCGACAGCAGGGCTCTCTGCCGCATCGGCCAACCTGGCACGAACTGAACACTGTATCTCCCTGGACAGACCCCTACGAAGTTGGCAGAGATTACGACTCGCATCCTCCCCCCAGAGGCTGGTCATACGTCCGGGGAATACAGGCAACTTATCCATCTTCGCAAAACCAAGAGAGACCCTGTGGCTGAAACCCACGGGTTCTCGTCTCTCTCCCGTTTGCGAAGATCCATCATGGACCTGTCGGTGCAGGGGAAACCCAAAAAGGGTAAGTTGTTCACCTGGTAAAACGAAACACTCCGAAAAGCGGCGGAAACGAATGAATCCCTCCCCTCAACCCAAAGGAGCAACCCAACCCGGGAGAAAGCAACGCTTCGTTTTTGAACAAAAATCCAATGCTCTTCCCTTCCGCCTGCTCCCACCGGATTGCTTTTATTAGTTTAATTCCCCGGCCAAGGTGCGTCAATGGATTGGCGTTTGGAACACGTCCGCCGAATGGGGGGCGGATGTCTCTGTGGAGTTGTTTTCGTTCCCGCGGGGGCCCACCAGGTAATAGGGATTTGTCCTCTCTTTCTGGATTCCCGCTTTCCCGGGAATGACACCCTGGCTTGAGGCCACCGGACGGCTGGTTGCTTCATTTGGCTAACATATTCCCGCGCTTTTCCTGATCCGCAGCGGGGATCGGAGCGCCTTCCGGCGGCGGGATGGAGAATCGGTAGGTGAGCACTCGGGAACCGCCCAGTTCCACGGCCTGAAGCCATAGGGTTTTGCCCACCAACTCCTCTCCGTCCGGAAGCCGATACGTAAAAACCTCTTGGCCCGGCCCGCTCAGATACACGTGGGTCCGAAGCCGTTTCCGCCCCGGCGCAAACAGTTGGCACTCAAAAGCCACGGCTTGCTCCGTCTCGTTCACCAGCCGTTGTTCCACCTCGAGCTCCTGGTGGGCGTTCAACCGAGTAGCGATCTGAATGTACACATCCCCCAGGCCCACCTCCAACCACCGATGCACTTGAAATGCATAGGGCCGATCCGCCTGCAATCGGATATCGACCACCAGCGGATACCGTCCATTGGTAGCCGTGTACGGAAGCGTCAGAGAAAACGGCGCCTCCAGAGTTTCTCCCGGTCCCAGGCGGAATGGAATCTCCTCCGGCTGCGCCGTCCATCCTGCCGGCACGATCAGTTTGGCCACCCCGGATACACCTCGGTCCAGGGGATTGTGCATTTGCAGCCGGTTCGGATGAGGCCGCCCAAACAGGCTCGGGATTCTGCCGGTAGCCATCTGGCAACCGATGCGCCATTGGGCGACCAACGGATCTAAGCCGCTCACCAGCTTGGGCAATCGGCCGACCTGCAGCCGATGGAGTTCCCCTTGCGGGGCAACAGGGGTCGATCGGCCCCAGAGGTCCACCTCCGCCACATTTTCCCCAAGATAGAGCACCTCTTCGGTAGGGGTCTGGTTCCAAAGGATCAGGAGGGCTTCTTTGCCCCGGAGGAAAAGGTAGTTTGGACTCCGGTTGGGCATCGGCAAGGTGCCCAGATACCGGGCGCCGGAAAGGGCTTGGGCCAGGGTCCGCCAGACCAGCAGCAGTTCGGCCGCGGTGCCGTCCGGATGCATCAGGCCCGTTTCCGGGTGGAACGGATCGGGTAGGAAGATGGCGTCGGCACCGGCGATTTTGGCGGCGGCCATCTGCCGGACCAAATCCCCCGCCCGCTCCTCCAAAGGATATTCCTGCTTGGGCAGCGGTTCCACGGCTACCCAACGCACCAGGCCCGAAGATGCGCTGCCAGCAAGGGCCTCGGTCAATTCCTCAGCGGTCAAAGGAGGCTGGCTCCGAAAGGTCAAAAACTTCCACGGCGCAGGCCCCTGCCCACATCGGGGCAACTGCTGAACCCAATCCCACCCAAACCCGATCTGCAAGTCCTTGCCCACCTTCTCCCAATGGGCCTTCACCTGCCGAAGCTTCTCTTCTAACCGCGGCAGGCCCACAAAGCTCTGATCATCGTCCAGCCCCAATTGCCACCACCGAATCCTCGGCGCAAGCCGCAAAAGCACCGGCTCCACCACCGGCCACCAGCGAGCCGGGTCCATGGCAAAGATGTCGGCAGCCAAGGGGGTCTGGGCGGCAAATTGCTTGGCCACCGACGCCGGCGGACGGGCCAACAAACCCACCATCTCCATCCCCTGCGCATTGAGCCGCTCGCTAAACACCACCCAGGCTTCGATCTTCTCCGCATCGGCCTTCGGATCAAACCACACCGGATATTTGACCCAGCGCAGTCCCATCTGGCTCAGCAAGGAGGCCAATTCCTCCAAGGACAACGGATGATCCCCTGCCGGCAAACTCCACCCAAACTCCCCGCCTTTGCCCGAAAAGCCAGGCCCCAATACCCCGAAATCCAACTGGCACGGCGGCGTCCGGGCCGAAATGCCCACCAACCGACAACCGACACGATAAAATCCCGGCCCCGGTAAACTCGGCCGCCAGACGGTTTGGCTCCGATAGACCAAAGCCTGCTTGGTCGGCTCCACCGGGGCCGGTTTGCCCTGAGCCGCCGGGTTCGCCTTGGCCGTCTCCGAAAACGCCTGGGTGGCATTCCGCCCGGACGACTCCTTGGAGCCGGAAAGCCGGGCAAGATTCGCCCCGCCGGGGAACTCGTGCTCGGCTGTTTTTTCCGCCCTCCTGGCCGCTACGTTCGGCTCCGGAACCGGCCCGACGGCCGAAGCCTCCCCAGGCGGAACCGCCCCATTCCCGGCCACCGGCTCTGTGGGGAGGGTTTGGAGTTGGCGGCTCAGAATCCGCCCCCATACATCGTACAATTGCCATTCGATCTGACAGGCTGGGTTGCTAAATCCGGACGCCTCGCAAAAGATTTCCACCCGCTCGTGTTGGGAAAATAGATGGGTCCGCGGTTGGACCCACATCTTCAGCCGAGGCAATTGCCCCAGCCAAACATCCGCAAACCCCACTTCCCCTTTCCAATCTGCTTGCTGGCCGGGTTCCACATGCAGCCCGATTCGTACCCAATGGACTTGCGCCCACTCTGGGGCCACCGGCCCTACGCGCACTGTTTGCCAGTTCCGAGTGCCGGTAAGTTTGTCCGATTCCTGTCGGCCCAACACCTGAAGTTTTGCATCCAAAAACTCCAACGAGACATACGCCTGATGGTGCCGGAGGCCTTGGGTCTTGACAAAGACCTCCAGCACATAGGCATACACAGGTCGAACCGGAATCAATGGGCTGAAAGCAGCGGCTGCCCCCCCGTCTAAAGTGATCCAAAATGCTCCCCCGCCCGGGGCATCCGGATCGTCGATCCGCTTCATCTCCAGATAGACCGGGTAGCCGGGGCCTTGATGACGCTTCCAACGGTCCGGCCAATGGTCAAAGTTTTTGTCCCATCGGGATTGATCAAAGGTGCAATGGAACACCACGCAGTCGCTAGGCCAGCGATCCGGTCCGACCTCGTCCTTCGCTTCCGGGCTTGCCATAGACGAGCAAATCCAACTTGCTACAATCAATCCGAAGAGAATACCTTTCATGGGACGCAATTTTCCGGATAAGCAGAGTGGTGGGAATTTGGGAAGTCTGGGAAAAATGGAAAGCCATGGAAAACAAATTGGAAAACATAGGTAATATACACAAACAAATTTACTTCAACCGGAAATCGGTGGGCCAAAGGACGGCCTTCCATTCTGGAGCCGGCTAGGTAAAAGGGAGCATCCCTGGTGTGATATGCCGCCCCAAAATAATACCCCCAAAAAGAGGGAGCGAAGTTGCCCCCATCCGCCTAGATGGGGCCAATTCTCCCCCCTACCGGCCTAGAGTTTGGATTTCCTCCGGAGGAAAGGAGCAATCGGCGGACGGGGCAAGCTCTAACACTTTAGCGGCATACTTCACCCCCTGAAATAGGGAGGTCGCTTCTTTTTCCCGGTTCCTTCTTCCCGACAGGGCACTCCGGCAAAATAGTTCCCCAAGCATACCCCCTAAAAGGAGTATTTCGGTGGCCCAACTGAAACTCAGTCTCGATATTGCCGAATTGCGGCAGCCTTTCAAGAAAGCCTTGCATACGGCAGCCCAATTGGGCGTGCAGGCTGTTCAGATTGAAGCCCGTGGGGAACTGGATCCGGCCGAACTTACCCAGACGGGCATTCGACATATTCGGAAGATGCTGGAAGATTGGAATTTGCGGGTTTCGGCGGTGCGGTTTCGGCCGGCCCTGTCGTATTACAATCCGGACCGGTTGGAAGCCCGGATCGAGGCCACGCAACGGGCAATGGAACTGGCCTACAAGCTGGGGGCTGGCCTGGTGGTAGGACGGATCGGACGAATCCCCCCACCGGAGAGCCCGGAACATCGGCTTTTAACCGAAGTGGTCACCGATTTGGCTCGGTACGGCCACCGAGTCGGGTCCCAGTTGGCCACCCAGACCGGCGCCGAACCCGGCCCAGAGCTGGCCCGATTTATTCAGCAGTTGCCGGAAGGGACCCTGGGAGTGGATTTCGACCCCGCCAATTTGGTGGTCGAAGGCCACTCGATCGAGGAGGCTGTGGAAGCTCTCGGCCAATATGTGCTTTGTGTGCAGGCCACCGATGCCCTGCGAGATGTGGCCGCCGGCACTGCCGTCCCTGTGGAACTGGGCCGGGGAAGCGTGGATTATCCGAATTTATTGGCCGGGTTAGACGGCTGGGGCTACCAAGGCTACTGGACCCTACAACCGGCAGGCGGCGGCGATCCGGAGGCCGAACTGGCCCGCTCCGCCCGCTTCCTCCGCACTTTGTAAGCTTGAGTTGTTGGAGGGGCGACCCAATCGAGAGCAATCCTCTAGGGCTTTCCTTGATACACGTGCACCCAGCGTACGACACTTTACTAAAACCATAGTAGCACGGTTGAGGAACGTTTCGGGACCGGCACGACCACTCAATTTCGAGTTTTTAAAATCCGATGATAGGTTCCTACCCCAGGAACATCATCGCCCTGTTGGGGGAATAGGGGCAATGCGGACTCTTCAAAGGGAAAATTTTTGGGGCAGGGGCCATTTGGGGACTTGCCTCCTAGGGGAAAGCCGATATATAATTGGGTTTGCCTGGAGCCGATGGATGGTCGTCGGCTTCAGCCGCCTCGGGGCAAGAGGCAAAAATTTTCTTAGGGCCTCTTGACGAGGCGGGCAAAAACCGATAATTTAATGGTTTTGCTGCTTGAGGGCAAAACCGACCCTTGTTAAGGGCACTGGTGGGGACGAATTCTGACAAGCGGTTGGGATGCGTCCCCGGAGCATCTTCAAGCAGCAAACTAGGCCAGCCGGTCAGGCCGGATTGGCCAACGTGATCTTTGACAATGGGGATTGGGTCGAGAGGCATCTTCAGGAGCCGGTGGACCGGTAAGTCCTTGATCTAGCCTGGTCTAGAGCAGGGGCAAACCGGGTCGAACCGGGCGCCGAGGACGATGGCGAGGATTTGCCTGGGCCTTTGGAAGGTTCTGGGCAAGTCCAGCGGCGGCGAGCTATCGTTACTCTTGAGTTGCCGGGCCCCACTGGAGGTGGGGTTGGCGGCTCACGAGTAGCTGTGGTGAGCATGGATCGAGCGCGAAGAAGGAGTCGGCAGTTCCCTCTGGCAATGGGTTGATTTCCCCTAAAGCGGGGGGTCAGCGTGTGGAAGCGGGGGGAGCTTGTCGGCTGCGGAGCGTTGGATTCATGTGGCCAAGCTACTAAGGGCGCATGGGGGATGTCTCGGCATCAGGAGGCGATGAAGGGCGTGGAAGACTGCGAAAAGCCCCGGGAAGCTGTCAAACGAGCGTTGATCCGGGGATTCCCGAATCAGCCCGCGCTGAATCCATAGGCGCGGAGCGGCGAACCCGGCGAACTGAAACATCTCAGTAGCCGGAGGAAAAGAAAGAAACCTCGATTCCCTCAGTAGCGGCGAGCGAACGGGGAACAGCCCAAACCGCGGAGGTTTCCTCTGCGGGGTTGTAGGGCCTTCCACATGGGAGTCACAAAACGGGAGGCTAGTGGAACTGTACTGGAAAGGCAGGCCAAAGAGGGTGACAGCCCCGTACACGAAAGCCAACCGTCTCCCGGAAGGTACCTGAGTAGGTCGGGACACGTGGAACCCTGACCGAAGCTACGGGGACCATCCCGTAAGGCTAAATACTCCCTGATGACCGATAGCGAACTCAGTAGGGCGACCGAAAGATGAAAAGAACCCCCGCCTAGGGGAGTGAAAAGGACCTGAAACCATGCGCCTACAAGCGGTCGGAGGGCTATGGCCCGACAGGGCAATGCCTGACGGCGTGCCTTTTGCATAATGATCCGGGGAGTTACCGTCGTCGGCCGATCGGTTAAGGCCTTCCGGGCCGGAGCCGTAGGGAAACCGAGTCTGAATAGGGCGTTGCCTGCCCGCAAGGGCGGCAGGTCGGCGGCGGTAGACGCGAACCTGCGTGATCTACCCATGGGCAGGGTGAAGCGCGGGTTACACCGCGTGGAGGCCCGAACCCACTAGGGTTGAAAACCTAGGGGATGACCTGTGGGGAGGAGTGAAAGTCTAATCAAACGCAGAGATAGCTCGTTCTCTCCGAAATAGCTTTAGGGCTAGCCTCGAGCCACTACGCACCGGGGGTAGAGAGACTGAATCGGTCTGGGGGCCCTCCCAGGCTGCCCTGCCGAACCAAACTCCGAATACCGGTGCGACTACCTCGGGAGTCAGTCCGCGAGGGATAAGCTTCGCGGTCGAGAGGGAAACAACCCAGACCACCGGCTAAGGCCCCCAAGCATGGCTCAGTCACAAAGGAAGTGGGGTTACCGAGACAGCCAGGATGTTGGCTTAGAAGCAGCCATCATTTAAAAAGTGCGTAACAGCTTACTGGCCGAGTAACCCTGCGCCGAAAATGAACGGGAGTAAGCCATGCGCCGAAGCCGTGGAATACGCCGCAGGGCGTATTGGTAGGAGAGCGCTGAAGACCAGATACAAGGCGTACCGAAAGGAGCGCTGTCGTGGGGTCTTCAGGTGATTATCCCGGAATGAGTAACGATAAGGCAGGTGAGAATCCTGCCCGCCGAAAGCCTAAGGTTTCCTGGGGAAGGTCATTCCGCCCAGGGTTAGCCGGTCCCTAAGTCGAGGCCGAAAGGCGTAGACGATGGACAGCAGGTCAACATTCCTGCGCCACCCAAGCTGACCGAAGGAGGGACGGCGTCCGTAGGGTGAGCGGCGCGAGTAGAAATGGCCGTGGACCGATCGGCCGGGGAGGGTAGGCAAATCCGCCCTCATCAAACCCGGTCGCCGGGACCGACCGCATTTACGTTCGGGAAGTCATCCGAAAGACGTCCAAGAAAAGCTTCGTAGGGTTGACGCTTGGGTGACCGTACTAAAACCAACACAGGTAGGCGAGACGAGTAGTCTAAGGCGCTCGGGAGAACACTGGTTAAGGAACTCGGCAAAATGGCCCCGTAACTTCGGGACAAGGGGTGCCCTTGGAGGTCCAAAGCCTCTGGGGGCCGCAGTGAATCGGGAGCTGCGACTGTTTATCAAAAACACAGGTCTCTGCTCAACTCGTAAGAGGATGTATAGAGACTGACGCCTGCCCGGTGCCGGTAGGTTAAGGAAGCCGGTTAGCAGGGCAACCTGCAAAGCTGGCAACCTAAGCCCCGGTAAACGGCGGCCGTAACTATGACGGTCCTAAGGTAGCCTCCGTCGCTGCCTGCTCGCAAGGTAACTTGCGAGGCAATACCTGGCTGTTTGCGGGAACACCCTCCAGAGCCCTTTCTACGCTTCCGGCACAAGCCTGCCGGCGTAACAATGAAAGGGATTGGGCAACCCGCAGGAAACCCGCCTCAGCAGGCGGGGATCCTCAGAGGCCATACGCCAGGTATCCGTTAGGAGCTCCCCCGATGGAACTTAGTGCCGATTGGGTCGTCGGATTCGTCGATGCCGAAGGCTGCTTCCATGTCAGCATCACCCGGCATCCCGAAATGACGGTAGGCTTTCAGGTCTTGCCCGAGTTCGTGGTGGTCCAACACCACCGCGATCGGCAAATTCTGATGGCCCTGAAACGGTTCTTCGGTGCCGGCACGGTCCGACGAAATCATGCGGACCGGGATTGCTTTCGCATCCGGAATCTGGACGGCCTGAAAAAAGTCTGCCAGTTTTTTATGCAGCATCCGTTGAAGACGAAAAAAAACGTCGATTTTCGGAAGTTCCGTCGGATTTTGCTCCTCATGGAGCGTAAAAGCCACCTGAGCCGAGAGGGTCTGCTCCGCATTATCGACATCGCCTTGACGATGCACACCGCAGAGCGACCGGCGTTGCAACAGGTGCGCCAGCATCTGCTCCGAAACGGATAAAGAGATGGTCCACGCCTACTGGAAACAGTAGGACGCACGTGAGCGAAGTTCCTTGTCGGGTAAGTTCCGACCTGCATGAATGGCGTAACGACAGCTCCACTGTCTCAACCAGTGACCCGGTGAAATTGTAGCCGTGGTGAAGATGCCACGTTCCCGCAGTGAGACGGAAAGACCCCGTGAACCTTTACTGCAGGCTGATATTGGGCTGTGGTATGTCCTGTGTAGGATAGGTGGGAGGCTGGGAACCCGGGACGCCAGTCTCGGGGGAGCCGTCGGTGAAATACCACCCTGGGCCTACTTTAGTTCTAACTCCGATCCCGTCACCCGGGCGGAGGACAGTGTCAGTCGGGCAGTTTGACTGGGGCGGTCTCCTCCTAAAAAGTAACGGAGGAGTCCAAAGGTACCCTCAGCCTGGTTGGCAATCAGGCGCCGAGCGCAAAGGCAGAAGGGTGCTTGACTGCGAGACCGGTAGGTCGAGCAGGGGCGAAAGCCGGGCTTAGTGATCCGGTGGTCCCGTATGGAAGGGCCATCGCTCAACAGATAAAAGGTACTCCGGGGATAACAGGCTTATCGCGCCCGAGCGTTCACAGCGGCGGCGCGGTTTGGCACCTCGATGTCGGCTCATCGCATCCTGGGGGTGGAGAAGCTCCCAAGGGTTTGGCTGTTCGCCAATGAAAGCGGTACGTGAGCTGGGTTCAGACCGTCGTGAGACAGGTCGGTCCCTATCTGCTGTGGGCGCACGAAACCTGAGGAGGGTCTTCCCTAGTACGAGAGGATTGGGAAGGACGTCCCTCTGGTGTTCCAGCTGTCGCGCTAGCGGCACGGCTGGATAGCTATGGACGGAAAGGATAAGCGCTGAAAGCATCTAAGCGCGAAGCCCTCTCCAAGATAAGGTTTCGTTGAGACTTCTAGTCTCTGAAGCCCCCTGGAAGACTACCAGGTTGATAGGCCGGGTGTGTACGCGCAGCAATGCGCTCAGCTAACCGGTACTAACGGGCGAACGCTTGGCCACATGTATCCAACGCTCCCGCTGCGCGCTTTGCCCGCCCAGCAAAGCCCCACCGTCCGCTGGAGCAGCCCGGTTCTCCGCCGGACCTGTCGGGCCCTCGGCCCAATCCCATTCGTACACCTGGCCTGTCCGGGGCCTAACCCCCGGCAGGCCCCTTTCCCGGTGACCATATCTGAAAGGAAACACCCGTTCCCATTCCGAACACGGTCGTTAAGCTTTCAGAGCCGATGGTAGTACCACAAGTGCGAGAGTAGGTGTTGCCGGGAATCTTACACCTCCAAGCCCCCGATTACCCCCCGGGGGCTTCTTTTTTTCCCGCCTCTCCCCACCACGACAAACCTTATTACGCCGAGGGCGAATCCCGGGGCTTCTTTTTTCCCGCCTCTCCCCACCACGACAAACCTTATTACGCCGAGGGCGAATCCCGGGGCTTCTTTTTTCCCGCCTCTCCCCACCCTGGCAGAGGCCGGCTGAGCCTTTGACTCAACCAAGTGAGGGGAATAGAGCCGCGACCGCTAGGGAGCGGCACATTGGCCGTCTGCGGGGGCGATATGTCATTCCCGCGCAATCGGGAATCCAGTCCGCCTCTCCCCTGGCGGGAGAGGCCGGCCTGGCCGGAGGCAACGCCGAAGGCCGGGCCGGCTGCGGGGGCCACTGTGTCATCCCTGCGCAAGCAGGAGCAGGTGTCCTTCCTGCGCAAGCAGCAGTCCAGTACGCCTCTCCCCACCGCGGGAGAGGCCGGCGGTGCCCAAGGCACCGCCGGGTGAGGGGGCCACAGTGTCCTTCGTGCATAAGCAGGAACCCAGTCCGCCTCTCCCCTTGCGGGAGAGGGTGGCCAGCCGTCCAGGCTGGCCGGGTGAGGGGGCCACAGTGTCCTTCCTGCGTAAGCGGCAGTCCAGGCTCCTTTGCACCCACCCCCCGTGTCATCCCTGCGTAAGCAGGAATGCAGTCCGCCTCTCCCCTTGCGGGAGAGGGTGGCCAGCCGTCCAGGCTGGCCGGGTGAGGGGGTCCCCGTGTCCTTCCTGCGCAAGCAGAAATCCAGCAGGTGTCATTCCTGCGCAAGCAGCAGTCCAGAAAGAAATAACTGGATTCCCGCTTTCGCGGGAATGACACACAAAGGCCTGCCCTGTACAAACGCCCCCTGTGTCATTCCTGTGAAAGCAAGAACCCAGAAAAAACAACCAGGTTCCCGCTTTCGCGGGAATGACATCCAAGGGGGGCCCGTGTCCTTCCCGCGCAAGCGGCAGTCCAGCACGCCTCTCCCTACCGCACGCAAGGCCACCGGGGCCGAAGGCACCACTGCCCGAGGGGCTTTGCTAAAAGGAAACCTTCGGGTACTATGAATTGTAGCGTCTCCGTTCAACCATCGCATCGGCGCTGCCCGAAGCGAGGGCCTTTACCCGGAGGGGTCGGTTTTTCCTCACGCACTAAAAGGGGCTTGCCATGGACAACGTGGTCCACTCTTCCGA
>Ga0209809_1003087_pt1 | contig 10903 bp, 8 predicted proteins | sample YNPMSTMetaG_FD_186172 | JGI IMG/M metagenome (GOLD analysis project Ga0209809, IMG submission 186172) | Anoxygenic and chlorotrophic microbial mat microbial communities from Yellowstone National Park, USA - YNP MS-T MetaG (SPAdes) (version 2) ... | reverse complement strand
ATTTTGTAGTGTCTGGAAGGTAATAAAGAGTATCGATTTGTGTAAATGTTCGATCCCCACTCTCATTTTGAAGATTCTGCTGAGCCAGAACTGGAGAGATGAAAATGTAAACGAATATGAAAAAAGCTAAGGATTTCATTTTTATTTTCTCCTATAAATTTTTAAAAATCCTTTTATTCTGTTGACATTATCTTTTTCAAGTAAACCTTGTCGTTTATCCACCTCGAACGACAACCTCCGATTTTATATTTGTGACTATTTGAAGATGAATAAATAAACCTTGAATTACTATTCGCCGTAAATATAAAATTGTAAGTAAATAAATATTTGCCCTGAAAGGTTTTTAAAATACAACTGAAAACAATAGAATATTGATTTAATCTTTTTGTTTTCATTGTTTTCCTAAAACTATAATAGTGTAAAAAAAGAAAATTTAAAAGCAATAAAAATTGTCTTTTACGATCAATGATAAAAACGCAAAGGACGCAGAGAATTTTGAAAGGACACAGAGTAATTAATCAGTATAAATCTATTCCAATCCGTGCGAATCTGTATGCAATTAAAATTCAATAGTAAGACACGAATGAACACAGATTATGAGGGGATTTACACTGATTTAATTTAACTCATCATATAATGCTTCTCGTGAGAATAGAAAGATTTGTAATCAGCCAAACCGTTAAATAAATAATTTCAACAAAACATATTTCCATATGCATTGAATTGAATTTTTATCATTAAACCTCTACGAGGTTTTTATTTTTTTGGCCTATTTATTTTCTACAATCATTTGACCTCTACGAGGTCAATTTTTTGAATTAAAATTATGATCAAACACATAATAGTCTTATATCATTAATAATGAAAAAATGTTGGGGACGGGATTGCACATCCACGAGGTTTTTATTTTTTGTCCTATTTATTTTCTACAATCATTTGACCTCTACGAGGTCAATCTATATTGATTGAAAAATTATCAAAAAAATCGCCGTAGGCGATTAATTATTGTAGAAAAAACATACCCACCAACCAACAAAAAATCGTCGTAGACGATTAATGATAAAACTAAATGTAGGGGACGGGCTTGCCCGTCCGCTATACGATTTCGAAATGAATATTTTCAAATTAAAATGACAGTTGAGAATGATAATTAAACATTACCATGATTAAAACATTAAACGGACAAGGCAAGCCTTGTCCCTACAAATTTTTTTAATTCATAATTAATGGGTTTGGATTGCCAATTAATTTTTACAAAAACATATTTCCATTTGCATTGAATTAATTTTTTATAATTAAACCTCTACAAGGTTTTTATTTTTTTGGCCTATTATGTTCTACAATCATTTGACCTCTACGAGGTCAGTTTTTTGAATTAAAATTATGATCAAACACATAATCGTCTTATATCATTAATAATAAAAAAATGTTGGGGACGTGATTGCACATCTACGAGGTTTTTATTTTTTTGGCCTAATTATTTCTACAATCATTTGACCTCTACAAGGTCAATCTATTTTTATTTAAGAATTATCAAAAAAATCGCCGTAGGCGATTAATTATTGTAGAAAAACATACCCATCCACCAACAAAAAATCGTCGTAGACGATTAATGATAAGACTAAATGTAGGGGACGGGTTTGCCCGTCTTTCTAGGCTTGCCCGTCCCGTTATATAATTTCAGGGTTGTATGAAAAGTAATTTTTTATGTAGATCAGTATGACAGCATTTGATTTTGCAAAAAAATGTCAGTCTTCGATCTCTCGACAAGCTCGGGATAAACTTGTAAAGACTGACATCTTTTAACTTTTTAGAAAACCCATATTATCTCGCTAATAATAGAATTTATTTTATCAGAACCATCTTTCTAAAAGAAGTAAAATTACCAGCTTTCATTTGATAAAAATAAACTCCACTGCTTAAATCAAATTTACTTGCATCGAAATCAACTTCGTAAATGCCAGCATTTTTAATTTCATCAACAAGTGTTGTAATTTCTCGACCTATTATGTCATAGAGTTTTATTTCGATATAATTCGTTTCTTTTACTGAATATTTAATTTTTGTAATTGGATTAAATGGATTGGGATAATTTTGATGCAATTGATAATCATAAACAACAGAATTTTCATCTCTCACATCAGTAATTATTTGATTCCATTTTTGCTTTGCATAACCAAGATTTGTTTGTAATTCAGAAAGATTATTCCCTGCAAGAACTGCAAAAGCAACATTTAAAGTATCGTTTGGATTGATTGTATAAGGTCCTCCAGCAACAACGCAAGAAACATCTCCGGCACCAGCTTGAGTTTTTGTGAGTCCACCGCTTATTGATTCCCATTTTTCAGCATCTGTAAAGCCATCATAAATTCCCCAGCCGCCATCATTTCCCGCATTTAGTATTGCTCTAAAATGATAATTATTATGAGAGATCAAAGCTGAACCGACATAATACGGAATTGTTCCAGGCTGATTATAAACATATCCCATCTTGTTTGCATTATCCCATCGAACGACATCACCATCTCCACTGCCATCAATCAAATCCCAATCGAAAAATAATCCAGCGTGGAAGTTTGTAATTTGTGTTGAAGTAGTATTGATGAATTTATAATGCAAAATGACAAAATCTGTGTTTGGATTGCTTGAGTAAGCATAAGAGTTTAGAATTACTTTCACACCGATTTTATTTGCACCAGCACCATCATCATTAAAAGTAGAAATTGCTTGTAAATCAGAAACGCTTCCGGGAATAAAACTTTTAATTGGTGTGACGATTGTAAAATCTTGATTCTGAGCATTACCACTCTGATTTCTTGCAACATCAGAAATTTTTGTTGAGCTTGTTCCTACAATCAATGCACCTTCAAAGAGAAGATTACTGCTTGATTTGTATTTGAAACCCTGTCCCTGACTGTTTGTTGGATAGTCGTTAAAAGCAAGATTACCTTTGCTTCCAATTGTGACTGACACTGTTCCATTATTCAAGACAACATAGCTTGGATTTGCAATAAAAGTAATTATCTGCCAATCAGAGTAACTTCCATCTGTGAATGTAAGAAGTAATTTAACTCTTACATCATAACCAATTGTGCTTGAAGCTCGAATTCTAAATGGAGTTGAGTAATTGTTGAAAATTTGTCCGGTTGACTTTGAACCAGCATTGAATGTTCCATTAACCACTGAAATTCCTGTTGTTAATGATGTTAATGTTATTACCAGATTATTCGTCGAACCTAAAATATTTTTGAATTCAACTTTTACATCAGCTTGTTCATTTGCTTCAAGAATATCGTTACCGTTTCCAAGAGGAGGTGCATCAGTTAGTTGATAGGATAACATTCTAACTGAGGTATTGATTGTATCCTGCAGAGCTTTCCATGCATTCACTCTACCTTTACCTAACATATAGCGATAAAGTGTGTTCACGCTGTAATTATCATCACAACTTACTCGAATTTTTTCTCCGAGTTGTTCTGGAGTGTAATTTGGATATTTTGCTTTAACAAGTCCTGCGATTCCGGCTACAAGCGGAGAAGCCATAGAAGTTCCAGATAAATAAGTGTAAGTGTTAGTTGACCATGTGTTGTAAATCATACTTCCTGGTGCACTAACATCAACTGTGTAGCCATAATTTGAATAACTGGCTTTTCTATCGTCTGAACTTACAGCAGCAACAGATAAAACATTTTTATAACCAGACGGATAATTATCAGCTGAAGAATTTGCATTACCAGCAGCAGCTACGACAAGAGCTCCTTTTGCTGTTGCATAATTTATAATATCCTGACCAAATTGAGAGAAACCACCACCGCCCCAGCTACAGTTGATAACCTTAGCACCATTATCTGCTGCATAAACAATTCCTTCGTATCCATACCAAATATATGGTGAACCAGAAGGATCTTTTTTGTCGTCCCTTGATGTTTTAACAGCCATAATTTTGCACTTAAATCCAGCACCTGCTACACCAATTCCATTATCTGTTGATGCGGATGCAATTCCAGCAACATGAGTTCCATGATAAGCACCATCTTCACTTGGATCGTTATCAGGATTACCATTTAATCCTCCAAAGTCCCATCCTCTGATGTCATCTACATATCCATTGTTATCGTCGTCAATTCCATTGTTGGGAATTTCGTTTTTGTTAATCCAGATGTTTGGACCTAAATCAGGATGTGTCCAGTAAACTCCAGTATCAATTATTCCAATCACAACTGATGAATCACCTTTTGAAATATCCCATGCTTGAGGTGCTTTTACCTGATTCAAATATGTTTGAGAACCAAACGAAGGATCGTTTGGAGTATAATCAACACGATAGATGTATCTCGGTTCAGCGTATTCAACTTCACTTAGTTTGCTAATCTTTTTGGAAATAATGAGCGGATCAGCATTTCCTAAATATTTAATCGAGTAAATTCTATCCAATCCAATCTGTGCTTTGAAAAATTTATTTTTTGAATCGTTAAAGATTGGTTCAATTGATTTAACAGAGATCTGATCAAAAATTTTAATCATCGAGGAAATAAATTGAACTCGACTTGCTTCGTTATTAAAATCACTTTTGAATTTCACAATTATTTCATTAGAGCTGTAAAGCAAGTCCCCATTTTCAATAACTTTAACTTGTTCATCTTCTGAGGGTTTGAAGCCCACAATCATTATAGCAAATAGAACGAGTAAGATTAGTTTGATTTTCATTGAGTTCTCCTTTTTGTTTATTATGGTTAAAAATAAAATCCAGCTTGAATTCCAAGTCTGATTGAAAATCCATTAAAATTCATCTTAGGGACATTGACCAATTTCAAATCATCATCTTTTGTCCATCGATCATTTAAGATAAAATTGTAATCACCAGAGACAAAGAACTTCAAAAAATTTCCATAAATATATTCAAAGTTCACAGAAGGTTGAAGTGAAAAGAATGAGTAAGTTAATTTCTGTGAAGAATTATTTTCGACCAACGAAAGTTGCAAAGTTTCATCCCAACTGTTGAAATCAGAAGTTCTATCGGAAATGTAAAGATCAAGTGAACCACCACCAATTCCTAAATCTACATTCACAGAAAATTTTTTCTGATGATAAACTTCATAACCAATTGTTCCGAAGCCTAGACCGTAATCGATCTTAGTTTTTGTGCTGTATTGATTATTATAAAGTACACGATTTGAAAATTTTTCACTTGAACCACCAATTCCATATCCGCCGACTCTAATTCCACCAATGATAAGATTTCCTCCACCACCAAATCCAAAGATTGGTTTATCAAATTCTGGCAAATCGAATTTTTTGAGTTCATTATTTAAATCTTTGAGAGATGGATTGAGAATTCCAAAATGAATTCCTCCACCAATGCCCATTCTTCTTAATAAACCCCACTGAGCTTGAGTTGATTCTGCAAACATTGTCAGAATAAAAAAGAGAAATAATATTTTTTTCATACATAACTCCAATTGATGATTTCTGTTTTTTAATATTCAACAAAAAAGATGATAAATTCAACTGAAAGATTCAATCACAAAAGAAAAATTTTAGTTGACTTGTAAATATGAAGTTCGCTCCAACTTATCGGCGAATTATTTACTGCAAAATAATTTTCAATTAAATTAATGAACAAAAATTAGAGAAAACTTATGAGCGAACATCGAAAAGGAATTATTGCCATTGTAATTGCCGCTCTTTTGTGGAGCACAGGTGGATTATTTATCAAATTAATTTCACTCGATGCTTACCAGCTTTCTTTTTATCGTTCAGTTTTTTCAGCTCTAACTTTTGTAGTTCTTTTTAGAAGAAAAGTTTTTGTCTTCAATACAGCAGTGCTTTTGAATGGATTATTTTATGCGGGAATTCTTATTCTTTTTGTAGTTGCAACAAAATTAACTACAGCTGCAAATGCAATCTTTCTACAATATACGGCACCAATTTATGTTCTTATTTTTGAACCATTAATTCTTAAAACAAAACTTAAAGCGATTAATGTTATTTCTGTAATAATTTCTTTTATTGGAATGACTTTGTTTTTCGTTGGTGAAATTTCTCCTTCTCACCTTGAGGGCAATTTAGTTGCTCTTTTATCTGGAATTTGCTTTGCTGCCTTTTTAATTGGAATTAGAAAAAGCAGTGAAGAATTTCGAGTACCTTCCATTTTCTGGGGGAGCATTTTCATTCCACTTATCTGTTTTAATTCTGTGTTTCCTGAATTCAATATCGATATGACAAATTTTTTGATGGTTGCTTATTTAGGAATTTTTCAAATTGGTTTAGCTTATGCAATCTTTACTTATTCAATTAAAAGAATTGAAGGAATTGAAGCTGCTTTGATTGCAATGATTGAACCGGTTATGAATCCAATCTGGGTTTATCTCGGTTATGGTGAAAAGCCATCACCTTTTGCAATTTTAGGTGGATTAATAATTTTATCAACAATCACGATTAGAACAATTATAACGGAAAAGAGAAGATTGAATTCAAATGATGGAAAATTAAATCAATGAAAAGGAGAGAGTTTCTAAAAATATTTTCAACTGGATCTTTATCGATTTTATTTTCTGGAATGTTTGAAAAATTATTTGCTCGAATTGAAGGTTTAGAACCGAGAGAAGCTCCCTTCAAGCCTGATTTAAGTTTGTGGTCAAATGATAAAATTAACTTTTGCTGGATTGGACACTCAACTTATCTAATTAATTTTTATGGAAAGATAATTTTAACAGATCCGGTTTTTTCTCATCGAATTGGACTGTATGCATTAATTACAAATTTAGGTCCTAAAAGAATTGTAGCTCCTGCAATCAAACCAGAAAAAATTCCTCAGCCCGATTTGATACTTTTATCTCACGCTCATTTTGATCATCTGGATTATCCAACATTGAAATATTTTTCAGAAAAATTTCCAAATAAAATTTCAGTCGTTACAGCTTTTAAAACCAGAGATATATTTGAAGACCTTCCATTCAAAAAAATAATTGAACTCGATTGGGATGAAACAATGGAAGTGTCTGACTTAAAAATCAAAGCAATTAAAGTTAAACATTTTGGATGGCGTTATCCATGGCAAGAAGATCGTTCCAAAGGATTTCAAAATGGCAGAAGTTACAATGCTTATATAATTGAAAGAAAAGGAAAGAAAATTCTTTTTGCTGGCGATACAGCATACATTGACTGGTTCAAAAAATATAGAGATGAAAATGTTGATGTAGCTATAATGCCAATTGGTGCTTACAATCCATGGAAATTTTCTCATTGCAATCCTGAAGAAGCTTTAATGATGGCTGATGATCTAAATGCAAAATATTTCCTTCCAATGCACACAAGAACATTCCCACACGGAAAAGAACCTTTTGATGAACCAGTTCAATGGTTGAGAAGATCTGCTCCAAATTATAAAACCAGCGTTATGATTTATGAAGTTGGAGAAACTTTCTCTATTTAAAAATTGTTTTTGATTTTGTAAGTAATGGATGATTGAAGTTTAGATTTGGTTTTAGGAATAATGGTTGTATTTTTTTCTTGAGAATTCTAAGTTAGTCTAGAAAGTGGGGGATGCATAGGAGTTATTGTTAAACCTGTCTTCTATCATTCCTTATTATTACAAACAAAAAACGGTATTCAATGTTTTTGATTAGAATATTAATCTTAATAATCGCATTGAATTATTCAGTCTCAGCACAAGACTTGAAGTCAATTATTGATTCGGTGAATAACTTGCCTGTGACAGAATATCTTGCAAATCTTTACAAATCAAAAACAATATTTGAGGAGAATTTAAATAGAACTCGATCGATTAATTATAAGATTGGAGAAGCAAAGACATTAAACATTCTCGCAATTATTTATTACTTAATGGGCAATTACGAAAAATCCACAGAATTTAATATCCAATCATTTAAAATTTTTGAAGAACAAAAAAATTACGATGAACTTGCCAATGCTTATGGTGAGTATGGTTATCAAATGAAAAGGCGAGAGCTTCAAAAAGCTAATCAATATATGCTTAAGGGAATTCAAATCGCAGAGAAGAATAAAGTCAGCAAAGTAACAATTGCAAAGCTTTATGATAATTTTGGCGTGATTAAAGAGATGGAGGACAAACTTGATAGTGCATTAATTCTTTACAATAAAGCTTTGAAGATTAAATATGAATTGAACGATTCAGCCGGAATTCCTTTTAGCTTAAATAAAATCGCAAATGCAAAAGCTCTTCAAGGAAAATTTAAAGAAGCTTACAAGATTTTAAATCAATCAGATAAATTTAGAAAAAAAGAAGCTGGTGATTTTGGCAAAGCTGATAATCTGGCGTATTATGGTGATTTCTTTTCTATGGAAGGAAAAATTGATTCAGCAATTAAATATTATCAAAGCTCTCTTGATTTAAGTCTAAAAAATGGTTACACATTCTTAGTTGAATATTGTTATAGACAACTTTCCGATCTTTACGAAAAGAAATTTGATTTCAAAAATGCTTTTCTGAATTTCAAAAAATATAGTTCTTATAAAGACAGCATTTCTAATGTAGCTACAAATCAGAGAATTGCTGAGCTTGAACTTGCATTTGAGATCAGTGAAAAAGATAAATTGATTGCTCAACAACAGGTTCAGTTAAAGCAAAGAGCTATTTTGTTTATTTCTGTTGGGACAACTTTACTTTTTCTCTTTCTTGGAATGATTGGACTTTATGCTTATCAAGTTCAAAAGAGAAAAATTATTGCCAAAGAAATGGAATTAACCAAGAGATTATCTGTTGAAGAGTCTAATAGAAAAATTGCAGAAACAAAGCTGAACATATCAAGGGAATTGCATGATAATATTGGTTCTCAACTTACTTTAATCATAAGTTCACTGGATAATTTAAAATCACTTATCAAAGAAAATCCCGTTAAAGATAAGATAAACGATACGACTGATTTTGCCCGATTGACTTTAACCGAATTAAGAAATACAGTTTGGGCAATGAAGAACGAGACAGGAACTCTTTCTGATTTAATTTTAAAAATCCGTGATTATCTGAATAGAATTAAAGCAAGCATTGAAAATATTTCTGTCAATATTCAAACTGAGACTCAGAAAGATTACAAATTGAGTTCTACACAACTCATTAATCTCTTTCGAATCTTCCAAGAGTGTTTACAGAATGTAATTAAACATTCAAAAGCTGATGAAGTAAAAATTGTATTCTCGGATTGTGAAAATGGTTTTACGATGAAAGTTTGTGATAATGGAAAAGGTATACAAAATTCAGATGTTCTCGAAAGTTCTGGCTTGAGTTTCCTTAAACTTCGTGCGGAAGAATCAAATGGGAAATTTTATATCGAGCATAATCAAAATGTTAATGGTCAGTGTGGGACAAAGATGGTTTTTGAAATTCAAGCCGAAGAATTGATCAATTAGGCATTTGCCGTATTTATTTAGCTTGATCTAAAAAGTATTTTCGACCAAAAAGGTTAGAGGAATGAAGATTAAACTTGCAATTGCTGAAGACAATAAAATTATTGCCAAATCACTTTTAGAAAAATTGAGTGTATTCTCTGAAGAAATTGAAATTAAGTTTGTTGCTAAAAATGGAAAAGAGCTTTTAGACAAACTCAAATCAGAAAAAAATATCGATGTAATTCTTATGGATATTGAAATGCCTGAGATGGATGGAATTCAAGCAACCTTCGGAGTAAAAAATCTCTATCCTCAAATCAAAATATTAATCCTCACAGTGTTTGATGATGATGATAAAATTTTTAATGCAATTCAAAATGGTGCATCTGGTTATCTATTGAAAGAAGAATCGCCCGAAGCAATTTTTAACGCAATTAAAATCATTGTGGAAGATGGAGCAACTATGTCTCCTTCAATCGCTTCTAAGATTTTGAATTTAATGAGAAAGTCAGAATTAAAACCTGATTCAAAAACAGCAGACCAAAACACAGAAACATTTGATTTATCTCAGCGAGAAATTGAAGTGCTTGAAAAAGTAAAGATGGGCAAAGATCACAAAAAAATTGCAGATGAACTTTTTATTTCTCCATCAACGGTTAGAAAACATCTTGAAAATATTTATGTGAAGTTACAAGTACACAACAAAATGGAAGCTGTTCAAAAAGCAATTGCCCACAAAATCATAAAATGAATTTTTACTTTCCATAAACTTCTTCACTTAAACATTAAAAAAACTTAAATCAGGTAATCCTTCGAATAGTTCATTCAAAGAAAAATGATAATTGACAACCACTCCTTTGTGCTGACCATTAACCACATCTCCTTTGCCTGATGCACGCCTGAATTTTCTTGAATCGTTTTTATCAGCTGTTTTTATTTTTCTTAATACATCAATTTCCTGTGAATAGAATTTTTTATTCATTGGATTAAGTCCATTTATGCAAGGACGATTTATCAAACACCAGGTAATGAAGATGGGCTTCTGTTCTTTTTCTTTTATTTCAAAGTATCGTTCAAGATCACTCAAGTTCAACGCAATGGTTTCTGATGGAATCAATCCAGAATCTGGGAGATAATGTTGAATAGACATAAATGTTCTTTGCTGCACTTTTACTTCAACAAAAAGGATAGAAGTGGTTGGATTGTTTTTACTTTTTATTTCGATGTCCGGATAATCTTGATTTGAAGTTTTTCCTGCAAATAAATTCCGATAACTTGAATTGATAATTTTTATAATTTCATTTTCAATTTGTTCAGAAAAATCAGAATCGTGTTGAAAGTTGTATTCTTCTTTTGACTTTCCATCACATCTCGTTTCACAGACATTGCAATCAAATTTATTTGGACCGAGTTTAATGTAAGGCATTAGATTTATTTCGCTATTGAAACATTAAAATCTTTTTGATCTTTGATGATCAACTGGTTCATCGTTCATTTTCAAAAAGTAAATCTTTAGTTGAATCAAAAGAATTCA
>Ga0209809_1003085_pt1 | contig 10906 bp, 10 predicted proteins | sample YNPMSTMetaG_FD_186172 | JGI IMG/M metagenome (GOLD analysis project Ga0209809, IMG submission 186172) | Anoxygenic and chlorotrophic microbial mat microbial communities from Yellowstone National Park, USA - YNP MS-T MetaG (SPAdes) (version 2) ... | reverse complement strand
TCCGGGGTTTTTGTTGTACAATATGACATTGAAGCGGGCCCATAGCTCAAAGGCAGAGCGGACGGCTCATAACCGTTTGGTTCCTGGTTCGAATCCGGGTGGGCCCACTTATGTCCATCCAATTAAACCCGTTATAAATGCGTGTCTGTTAACTCACTTTTTCCTACAAGCTTTTATATTCACCTCCTCCTCCTTTACTGTAACAAACAAACAATATTTATCGATACTATATTAACATGAGTATGGAAAAGGCTTTAGTAACTATATGTGAAGGACCTGAGATGTCAGAGGTCTCTGAGCTGTCGTCTGTATTCATGAAACGACATGCTGAAAGATTTGGTATGGATTTCGTATTACTCTAATGAATGGAAAGGTTTTGGGCCTGAAGATGGATAAGCCGTAAGGAAACTTACGGAAACCCCGGTTCGACTCCGGGCAGGTCCATAGTTTTTAGGAGGATTTTTAAAATGGCTTTGGTATACGGAAAAACATCAGACGGTTCTCTTAAGCCTGTCGCCGTAGATGACAATGGGAATATGGCTGTAAGTCTTGGAACCAGGATTTCCGGTGAGCAGATTTCTTTAGACAGGTTGTTCGTTGCGGAAGTTTATAATTTTGGCAATTTCACTGGAAGTACTGAAGAGCGGTTAGTAAAGGAGGGATCGGGTGTTCTGGGTCAGGCTCAGGTACTGGCTACTGGTTCGGATTCGCAGGTGGTGGCTGAATTTTACGATGGCAGCCCTTCATCAGACAATCGTGTGCTTTTAGGAGTTCTGCCGTGTGGCACTCGTGGTACAACCATATATTTCAGAAGGCCCTTCACTAACTCACTGTATGTGAAGTTTACTGGCGGTAACGCGAACGGTGTTACGATAGCTGTCGGGAGATTATAATGCGGTTTCCCGTTTCAGAGAGCAGAGCGGCAGCCAACCCACCTAGGGCAGCCAACCCACCTAGAGCCGGTGCATTTTTTGCGGGGTTGGTCACCACGGTTGCAGCACCTCCAGGTGAAGAGGATGGCTACATTTATATGACAAGCCCATTCAAGAGGCCGTGCCGGTTGTTCTGGAAGTATGAGTCAGATCCTGACACCAGCTTTCGTCAGTTGACAGATTATGTAAACCGGGCTTCCCTGAAGATCTCCAGCATCCCTTACAACATTCGCCCCAGTTATTCAGAGGCCCACAATCGACTGGTCCTCATGGTTGTAGAACAGGATACCGGGAGGGAGAGGCGAACTATTGCAACTCTGGCCCGGCAACCCAGGCCTAACGGGGTTAGCCAAAATTTGCAGCACCTAAGATTCTGGGGCCCTTGTTTGAGTACCTCAGGCCGTTTATACACACTTGCCTGCGATCAGGCTGGTGCAAATATTAAAAAGTACTACTCAGATGACGGTCTGCTTTTTGCAGTCAACTCTGGAAACGCCCAGGGGCTGTCTTATTTATACTGGGCCTTCGGGAGGCTTTTTGGCAGCACCCACCTCAACTGGTCTCCGCCCTCTATTAACAGATTGTTGCATGGAGCAGATAACTCAACTGCAGACTTGCAAGAAGCTGTTGCACTCAGAGCGGCCAGTGGGGGCTCCTCTCATTCTTCTTATATCCTGCCATCTGCTTTTGAAGTCAGAGGTTATAGGAGGCTTGCCTTTTTCGGGTTGTCTTCTTCTAACGGTTCCGACAACTACAATTTTGTAAAACCAGCCTACGTGGGAGACGATGGTGTTATCAGTTCCAACCTACCAGATTTCAAGTTTCCACCAAATAAAACAGCGAAATCTGTTTCCGCTCTCTGTTTTAACCCCAATAGCGGCCTCTACCTGGTAAGCGCCACAGGTGGAGAAACAAATTCAACCTATTTAGTTAGCTCAGACTGGTACGATTCGGTTATGGTCTCAGACAGGGTTACCCCAGATGAAACTTCAACCAGTGGAGCCACACAGGGTTGTGTTGACACCCCCGATGGGGGGTTTCTAATAGGGTCTAGGCAAAACAGCAACGGGCACATATCTAAAGTTTCAGCGAACGGGCAAACTAAGAGGGTGTTTACGTTCCCTAAAGATAGCGGCGGAACGGTTTATTCAATATGCGCCTTTGAAGATGGTGAGGTGTGGGCCTGTACCGGCTCAGATTTAAGAAAGAACGCAGTTGCCGTGTCGCTAGATTGGGGGGAGTCCTGGCAGCTCGTGTATTACGGGCCCGCAGCTGCATTCACTTTCAGTAGCCCACCATATCATCCTTTTACTAATTTTATAGCGCAGTGCCACCAAACTAGAAGAATTCACGGAAACTATGTCTTTTGCGCCCCTTGGCATGTTAATGGTTGCGGTCTAGTATTCAGGAGATTGAAATAATGCCAGATTCTATGTTGCTTTTATACAGCTGGGATATAAACACACAGCAAAAAGAAACATTATGGTTAGACCTCGCTAAAAACTGTGGGTTCAATAAGGTGGGTTTTCACGTCGGTTTTGAAGCATTTGACCGGGATCTAAATAAGTTAAATTTTTCGCAAATACAAAACCGGATCAGTCGAGCTAAATCTGAACCCTATAATTTCAAAGTTAATTTAAGAATAATCCTTACGCCATTAGATTTACTTAAAAAATTCTGGGGTCCGAACAAACAGATAGGTGGAATGCTAAACTATATTTTGTGGAGTATGAAGTATGATCCGAACGTCAACCCCAACCCCCTCGGGCCTGACGAGGATCGTTTTAGGAGCACCAGTTGGATTAACCCGGGAGAACACGCGTCAAAAACCCTCAATATCTTTCACCCGGAAGCCAGGGCCTTGATGAGATACTTCTGCCACGAACTAACGCAGAGTATTCTTACTTGGAACCACAAACCTGATACCATCGCTATCGGCTGGAATAGAAACTGGGAAACTGACGCTCTTTCTAACAAGCCCGATGACGACGACCGTAAACCTTACCCCTGGATGAGCAGAGCGGTAAAGGACTATTACCAGTCCGGAATTAATTCCATAATTTCTGAGCTTATTGAAGTAATGCGACCTCTGGCTAATATGGGGATCAAAATTGGTGCGCAGCTAGGAAGTCTCTGGAACTTGCCAGACATGAGGTTAGGCTGGTACAGACCCAAAGCGGAAACGGCACTTCACCTTGCTGATGTCATTATCAAACCGAGTTGGTATACGTGGAGTTTGCCGAGCGGGACGAATGCTCCTGGAGCCTGGAATCAGATTGCATGTTTCAACGCGGATCTATGCAGGGGCTTCAGTAATTTACAATACGTAGTCAATGAACACGACACCCACGTTAGCCGGACTATCTTTGGTGACGGGGCATCGCAGGTGTTCAACAACCTCACTGCTGTCGACAGTGATTTTACCAAGATAAGAAAGAGTGATAACAGCCCCTTCAGCTCTTCGTTGATCAATAACTATATAATATTCACTGCCGACGACAGTAATGTTAAAGCCGGGTCATACTACGTCACTGCTCTATCCAACAATAATAGGGTCATAACAGTCCATCGACCTTGCTGGAGAACTTTACATTCAAGTAATTATGCGGGGTTTGTCAATGGAGCTTTTTTGACTTTTAATAATTTAACTATAGCAGAGGGAGCAGAAGGAAATTTGTCGAAAGTAAGGAAGGCCGATAATAGTAACTTTGATTCATCATTGGTTGGTAAATTCCTTGTTTTTACTGCGGATGATGAAAATATCAGAGCTGGAAGGTACGAAGTCATTGCAAGAAACCCAGACAATGTTCTCACTTTGTATAATCCGAATGGTCAATGCTGGAAGCGGAGCCACACATCAACTTACTCGGGTTACTTTGAAAATGTTTGGATGAGTGAAGATGCACTACACTCCATACCGGAAATTTTACAAGAGTGTAATCAGATGGTTAGAGATACTGCTATTTATTCGGCTCAAAGAGGGATACACTTTCAGTTGCTCCACTGGAGCTACGAACACATAGTCAAAAGCCAGAGTTTTTGGCAAGACCTAAACAACAATATTATAAATGCTACTGTTTTAACCCCATCATCTCCGGTTGAGGGGTATGGTGAAATGCAGGATATATATAACGCCTGGAGAACTGCCTGTGGTGTAAGCTCTAATTACTCTGACGTACCGGCTGTATCCAGACCTGTAAAAATAATGAGGTTGGACTATTAAGGATTTAGAGGTAACCTGAATGAACAGAATACCATCTCCTTTTAGGTCGGTTTTCCGTAGAGCTACAGCTCCGGGGAGAAGGTTACGCAGTACCCAAACAAATCAGCAACAACCGCCGCCCGAGCAACCCCCTGCGCCGGTGTCTACGGATGTCGCCCTGAGTGTATTGACTAATGGCATTGGTGACAGGTATGTCCCCTTCTTTCGTGACTACAGGGCTTTGCAAAATAAAAGCTATTCTGGCCTGAACTTTTGCCCGTTTGGAGTTAACATGCCCAATAACGGGCCCAATCCGCATTCAAACCAGGCAAAAGTTGAGGAGCTTATAGGTAAAGGTATCAGGGGGGTTAGATATGAAGTTCAATGGGGTATAGTGGAAAGGTCTTTGTCGCAGTATAGTTGGAATGAGTATAATATAGACGGCGATATATCCTGGCTTACAGACAACGGCGCGACCGTTCAGATAGAAACAGGATACACTCCGGGCTTCAGGACAGGGCAGCGTTACAGGGTTTATCCCCCTTTGATTGCGGTGAACACCCCAGAACCTGTAAATTTCTCGGGAGGAGATACAGCAACATTACCTCACAGCCTGTTATTTTTGGAAAAACGGAAAGAGAGGAACACCACAGACGGCAATAAGTTCAGAGAAACATTCTATTTAATGCCAGAGAATGCAGCAACAACAGAGGTTACAAATTATGAATATTGCAAATTTTATCGTGTGGATGAAAACAATAGAATCACCAGCAGGGATGAGAATGCCGGTTGGCAAGACACGTTCTGTGCCTACACCAGTAAGTTTCCTATAGATGTGTCTTCTTTGATTGTGGAAGTTGAGACGAGTAATGGGTGGGAACGGTTTTACGTCGTGGACAAAATTGATTCCAACTCGACTGGTAAAGTTTGCTATGCGGATTATACGGGAAGGATAGCATTTAAAGATTCAAGAATGCCCTCCGGGGGCCTAGCTCCGGCTGAAGGAGCCAGAGTAAGGGTCCGCTACAAATACTACAATACTTATTATGATAAGGATATCAGCTATACCCTCGATAAAATGACGGGTGTTATAAGAAGAGGCAGGGCCGGTTTTTCTGTCCCTGAAATGTCCAATGATTTCTCCTCTGGCTTTGGGCCATCCTGGGGCTGGTTGACTGACTCTAGAACCCCCCCGTCAACCATCTCCGACTCATTCAATGGCGAGTCCCTGGATCCTGCATGGACTGTAAATGGAGCAGCTACGGTCACAGTGTCCGGGGGTAAATTAACGGTTAACGCTCCTTCAGGAACAGAAACAGAAATAACGAGAGCTGTTGATGATGGTAGTGATGGTGGTAGTGCTGACTTTTTAATGTCTGTGGACTTATCCGGCGTCACACTACCATCCGGTGGGCTTGTTGGCCTTGTTATAAAAATGACTAACAACCGGTACGTTAGGGGCTACATTCGGCGTTCCACTTCAAACGCACTCGCTGTTGCATTACAAAAATTTGATAACGGACAAACAACAACATCAACAGACAAGGCTTTTAACCTAAGCACAGCTGACACCAGGATATTTATTAAAAGAGAAGGAAGCACCTTTAAATGTTGGGTTGGAACTTATCATGATGACAACTCCCCCGCCGAAGGAAGTTTCAATACAGATGTGACAGTAAGTTCGGTCGGCCTTTATATAAAAGGCGGAAACACACAGGCATCATTCGATAACTTCCGCTACATGAATAAAAATCAGCTTGATTCCATTTCTGTATCTAATGGGCGAGTTGTCTCGAATGTATATGCTGGAGCTTCAGCTTCGTGGGTTCAGCCGGTTATCAATAATGGTTTTGCAGATTTTACTGCGGAATTGAAGGTAGATTTAAGTGGTCTAGGAAGTAACCAAAAGGGTTGTTCTGCTGGCATAGTGTTATACCAGGATGAAAATAACTTTGTTAAAGTTCTTATGAGAAGTTTTAGTAGCGCTGAAAGGAAACTCGTTCTGATTACGAAAATAGACGGTACCCTCACAGAAACGGTAGATTATTTTATTGGCTCATCCTCCGCATTTTATATTACAGTGACTCGCACAGGAAGCTCTTTTAGATTCAAATCTGAGAGTCAGAGTTATAGGCGGAATCAGAGTGAAGGCTACTCACGAGAGGTAACGCAGGAAATAGAAGGCTTTACCGTTAACCGTATAGGTATATGTTGGGAGCACAGGGTAAATAAAGCTCCCGGGACTGTATACCTGGATGATTGGTCAGTCACCGGGGCTATCCAGGTTTCCGATACGTGCAAAGCTCTCTACCATTATGTTGACCTGCAGGCTATCCAAAACTTTGCTTATAACCTGGTTAATCATTTTAAAAATAGAGTGAAATACTACGAATATGGAAATGAAATAGCGGAAAACCCAAAGTGGACCTGGGCAGCGGGCATAGCAACATACGCTAAGTGTCTTGAGGCTTTCTCCAATGGAGCGAAAGCTGCAGATCCTCAGGCGAAGATACTTAATGCAGGATGGGCTGATTCTGAAATAGATCTCCATTCGGAATTATACAACAGTGGCATATCTAAAAGTGTCTGGGATGTCACAGCTTGCCACCCGTACTGGTTTCGTAAAGACTATCCAGGTTCTCGTTTTGAGGAAGTTATAAACAATATAATCAACCGCATGAACTCCAACCAGGACGGATCCAAAATGGTATTTGCGGGTGAATTCTCTGTGCCGAATGCGGCTCTGGTGAGTTCTACGGGCAAAAGAGACATAGATGGGCCTAATGAGAGGAAGCAGGCCGAATACGCTTTTCACGCCTTATGTAAAATATTTCGGACTGGAAGGTATCAGGCTGTTCAATGGTGGCCCGGGCAGGATTTACACTATCATCCAGATGGAGAGGCAAATTTGTGGGGCGGGCATGACGGCCTTTTTACCCGGCCGCGAGAAGAAAACGAAACGGCATTAGCTAAACCTGTCTTACATATAATTTCGGAAATGGCAAAATGCCGGGGGATAATAATAGACCTGGTTGGCTACGAAGGGAACACACCGAACCCAGTAAGCAGAAAACACAAACTTGGGTATATAAAAATTAAACTTAAAAACATTGAAAACCTAAACACGGTCGTTATAGAAAAAAGTTTGACGGCCTGGCCTGAGAACAGTACTGTAAAGCGTGTTTGCGCGGCGGAAGTTTGGAGTGACAAAGTTTTTGCTGTGGAAATTAATGGAGTTGACTCCAACGGTTTTGTGCCCACTACCAGTTCTCTTATAAACGAGAAGGTTTTTCTGACCTGGGACAGCTCTACCTTACAGTGGGATGTTACATCAAACGTAAGAGGGGCTCTGGGGAGTGTTGAACCAAATCGTGTGTTTAATGATCCAGCCTCACCCTCAGCCTGGTATTTTACAGCGCCCGCTGCACCCACAGAGGACCCCTATACTAAATACTATAGTTTTGAGACCGTGAGAGGAGATGGGTGGTCTCAGGTCGGTGGGTGGGCCAACAGCAATCCCCGTCTCCGTGGAGAAAAGGAAATCATGATACCTCTATTATCTGAAGATGCAAGATACTTGAAGATACATATGACTTTTGATAATTTCATTCAGATAGCTCAGATTAGCGTGTTTAATGACAATGATGAAAACATAAGTATAGGTAAACTTTACTACGCGGATGGTTTTAAACCGTAGAGGCGGGAGTTAAAACTATGAGGTTCATACCACTAATAGCATGCATACTGTCCTTTTTGTGCTCTTCTGTATCGGCCCAGCGGGAGCGGGTTCAGTGGGACTTCCTCCCTGGTGGGGGTTGGAGGATAACCCACAGGGTTACCCATCCTGGCGAGACAGCTGGAACCCAATTAGTCTTGCAGGCCACGGCTGTATACTATAATAATATGGGCGAGAAAGTTGGGGAGGCCCAAAGTGAACCCCTTGTCCTTGTTGTCGGGCAAACTGTGTGGCGCAGGGAGTGGGAATACACTTTACGCCCCGGTTTTCAGGCTGCAATAGACGCTACCGCAGGAGAGGGTGGGATGGAGATAAACTGGCCCAAACTGAAGATCTGGGTCAACGTACCGAATGATGGAAGAGAGCATACATTTAGCTGGATTCTTAGTGGGGTAAATTTGTAGTAACTGGAGGCATAGCACTAATGGCGACACTTTTAGAAACTTACAATCTTGCTACAGGCACCGACGGCTCTATTTTGCTTGCTAAATGTACCGCTGCTGTTGCTAAAACAGCTCAGGCTATTTTGTCTGAGCCCCCTCAAACTCAAAATCATTCTAACAGGTTACGCTGGGCTAAAGCTGCGTTAGTCGACCCCTCCTCTGAAGCCAAGAGAATGCTCTGGGCTGTTCTTGGTAACCCTACCGTTCAGGCAAACGGTGCGTCGACTTCCGATAGTGACCTGGAATGGGTTGTAGGGCAATTAGTAAATATCTTCGCTGGAGAATCTTGATATGGCACTTGTAAAGTGGAGTCAATACCGTGACTATACCCCTGCCTTTTCAAGCTCTGATTTAAGAAATAAAGCTAACAACACAAGGGTTGGGAGCAACCAAATAGATAATTCTACGACCAGGTTCCGCTGGATGGATGTCGTTTGCGATGTCCGATTTGCGGTAAGCCCATCAGATGGTGGTTTCATAGCACTGTACCTGATCCCAGCCATCGACAATCAAAACTATGTTGATGGAAGTAGCAGTGTAGCACCTCAGACAAATTTATTAATAGCAACTTTTAAACTTAGGCAGACAACAACACCCCAGAAGCTAGCTGCCAGAAATATAATGATACCTCCTTGTAAGTTTATTTTGTTGTGGGAAAACAGGTCTGGGCAGACCACAGCTGATTTAGATAATGCTAATCAGATATATTATCGCTTATACACTGAGGAGATAGTATGAGTGATCTATAGAAGTCATGCAGCGATTGATTATAAGCCCGGGGTCTGCATAAATTGGAGTCATCCACTTTCTGTGGACCTTGTGTATGCTATTCTTTCATCCTATTACGAACCTTACTGTGTAGATTTAGTAACAGGAAGTATTGTAGTTACTCCCAAAACAAAGGTTACTGCTCATGGTGTTTTAAGTCAGGGAGATCAATACGAGTATCCGTTATATACACCAAATTTTGTTCTTTCTACCTCCTCCAGACCACCGAGCTTTACAGCCATCACACGTGTATTACTGGGACCTATTTCTCCGGCAAACTCAGAGTTCTGTGTACAAAAACCTACAGATCACTCTTATCATCATTTTAGATTAGCGCATTTTAACACATACAATGTTATAAGTGCAACCCTTGTAAACGACCAGATTGTACTTCGTGGGAACACACCGATATCGGAGGGAGAATTTTTTACTGCAGCTGCATCATATGATAAAAATACAGGAGAATTTAAAATTTATAAGAACGGGGTACTCGATGCTCAGGGCTCTTTTACAGGTAACTCATTGAGGAACCTTCCAACCTATTTTTTCCCGGTGGCCAGGCCAGCTGGAGGAGTATCAGACCCGTTTTTTGAGTATTCTTACTTTTATTCGAGAGCGCTATCAGCTGAAGAGATAGCCTGGCTTACTCAAGAGCCATACTGCTTTTTAGAAAACAAAGATTTTTACTATACAATTAAAGTGATTGGCTCAGATAGAGATGCTAGACATCATCAAAGAAAATCAAAGACTTCACCTCACATTGTGTTGAGATGGTTTTAGTTTTTTAATCTGCAAAATGTTTTATATTATGAACAAAAAACCACAGTAAATTCAAGTAAGGCATGGCTGTACCAGGTAAAATTTCTTATAAATTTATGGAGAACAAACATGGCAACCATTAATAACCCCCAGGCAGTCCGTTTCTGCAACGAACAGGTGCGGGTGCTCGCCGACGCGCTGTTGTCGGCGTTTCGCACGGCTCAGGCCGTCCGTGAGTACTACTACGCCCACCCCGAGCTGGGCAATATGTTCTATTCCAACCAGCAGGACGCCGTAGAGGACGGCTCGACCTCCGACGGGCGGTCAATCATTACCGGCAACGACGTTCTGCTGATAATCACTCGCGCTGACGAGCTCGTGGCAGACCTGACCGCGAACAACAACGCGAAACTGAACACCCTGCTGCGCGTAGCGGTCAACGGTGCTGGCCGGGTGAGGTGATAGCATGGCAGTCCCCGCCACAGCCCACTGGGAGGTCCGCACGGACGGAGACAACGACAACGGAGGGGCTTTCAATTTCACGCGCTCCGGTGTTGGTGTTGACTACCCGTCCACGAACAACGTCTTTGTCTACAGCGGAAACCTTGTCCAGCCAGGGACTGATAAAAACAAACTGCAGGTGTTATCCGGACGTCAGTTCGAAGCGGATGACATCGGCAACGTCATCAACCTGACCGGCGGCACGGGAATAATACCCGGACGGTACGAAATTACCGCTGTGTCCGGCGGTATTGCCACTCTCGACTCAAACTGCTGGTCCACAAACAGCGGCGGGAGCGGAGGAAGTGGGAGGCTGGGCGGGGCGGTCGCACACCCCTCGATTGCGGCGCGGGCAACATACCAGTCCGGCGCACGCTCGATATTCATATGGATGAGGGCCGGTGATTACCTCTGGACACCGGCCCAGGTGATAAATGAGAGCGTGAACATCTCCGGAATGCATTTCGAGGGGTACGAGACCAACCGGGGGGACAGGCGTGGGTTTGCCACATGGAAAGCCACGACGGGTGTGCTTAGCATACTCGACTCCACCCACTCCTTCACT